>Ga0299906_10000210_pt1 | contig 58257 bp, 45 predicted proteins | sample RVTome_14_FD_200259 | JGI IMG/M metagenome (GOLD analysis project Ga0299906, IMG submission 200259) | Soil microbial communities from uranium-contaminated site in the Upper Colorado River Basin, Wyoming, United States - RVT145D125 (version 2) ...
GGGATCCCACCTCCCCGCACGCTCTCACCCCTCAAGGCTCGCGCGCGCCCTCTCGACGAAACTCGCGGCCTCCTCCCCGCCCCGGAGCCGCTCCCCATGCCGACCCCCAGCCCCATGATCGACTCCGTGCGCGCCGTCGCGCGCCTCCAGGCCGCCTGGATCCAGAGAGACGCCGAGGAGGCGCTCGCCGTCCTCTCGCGCGAGGGCGCCGGCATCGCCGAGCCGGACCTGCGCAGGGCGCGCGCCTCCGAGCTCCTCGTGTACCGTCAGGTCTTCGAGGCGTGGGACGACCTCGCGCGCCTGTGGTGGCTCGCGGACGCGGAGGCCGGCGATCTCTGGCGGCGCGTGCTGGCGCCGGACCTCGGCCGCGGCGCGAGCCTGCTCGCGAACGCGCGCTGGCTGCGCACCTGCGGCTCGCAGCGCGTCGACGAGGGCGAGCCGCTGCCGCCGCCGGCGCGAGTGGCCGAGAAGGCGCTCGACGAGCAGGCCCGCATCCTCGGCCGCTTCCTCGTGTCGAGCGACGCGAGCTCCGCGTTCGACTACGGCGCCTGGGCCGCGGCCGTCGACGCGGCCCTGGTCCCGGCGCTCGCCACGTGGTTCGTCGCCGTCTACCTCGCCAGCCCGCGCGGCGCGTTCGACACGCTGGTCGAGGAGAACCGCGAGCGCGCGGCGGCTGCGTTCGTCGCCTTCCACGCCGCCGAGCGGCACCCCGCGCGCGTGCCCGCGCTGCACCCGAGCGAGCTCTTCGACGCGGCGTTCGAATGGGCCGCGCAGAGCCCCGCCGCGCCGCCCGGGCTGCTGGCGACGCTGCAGGCGCTCGTGCGGCCGGGCTTCGCGCGCATCGTGCACCCCGAGCGCGACGGACCGCTCCCGCGCGCGGCCTTCGAGCAGGACACGCAGGGGGTCGGCGTGCTCTTCGGGGGGCCCGGCGCGGGCGAGATCGCGCGCCGCACCCTGCCGCTCTTCGAGGAGCTGCGCGGGGAGCACGTCGAAGTCTTCCTCGCCGGCGCGGACGCGTCGCGCGAGCTCGCGCCGCGCTGCCGCCTGGACGGGGCGCGCGTCCACGAGCTCGGCGGCCGCGACGGCGTGGAGTCGGCGGCGGAATGGGCGCGCCGCGTGGAGACCGAACGGCTGGACTTCCTCTTCCTGCCCGCCGGCAGCGACTCGCCGAGCCGGCTCCTGGCGACGCAGCGCCTCGCCCGCGTGCAGGCCGCCGGCCTCGGCCCGGTGACGAGCGGCTCGCCCGAGGTCGACTACTTCGTCGGAGCGAGCGATCTCGGGCCGCACGCGGCCGAGCACTGCGAGCAGCTCGTGCTCCTGCCCGGCCTGGGGCTCGCCTGCGACGACGTGCCCGAACCCGCGCGCAGCCGCGAGCGTCCGTTCGACGACGAGCGCGTGCTGCTGGTGAACCACCAGGGCTACGCGCGCTGGAGCGGCGTCGCGCTCGCGGCGTGGACGCAGGTCGCGCGCGAGCTCGGCGAGCGCGCCGAGCTCGTCCTGCACCCCGGCCTCGACGAGCGCGCGGCGTTGCACGAGGGCGCGCGCATCGTGCCGTACTTCGACGGCACGCAGACGACGCTCGTCCCCGGCGGCGCGCGTGGCCCGGCGCTCGACTCGATCGTCGAGGCCGACGTGTACCTCGACGGGTTCCCCTGCGGCGGCTTCGAGCGCCTGCTCGAGGTCCTCGCCGCCGGCTGTCCGATCGTGACGCTCGAGGACGACTCGGCGCGCGGCCGCATGGGCGCGGCCCTCGTCCGCCGGCTGGGCCTTCCCGGGTGGCTCGTGGCGCACAGCCCCGCGGAGTACGTCGACGCCGCGCTGCGCCTCGCGCGCGACGCCGGCGCGCGCCGCGACCTGCGCGCCGCGCTCACCCGCGAGCGGGTGCTCGGCGAGCTCCGCGACCCCGACCTCGCGCGGCACTTCCAGGCCGCCGTGGCGTGGATGCGCGAGCGCGGGCCGCGCCCCGGGCGCGCCGGCGCCCCGGTCGTCGTGGCGGCGGGCGAGCGCGCGGTCGCGTGGCCCGGCCGGCGCGACGCCCGTTCGCAGGTCGCGCTCTGAGGGCGCGCGGCGTCCCGAAGTCCTTGCCAGCGCGGCGCTTCGGCCGCCGGCGAAGCCGCGCGCGGCCGCGCCTGGACCGCGGCGCGGCGCGGAGCTAGGATCCCGGACCGAGGGGCCCCACATCTGGTAGAAGGACGTGCGGCGACCCCATCCGGTAGGACGAAAGGTGACCTCCATGGAAGCGCGCACGAACGGACGATCGATCGCGATGCCCCTGCTCCGGGCTCTCGGGGCCCTCGGAGCGTTCGGGCTCGGCCTCGCCGGGCCGCTGGCGGCGGACCCCGGCTCTCTCGGCTCCCCCGGCTCCCCCCCGGGCTCCCAGGGCGTCGAGGCCCGCTACGCGCGCGCCGGCTCGCGCGGCGCGCGCGTGCTCAACTTCCCCGACCGGCGCGGTGACGCCGTGCGCAGCATGGCGGCCGGCGAGCTCCTGCGCGTCGTCGACGAGAAGTACGGCTTCTACGAGGTGGAGGCTCCCGGAGGGCTGCAGGTCTGGGTGTACGGCGAGCTCTTGCAGGCGACCGCCGAGGAAGGCGTGCTGCGCGTCACCGGCAGCTCGGTCAACATGCGCCCCAAGCCGAGCGGCCTCGCCAACGACAACATGCCGCTGCAGAGCAAGCTCGCGCGCGGCGACCGCGTCGTGACGATCGAGCGCAAGGACCCGGCGCTGCCGCTCGCCGAGGACTGGATCAAGGTCTGGTCGCCCGAGAGCGCACGCGGCTGGGTCGCCATGGCGGAGGTCGAGATGGAGAGCGACCACGCGGCCGCCGAGGAGGAGTGGCAGCGCGCCTCGGCGCTCGTTCGCAGGCCCGGCGTCGAGGCGGCTGCGGTGCCCAAGCCGGCGGCGGCCGCGACCGAGCAGCCGGCCCCGTTGGCCCCGTTGGACCCGTCGGCCCCTGGGGCCCCGGGGGCCCCGGGGGCCCCGGGGGCCCCGGCATCGACGCAGGTCGGCGCGACGCTCGCCGCGGCCGAAGCGCTGTTCGAGGAGGAGCGCCAGAAGCCGGCGCCCGACTTCGCACCCGTCGTCGCCGCCTACCGCGCCGCGCTCGACGGGGCGGCGGCGGGGAGCACGACCGCTCAGATCGCCGAGGTCGGCCTGCGCAAGGCGGAGCTCCAGCTCGAGATCGCGCGCGCCGAGGCCAGCATCCGCGACGAGGAGGCGCGCCGCGCTGCCGAGCTCGACCGCGTGCGCGCCGAGCAGCACGTCGCCCAGCTCAAGCGCGATCCCCTGTGGGGCCGCTTCTCCGCGCGCGGCTGGCTCGAGAAGCGCGTCTTCGAGGGCAAGGCCGGAGAAGCGGACACGACGCAGTACACCGTTCGCTGGAGCGGCGAGGTGGCGGCCGAGGTGATCTGCTCGAGCGGCCGCTACGACCTCGATCCCTTCGTCGGCTACGAGATCGGCGTCCAGGGCCTCGTCGCGCGCCCGGCGATGGCCGGCCCGGAGGAGACGTCCGCGCTCCTGCAGGTGATCGACGTCTCCAAGCTCGAGGTGCTCTCCGGCAGCGCCGCGCGGCACTGAGGAGCTCCTCTTCTCCCGGTCTCCCGAGAGCCGGAGACCGGGAGAAAAGAGCGGCAACCTCCAGGCCCCGGTACCCTCCTGGGGCCATGGCCTTCCTGCGTCGCCTGCTCCAGGCGCTCGGGCACTTCTTCCGGCGGCTCTTCGCGGTCGACGGCGCTTACCTCTGCGACTCCTGCAAGTGGGACTACGGCGACATCTGCAAGCGCCCCGAGCGCCCCAACGCGCGCACCTGCCCCGACTACAAGCGCCGCTGAGCGTCCGCCACGATCAGGGCTCGACGCGGCCCAGCATCGGCTCGATCACGCTCGCGCGCAGGTCCGCGAGCCGGCCCTGCGCGATCGCGGCGCGCATGCGCGCCATCAGTGCGTGGAACGTGTGCAGGTTGTGCAGCGACAGGAGCACGCCCGCGAGCATCTCGCCGCTGACGCACAGGTGGCGCAGGGCGCCGCGCGAGAACCGCGCGCAGGCCGGACAGCCGCAGGCGGGATCGAGCGGTCGCGGGTCGTCGCGCCACGCGCTGTTGCGGAGGTTCATGCGGCCGGCGCTCGTGTACACCTGGTGGTTGCGCGCGTGACGGGTGGGCGTGACGCAGTCGAAGAGGTCGACCCCCTGCGCGACCGACTCGAAGAGGTCGAGCGGCGTTCCGACGCCCATCAGGTAGCGCGGTCGATCGTCGGGCAGCGCCGGGACGCTGGCCTCCACGGCGGCGCGCAGCGCCTCGCGGTCCTCGCCGACGGACACGCCGCCCACCGCGTAGCCGACGAGGTCGTGCGCGCACACCGCCTCGACCGACGCGCGCCGCAGGTCCTCGAAGGCGCCGCCCTGGACGATCCCGAAGAGCGCCTGCCCGCGCGCGAGGCCCCCCGTTTCCGCGAAGCGCGCCGCGCAGCGCGCCAGCCAGCGGTGCGTGCGCTCGGTCGCCGCTTGCACCTCGGCGCGCGCCGTGGGGTCCGACGGACAGTGGTCGAACGCCATGATCACGTCGGCGCCGAGCTTGCGCTGGACGTCGACGACGCTCTCCGGGGTCAGGCGCACGGGCGAGCCGTCGACGACCGACGCGAAGTCGACCCCGTCGTCGTCGACCCGGCGCAGGCTCTCCAGGCTGAACACCTGGTAGCCGCCCGAGTCGGTCAGGATCGGACCGTCCCAGGCCATGAAGCCGTGCAGCCCGCCGAGGCGCTCCACCGTGTCCGCGCCGGGCCGCAGGTGCAGGTGGTAGGTGTTGGCGAGGATCATGCGCGCGCCCGCCGCCGCGAGGTCGCGCGGCAGGACGCCCTTGACCGAGCCGAGCGTCCCGACGGGCATGAAGGCCGGGGTCGGAACGCTCCCGTGCGGCGTCTCGAAGGAGCCGCTGCGCGCGCGCGTCCGGGGACAGCGGCTCTCGACGCGGAAGGCGAAGCCGCTCATCCGCCGCACGCCACGCGCGAGCCCGGATAGTAATGGGCGAGGATGCGCTCGGCGCTCCAGCCGCGGCGCGCGTAGTCGCGCGCGCCCTCCTGGCAGAGGCCGACGCCGTGCCCGCGCCCCACGCCCTGGAACGCGAGCCCGCCCTCGATCGCGCTCCCGGGGCGCGGCCAGGTGCGCGCGATCCGCGCGCTCTTCAGATCGTCGGGGCCCAGGACCGCGCGCAGCTCCTCGAAGGAGATCCGGCGCGTCGCGCGCGCGCCCTCGAGCGTCACCTCGAGCCAGCGCCCGCCCGCGTCGATGCGCGCGGGCGAAAAGCGCAGGAGGCGCTCGCCCAGTCCCAGGCGGCTCGCCGCGCGCCCGAGGTCCTCGGAGGATGCCGTCCAGCTCCACGCCAGCGGACCGCGGCGGTCCACCTCGCCCCGCCCGAGCTCGGCTTCGACGCGGGCGCGGCAGGGGTCGCAGTCCACGGGCAACGGCCCGCGGCCGGCGACGGCGGAGCGCGAGAAAACGTCCTCGATCCGCGCGGTCCGCCCGCCGCACGCGGCGTGGAAGCGCGCGTCGATCGGCTTTCCCTCGAGCACGAGGACGCAGCCGCGCGTGGCGCGCACGGCGCGCTCGAGCTCCGCCGCGACCCTGCGCGCGCCCGCGCTCGAGCCCGCGCGGAAGCGCCCGCGGTACACCTGGTCGCCCGTGCCGTCGACGAGCGAGCGCGCGTGCTCGAGCCGCCGGACCGCGTACGTGCGCGCGGCGATGGCCTGTGCCTCGAGCTCGGCGGGCTCGGCCGACCAGAGCGACAGCTCCGCCGCGACGACGCCCGTCACGTACTCCTCGAGGGGAACGCGGCTCGTCACCTCCAGCCCGCGCGCGCCGGCCTCGACGATGAGGACTCCCGGGTAGAGCGATCCCGCCAGGCAAAGGCCCGCCGGCTCGCGCGCCCGCAGCTCGACGCGCTCCGCGCGCCGGCCCGCGGCGTCGACGACCGCCGTGCCCTCGGCGCGCAGCTCGACGCTCCCTTCGCGTGCGCCCTCGACCACGAGCGCGGCGCTTCCCGAGAGCGCGGCGAGGCGCACGTCCACCTCGCCCGGCAGGGCGAGCGGCGGCTCGACGCGGATGGGATCGGGCGGGGGCGTGGACGCGACGGGCGCGGACGCGACGGGCGCCGCCGGCTCGAGCATGCTGCACCCCGCGAGCAGCGCGAGCGCCGGGGCGACGCCCGCGCAGCAGCGGCCCGGCCCGGGCCCGCGCCGGGCGGGCGAGGCGAGCGCGCCGCTCATTCGCGGTCGAACAGCCCGCCTCCCGCGGGCCGCTCGTCCGGAGCCCGTGCGCCGATCACCCGGTAGCCGCGGGCCGTCAGGACCCGGCCGCGGGCCGTCTTCTGCACGAACCCCTTGCGCAGGAGGTGCGGCTCGAAGACCTCCTCGATCGTGTCCTCGGTCTCGCCCGTGGCGGCGGCGATCGTCTTGATCCCCACCGGGCCGCCGCCCTGGGCGAGCGTGCGCAGCACGCGCCGGTCCATCTCCTCGAGGCCGTGCTCGTCGACCCCGTGCCGCTCGAGTGTCTCGAGCGCGAGGTCGCGGTCCACCGTGGTCCCGCCGCGCACCTGCGCGAGGTCGCGGGCCCAGCGCAGGAAGCGGTTGGCGACGCGCGGAGTGCCGCGGCTGCGCGCGGCGAGCTCGCGCGCGGCCGCCGGGTCGAGCCCGACGGCGAGGATGCGCGCCGCGCGCGCGAGGATCTGCACGAGCTCCGCCTCGGGGTAGGGCTCGAAGCGTTCGAGGTGGCCGAAGCGCGCGCGGAACGGCGCGGAGAGGAGCCCCTCGCGGGTCGTCGCGCCGACGAGCATGAAGCGCGCGACGTTCAGCGTGATGACGCGCGCGTGCGGACCCTGGTCGAGCGTGAAGTCGATCGAGAAGTCCTCCATCCCCGTGTACAGGTACTCCTCGAGCGCCGCGGGGATGCGGTGCACCTCGTCGATGAAGAACACGTCCCCGCGCTTGAGCTGGGTCAGGAGACCGACGAGGTCCTTGGGGCGCTCGAGGGCCGGGCCCGAGGTCGAGTGCAGCTGCGTGCCGAGCTCGGCCGCCAGCACCCGCGCGAGGCTCGTCTTGCCCAGGCCCGGTGGACCCGAGAAGAGGACGTGGTCGGGCGGCTCGCCGCGGCCGCGCGCCGCCTGGAGGGCGATGCGCAGGTTCTCGACGATGCGCGTCTGGCCGACGAACTCGTCCAGGCTGCGCGGCCGCAGGCTGGGCTCGGTCTCCGGCTCGGCCTCGAACCCCTCCCGAGCCCCGCCGAGCGCTTCCGGGTGGAAGACCGACTCGCCGGGCACCATGCGGGCGAGCATAGCCGCCGCGCCGCCCCGAAGCTCGCCAAACCGAGCCGCCGCGGCTCCGGCACCTCGCTTGACACCCCCCCCGCAGGCCCTAGACTGGCGCCCCTCCCGCGCTCGAGCCGGGCGCGTGCGGTCCCGCACGGCCCCCCAGGTCGCGAACCGCACGGCCGAGCTCCGCGCCGGGGACCGCGCCTGCCCGAGCCGACGCTCTTACGGTGCTAACTCCTTGGCGCGCCTGCGCTAGGAGGGAACCTGGCGCCTCGGGTCGGCGCCGCGGTCGCCCTGGCACGGAGCTTGATCCCGCGGAGCGGGGAGACACCCGCCTGCCCCCGGGCGACGGACCTCGAGAGGCCCGAACTCAGCAAGGACCCTATGAGCAAGCGTAGCTTCACCATCGTGGTGCTCGGCACCGCCCTCGCCTCGATCGCCTGCCGCGGCGACAGCGCTTCGTCGACCGCCAGCGGCTCGACGGGGATGACCCTCGGCGAGGTCTCGAACGGGTTCGGGCAGCTGGTGCCCTTCACGACCTTCCGGCTCGATCCGGTCACGGAGCAGCCGACCACCGAGGTCGTGTCGATCCGCACCGAGGCGGAGCTCTTCGACAACGTGAACGGGGGCAACCCGATCCGCCCCGTTCCCCAGTGGGAGCGCAGCGCCAAGCTCCCCAGCGGCGAGCCGGGCAACCACTTCGTCTACGCGAGCTTCACGCAGGAGCTCGACATCGCGACGGTCCTCGACCCCTCCCCGGCGGGGCAGGCGACCGGCGGGCTCACCGGGACGGTCACGGTGTCCTCGCTCGACCCGATCACCGGCGAGTCCATCCCGCTCCGCGGGCGGGTCTTCGTCGACGGAATGACCTATGGCGGCCCGGTCCAGGGGACGCCGCCCCAGCTCCAGCTGCACCAGTGGGTCCAGCTCGACCCCGTCACCGGCGCGCCGGTGCCCGTGGCGCAGGAGGACGGGTCGCAGCCCGGGCTGGGCTTCCCGGGCACCGAGGGCATCTTCAACGGGATGGAGCGCCTGATCGGCAAGAACGTCATCACGTTCGTCGCCGACACCGACGACGACCTCACGACCTACGAGACCTTCCCCGAGGGCCGGCAGATCCGGTTCCGGATCTCCACCGCCGTGCGCTCGACGGGCGGCAACAAGATGGACCGCACGGTGCTCGCGTCGTCGACCGTCGGGCCGGACTTCCTGGGTCCCGAGGTCGGGCGCACGCCGCCCCCGCTCAACAACCCGCTGATCGCCCCCGGCTCGGGGGAGACGGACATCGACCCGCTGACCACGCTGCGGATCGAGTTCACCGAGCCCGTGCAGCCGCTCGTGATCGGCGACTTCGACGACGGCTCGCCGCCCAAGCTGAGCGCCGCGGTGCGCCTCGAGTTCGGGCCGGACGACCTGCGCACGCAGATGCCGTTCTCGATCCGGCCGATCAGCGTGTTCGACATGTCGACGTTCGAGCTGATCCCCGTGTTCAACTTCCCGGGCTCGGGCCCCGTGACGATCGAGTGCGCGACCTTCAGCAAGGTCGACATCAACGTCGCCCCGGGGATCGTCGAGGACCTGGCGAGGAACGTGGATCCCGACGTCGAGGAGGAAGTGCCCGGCACGCCGAACACGAACCTCCTCGCCGCCGCGACCTTCTTCGTCACCGGCGAGGGACCGGGCATGGTCAACGCCCCCGTGGCGCCCGACGTGATCTACGCCGGCCGCCTCGGCGCGGTCCCGGGCGTGTCCGTGGTCGACCTCAACGGCTGGGGGCAGAGCACGGGCAACCCCGCGTTCGACCCGACGCTCACTTCGTTCACGGAGGGCGACACCTACTTCCCGCTCAACCCGAACGTCCGCTTCCAGGGCGCCCAGATCCGGCCGCCGCTCTTCCCGGGGACGTGCACCATCGACGGCGGCTCGGCGGGCGTGTTCACGCTGACCAGGGACAGCTCGCTCGGGGACCTCCTGGCGCGGCCTCCGCTCGTCTCCTCGACCGGCGACATGATGATCGGGTCCGCCCTCGACGGGACCTTCAACAACGCGCCGTTCCCCTTCGGATGCCAGTCCGGCGGCGGCAACCTGTGCGCCATCGACGGGCAGAAGATCGTCAACCCGTTCCCCAACGGCCTGACGCTCATACCGGCGCCGATCGCTCAGTTCGGGTTCCTGGGCGCCGGTGCGCCGAACCTGATCACCTGGGCCCCGCACCCGAACCCGCCGAAGATCCTCTTCCCGCCACTGTGCGTCGCGCCCTTCCTGAACACCCAGGAGCCGACGTCGATCGACGTCGGGCCGGCGAGCGCGACCCCGCTGCCCAACCTGCTCGGTCCGGCCGACCCCTTCGGCGACCCGACCCACGGCGTGCCGCCGACGGGGCTGCTCGCGCTGCAGCAGAACGTGCACTTCACGGGGCCCTCGATCCCGCAGCCCCAGCTGTCCGCCTGCCTGCCGTTCATGGTCCGCCAGCAGATCGGCCACTACCTGTACATGATCGACCGCCAGCGGCGCGAGATCGTGGTCCTGAACTCGAACCGGATGACGGTCATCGACCGCCTCCTGATCCCCGACCCGACCTCGCTCGCGATGGCTCCGAACGTCGACTTCCTGGCCGTGACGAGCCAGGTGGCCGACACGGTGGCCTTCATCGACATCGACCCGAACTCGGCGAGCCTGCACGAGATCGTGCACACGACGGTCGTCGGCAACGGCCCGCGCGGCATCGCGTGGCAGCCCGACAACGAGGACATCCTCGTGTGCAACGAGGTCGACAGCTCGCTGTCGGTCATCTCCGCGCACTCGCTGGACGTGCGGCTGTCGGTGAACGGCAACCTGACGCGCCCGTTCGACGTCGCGGTCGCGCCGCGCCAGAACCTCCACGGCCACTTCCGCGGGGTCTACTTCGCCTACATCCTGAACCGCAACGGCAACGTCGGGCTCTTCGAGTCCGGCCCGAACGGCGTCAACGGCTGGGGCTTCGACAACATCGTCGGCATCGCGCCGTTCAAGTTCCAGAACCCGAAGGCGGTCCAGGTCGACCCGGTCGACCTGCGCGCGGCGGTCTACATCGCCCACGAGGGCCCGATCGACCTGGAGACCGGGCGCGAGGGACCGGTCGGCGAGCCGGCCGTGTCGAAGCTCGCGATCGCGACGGCGCTCACGGGACGGATCCCGCTGAGCATCAACTCGTTCCTCCTGCCGCAGCTCCGCGACCTCGGGCTCGACGTCATCAGCTCGATCGGCGGCGACGCGCTCTCGGGCATCCCGGTCGACATCGCGCTCGACGACCAGCTCAACTGGGGCGGCTGGCCCAGCGTGCAGTCGGTCGAGAGCGCGGGATTCCCCGCGCCGGCGAACGCCAAGCAGCTCATCCGCGTCGCTCCGGGGGGCGTCATCGTCCCGGCGTACACGCCGCGCTTCATGTTCCTCGCGATCCCCAACCCCATCGGGACCACCGGCGTGATCGACGTCTTCGACCTCTTCGGAACGGGGTCGGTTCTGACCGACACGAACCCGTTCCAGCCCGGCGTGCAGTCGGTGTCCGCGCCCAACGTGAACGTGATCGCGAACTACTTCCGGCAGTAGCCCGCGCCGGAACGGCGCCCCGTCCCGGCGATCGGACGCACGAGCACCCGCGGCCGCGGGTGCTCGGCGTCTGGGGCCCGTGATTGCGCCGGCGCCGCGGCCTATCCTCTCGGGATGCCCGACCCGCAGGCCGTCCGCTCGATGTTCGCCCGCATCGCGCCCGCCTACGATCTCCTCAACCGGACGCTCTCCCTGGGGATCGACCAGCGCTGGCGCCGAGCGGCCATCGCGTGCGCGGGGGAGGTCCGCGGGCGGACCGTGGTCGACAGCTGCTGCGGGACGGGCGACCTCTCGCTGGCGCTCGCCGCGCGGGGCGCGCGCGTCGTCGGGGTCGACTTCACGCGCGAGATGGTCGACCGCGCGCGGGCCAAGGCGGCGCGCCGCGCGGCGCGACCCGTCTTCGTCCGCGGGGATGCCCTGAGGCTGCCGCTCGCGAGCGGCTCGGCGGACGCGGCGACCGTCGCCTTCGGGATTCGCAACGTGGCCGACCGACGGCGGGGGCTGGACGAGATGCGGCGCGTCGTGCGGCCCGGCGGCCGGGTCGTCGTGCTCGAGTTCGGCACGCCGCGCAGGGGCGTGTTCGGCGCCCTGTACCGGCTCTACTTCACGCGCGTGCTGCCCTGGCTCGGCCGCAGGGTCTCGGGCGACGCCGACGCCTACAGCTACCTGCCGCGCTCCGTGCTCGCGTGGCCCGACCCGGAGACCTTGCGGCGCGAGATGGAGGAGCTGGGCTTCACCGAGTGCGCGTTCCGCCCGCTGACGCGCGGCATCGCGTTCCTGCATTGGGGGAATGCCCCCGTTGGGAAGGCGCGTTGAGCGTCGATCCCGATCGCGAGCCGCCCGCGGAGCCGGCCTCGGGGACGGCGTGGGCGGGGAGCGCGCCCTGGCCGCTAGGACCCTCGCGCGGCCTCGCGCTGGGCTTCGTCGCGATGCTGCCGCTCGTCCTCGCGTACGAATGGGGCCTGGCGGCGACCGGCGGCGGGTCGCGCAACACGTCCGAGCTCGTCCTGTTCCGCGTCTTCGAGGTCTTCGGAGCCCGCGCGGACCTCGCGCGCTGGGTCGGCCTCGGGCTGGCGGCGGCTTGGGCGCTGGCGACGGCGCTGCGCGCGGACTGGAAGCTCGGCCCGCGTCTCGGGCGCATCCTGGTCGAGGGCGCCCTCGGGGCGCTCGTGATCGGCCCGCTCTTGATCGGGTGCGTGCACCTGCTCGGCGACGCGCTGCCGGCGCTCGACCTCGCGCCGCCGCGCGGCGCGCCGCCGCTCGAACGGGCGGCCCTCGTGTTCGGCGCGGGCGCGTACGAGGAGCTCGTCTTCCGCGTCGGGGTGTACAGCGCGCTCTTCTGGATGTCGCGCCGCGGCGCGCGCTTCCTCGGCGCCGGTGAGCGCGCGTCGCGGCTCCTTGCGGACGCGGTCGGCCTCTCGGGGTCCGCGGGGCTCTTCGCGGCGTTCCACCTCGCGATCCTCTTGACGTGGCTCGGGCGCGGCGGCGAGGACTTCGACCCGGCGATCTTCACATACCGCTTCCTGGCGGGCATCCTGCTGGGTCTCCTGTTCCGGCTGCGCGGGCCGGGAGTCGCGGCCTGGACCCACGGGCTCTTCAACCTGGCGCTGCTCCTCGGAGCCGGACCGCACGTCTTCCTATGAGTCGCTTCTTCGTCGGGATCACGGGAGCGAGCGGGCACGTGTACGCCGAGCGCCTGGTCACCGAGCTCGCCCGCGCGGGGCACGAGGTCGACCTCTCGCTCACGCGTGCCGGCGCCGAGGTCCTGCGCCACGAGCGCGGCGTCGACGCGGGCGAGCGCGGCGAGCGGCTCTCGGGCGCGCTCGCGGGCTGGCTGGGCGCCGACGTCGCGCGCGCGGTCCGCGTGCACCCCGTGGACGCGATCGGCGCGCCGCCGGCCTCGGGGACGGCGCTCTCCGGCGGCACGGTCCTCGTCCCGTGCAGCATGGGCACGCTCGCGCGCGTCGCCGCCGGCTTCAGCTCGAACCTCGTGGAGCGCGCCGCGGACGTGGCGCTCAAGGAGCGGCGCACCCTCGTGCTCGTGCCGCGCGAGACGCCGCTCTCCGAGATCCACCTGGAGAACATGCTGCGTCTCGCGCGCATGGGCGCGACCGTCCTGCCGGCGATGCCCGGCTTCTACCACCGCCCCGAGCGCCTCGAGCACCTGGTCGAGCACGTCGTGGGCAAGATCCTGGACCGCCTGCGCGTCGAGCACGCCGTCGGCGCGCGCTGGCGCGGCACCGAGCCTCCGACGGCCGACCCCGGCGTCGAGCCGGCCGGTGCGGACTGATGGTGGGCATGGGCGCGCGCATCGGGAAGTACCTCTCGCTGGTCAAGTTCAGCCACTCCGTGTTCGCCCTGCCGTTCGCGCTGCAGGGCGCGTGGCTCGCGGGCCGCGGCACTCCTCCCGTGGCGACCTTGTTCTGGATCGGCGTCTCTGCGGTCTCGGCGCGCACGGCGGCGATGGCCTTCAACCGGCTCGTCGACCGCGACGTCGACGCTCAGAACCCGCGCACGCGGATGCGCGAGCTGCCCTCCGGCGTGCTCACGCCGCGCGCGGTGGGTACGCTCGTCGTTCTCGCCGCGGCGCTCTTCGTCGCCTCGGCGTTCCGGCTCAACACGCTCGCGGGGTGGCTCTCGCTTCCCGTTCTGGCGGTCCTGCTCGGGTACAGCCTCCTCAAGCGCGTCAGCTTCCTCGCCCACGCGGGACTCGGGCTGGCCCTCGCCCTCGCGCCGCTCGGGGCCTGGATCGCCGTGCGCGGCGAGCTGGGCGCGGGCCTCGCACCCGTTTCGTTCCTCGCCGCCGCCGTGTGGACGTGGGTCGTCGGCTTCGACCTGATCTACTCCTGCCAGGACGTCGAGTTCGACCGGGACGCGAGGCTGCACTCGTTTCCGGCGCGCTTCGGCGTCGCCTCCACGCTGCGCGCTTCGGCGCTCCTGCACACCGCGACGGTGGCCGCGCTGGGCCTCGTGATCTGGAGCGCGGACCTCGGCCCGCCCTACGCGGTCGCCGTCGCGTGCGCCGCGCTGCTGCTCGCCTGGGAGCACGCGATCGTGCGACCGGAAGACCTGTCGCGGGTGAACGTTGCGTTCTTCACGATCAACGGCTGGGTCGGCGTGGCGCTGTTCGCCGGGCTCCTCGTCGACTTCGAGCTGCGGGGTGGTGCGTGATGGCGGAGCGCCCGCGCGACCCGGCGCCGCCCGATGCGCTGCGCGCGCTCGCCGGCGAGCTCGAGCGCGAGGCGCCCCGCGCGCTGTACGTCCTGAACGGCCCGGAGCGCTTCTTCCGCGAGGAGATGGCGCGCCGCATCCGCGCGGCCTGCCTCGAGCGGGGCTTCGAAGCCTGCGCGCACGACCTGACGGACCCCGACTTCGACTTCGCCCGGCTGCTCGACGACCTGCTCTCCGGCGCGCTCTTCGCGGCGGCGCGCTGCGTGCTCGTCGAGAACGCCGGAACGCTCGTCGGCGCGAAGGCCGGAGACCGCGGCAAGGCCTTCCTCGACGCCGTGAAGAAGCGCGTCGGGGCGGCGGGCGGGGGGACGATCGTGGTCGGCGTCGAGAGCCTCGCGCCGCAGCACGCGCTGCGCAAGCTCGCGCGCGCTTGCGGCGGCGCGGTGATCGGCTGCCGCAAGCTGTGGGACGGACCGCCGCCCTGGGACCCCGACCCGCGCCGCGCCGAGGTCGTGCTGTGGCTGCTCCAGGAGGCGCGCGAGGCGCGCGTGGCGCTCTCGCCCGACGAGGCGGCCTTCGTCGTCGCGGCGACCGGCAACGATCCGTACGCCCTGCGCGCGCAGCTAGGGCGCTTGCGCGAGCGCGGCGCGGGCGAGCTGCGGCGCCTGGTCGGCTGGGACGCGGGCGCCTCGCCGTTCGAGGTGGCCGAGCACCTGGCGCGCGGCGACGCGGCGCGCGCCGTGGGCGGGATCGAGGCGCTGTACGCGGGCGGGTACCGCGGCCGCGACGGCGCGCGCGTCGTCGACGGCGGTGCCCTCGGCGTGCTGCTGCTCAATGCTCTCACCGGCAAGCTGCGCGAGGCCGCGCTCGCCGCCGACGTCCTCGGGCGCGGCGGCGATTTCGCCGCGGCGTCGCGCGCCGCCGGGCTGCGCGGCGGGCCGCGCGCCCTGCCCGAGCTCGAAGCACGCGTGAAGGCGCGCCCGCGCCAGAGCTGGCGGCTGCTCCTCGACGAGGTCGGCGAGCTGGAACGACGCTCGCGCAGCGGCGCGACGATCGACGCGACGGACTTCGCCCTGCTCGCGCTGCGCTGGCGCCGCAGAACACTCGGAACGTGAAAGTGGACTGCATGTAGGCGTGGGCGGAGTGCTCGCCGTCTACGGCGCCCGGCGCTTCGACTTCGGGGTGCCGCCGCTCGAACTCCGCGAGGGCCTGGAAGGGCCCGGTCAGCGAGGCCGCGGCGAAGACCATCGTCTGCCGCTCGGGCACGGGGCTCCCGGTGCACGCGCCGGAGAGCAGCCCGAGCAGCGCGCCGAGAACCGGGGATCGTCCGAGCAAGAGAGCCTCCGTCTACTCGCTCGCGTGGCCGACGGGTTGCTCGGCCAGCTCGACGACCACGTTGGTCGCCTTGACGACGGCGCAGGCCATCACCCCCGGGGCGAGGCCCAGCGACTCGACGGCCTCGCTGGTGAGCAGCGACACGATGCGGAACGGTCCGCAGCGGAGCTCGACCTGCGCCGCGACCTTGTCGCTCACGACCCGGGTCACGATCCCGAGCAAGCGATTGCGGGCGGACGAATCGCCGCCCGCTCGATCCTCGTGCAGGCTCTCCGCCAGGCGCGCGAGATCCGCGCCGTCGATGAGGCGGTGCTGACCGCGGGTCCGCGCGGCGTTCAGGCGGCCGCTGTCGGCGTACCGGCGCACGGTGTCGACGCTGACTCCCAGGAGGCGCGCGGCCGGGCCGAGTCGATAGGTGACCATGTGGGGATTATTTCAAGTAAAAAGTGGCAGATGCAATGATTCTTTATCCGCAATCTGGTTCTGCTTGGCGAGAGCCTCGCCCGCGTCTCGAGTCCTCCCGACGCGCCCGTCTTTGCGCTCGGCGTCGGCTGCCAGCGCGCCAGGCGTTCGAGCTAGCCGTGGGTCGTTCGGGCACGGGCTCGGGCACCAACTGACGCGACCTGGGGCGCCTACCGCACTAGGATGCCCGCGATGTCCACTCCCGCCGCCCCCCGCATCGCCCTCCTGCCCGAGGTCGTGCAGAACCAGATCGCCGCGGGCGAGGTCATCGAGCGGCCGGCGTCGGTCGTCAAGGAGCTCGTCGAGAACGCGCTCGACGCCGGCGCGACCAGCGTCCAGGTCGATCTCGCCGAGGGCGGCGCGCGGCTCGTGCGCGTCACCGACGACGGCTCGGGGATGGTGCGCGCAGACCTCGAGCTCGCCTTCGAGCCGCATGCGACGAGCAAGCTGCGCACGCCCGAGGACCTCGACCACATCGCGAGCCTGGGCTTCCGCGGCGAGGCCCTGGCGTCGATCGCCTCGGTGGCGCGCTGCAGCCTGTTCTCGCGCCCGCGCGCCGCGGAGCCCGACGCCCCGGCCGGCGCGCGCGTCGAGGTCGAGGGCGGGCGCAGGCGCGCGGTGCGCGAGGCGGCGGGGGCGCCCGGGACGATCGTCGAGGTGCGCGACCTCTTCTTCAACACGCCCGCGCGCCGGCGCTTCCTCAAGCGCACCTCGACCGAGCTCGCCCACTGCCTCGACGTCCTCCAGCGCACCGCGCTCGCCAACGTCGGAGTGGGCTTCGTCGTGACGCACGACGGCAAGCGCGTCTACGACGTCGAGGCGCGCATGGACCTGGCGGCCCGCCTGCGGCGCACCTTCGGCGCCGAGCTCGCCGAAGCGCTGGTCCCGGTCTCGGCCGAGGACGGCACGACGCGCGTCTTCGGGTTCGTCGCGCCGCCGCGCTTCTCGCGCCGCGACACGACGCGCCAGATGTGGTTCCTCAACGGGCGCCCGCTGCGCGACAAGGTGCTCACGCGCGCCGTGCGCGAGGGCTACCGCGGCTTCCTCGTCGAGGGGCGCCAGCCGGTCGCGTTCCTGGGCCTCGCGCTCGACCCGAGCGCGGTCGACGTCAACGTCCACCCCGCCAAGGCCGAGGTGCGCTTCCGCGAGCAACGGCGCGTCTTCGGCTTCCTCGTCGCCGCCGTGCGCGCGGCGGTGCGCAAGACGGACATGGCGACCCCGGGCGAGACGCTCCTCGCGAGCCGCGACCGGCGCCTCGCCGGAGGCCGCGCCGGGGGCCTCGACCGGGCTACCGTGCAGCCCTCCCTGCCCGCGCCGGGACCGCTCCCGCGCGCGCGGGCGCCGCGCGCGGTCGAGGAGTGGAGCGTGCGCGAGGTCGAGGGCGAGCCGTTCGAGATCCCGCGTCACGCCCCGAGCCAGCCCGCGGCTGCGGCGGCCTGGGAGCGCGGCGACGGGCTCGCGGGCCCCTACCTGCAGATCGCGCGCACCTACATCGTGCGCGCCGTCGAGGACGGGTTCGAGATCGTCGACCAGCACGCGCTCCACGAACGCCTCACGTTCGAGCTCTTGCGCCGCGAGGTGCGCGAGGGGCGCGTCGAGGTGCAGGGCTACCTCGTGCCCGAGCTCGTCGAGCTGTCGCGCGCCGACGCCGAGAGGCTCGAGGAGCACCTCCCGGCGCTGGCGCGGATCGGCATCGAGCTCGCGCGCTTCGGCGACACGACCGTCGCCGTGAATGGGCTCCCCGCGCGCATGAAGAACCCCGACGCCGAGGGTCTCGTGCGCGACGTCGTCGACGTGCTCGCGCGCACCGGGCGCCCGCCCGGCGCGGAGGACGTCGCCGAGGAGCTCTTGCACCGCGCCGCCTGCCGCTCCTCGGTGATGGCGGGGGACGAGCTGACCCAGGAGGAGATGCACGCGCTCCTCGCCCGCGGCCGCGGGCTCGAGACCGACCAGACCTGTCCGCACGCGCGCCCTACGCGGGTGCGCTTCCACCTCGCCGACCTCGAGAAGGCCTTCCACCGGCGCTGATCCCATGAAGACCGCTCGTCTCGCCCTCGCCGCGCTCTTCCTCGGAGCGCTCTGCACCCTCGGCTCGAGCTCCCAGGAACGCGACGTGGAGCCAGCGGACGTCCCGCCGGCCGTCGAGGAGTTCGCGCTGAGGGACCTCGTCGAACGCCGTCGCGAGGCGGGCGGCCCGTACCTCGCCTTCCTCGAGCGGGACAGCCTCAGCTGCGGGATCTACCACCTGGCCAAGGGGACGCCGGACGGCCAGAGCCCGCACGCGCTCGACGAGGTGTACTACGTCCTCGAGGGCCGCGCCAAGCTCGAGGCGGGCGGCGCCGCGCGGACCGCCGAGCCGGGCGACGTCCTCTTCGTCGGCGCGCGCGTCGAGCACCGCTTCATCGAAGTCGAGGAGGACCTGACGCTGCTCGTCTTCTTCTCGAAGCGCCCGGTCGCGAACGAGAAGGGCGGCTGACCCCCGTCAGCGCGGCGGCTGGAAGAGCGCGAGCTCGAGCTCCGGGTTGATGCTGCCCTTGCCCCTCAGGAGGAAGAGCGTCACGCTCGGGCGCGCCTCGAAGCGCACGCCCGGGGGCTCCACGCGGTACACCTCGAGGTGGCGCGGGACGTGGTAGCCGTCGACCTCGCTCCAGCGCAGCACGTGCACGAGGCGCGTCGAGTCCACCCTCCCTTCCTCGCGCAGCAGCGCCAGCTCGAGCTCCCCGCCCGCGGGGTCGAAGCCCATGAGCGCGCGGAAGACGCGCGGGCGCTCGCCGGCGGCCTCGCCCGCGTAGAGATGGAAGTCCGGGCTCCCCACGTCGAGCCACTCGAGCTCGCGCGCGCGCGCGGCGAACGGCCGAGCCTCGCGCTTCCCGCCGGTCGGGCCCTCGATGACCGCGGGCGGCAGCGCGAACGCGGGGTGCCCCTCGAACGCGAGCGTCTGGGTCGAAGCCTCGTCCGACCGCAGGCGCGGCACGCCTAGCGATGTGACGCGCGCCTGGCCGGGCGTCGCCAGGGAGATGAAGTTGCGCGCGATCGTGACCCACTCGTCGAGCTGCTGCTTGTCGGACTGGAAGTCGCGCCCCTTGAGCCGCAGCAGCTCGTCGCCGTCGATCAGCCAGTCGCCGTCCGGCCCGCGCAGCGTGACGCGCTTGCTGCGGCGCAGCTCGCTGCGCAGGTACCCTTCCTGCGCGACGAAGGCGTAGCGCGCCTCGATGTTCTTCGTGCTGGTGCCCTCGCGCAGCACGGCGTCGAACGTGAGGTCGAACGTGCGGATCTCGGGGCCGCGCGCGGCGGAGCCGCCGGTGGCCGCGACGAAGCGCCCCCAGCGCTCGCGCGCCTCGGGCGTCGTGCCCTCCGGCAGGACGCCGCGCTCGGGCAGCGCGCCTTCCCCCTGCGCGTCACGTGGACCGAGCGGGAGGCCCGCGTCGGGCAGCCCCCCGTCCTCCTGGGCCTCCCGTTCCTGGGCCGCCTGTTCCTGGGCCGCCTGTTCCTGGGCCGCTGCGGCCCGGACCATCGCGGCCGGCGCCAGGAGCGCCGCCGCGCCGAGAAGCACTTCGAGTCCAGACATGGCTGCGGTGGGCCCGCGCAGGGCCGCTGGACTAAGCTACGCAAGGGGCCCGCCGAGCTCGCGTGCGAGGCCCGAAAAACAATGGATGGGGACGCCGCCGACCCGCTCGACGCCGAGCCGCTGCGCGTGCTCGTGGGGCCCACCGCCAGCGGCAAGAGCGCGCTCGCGCTCGCGCTCGCCGAGCGCGCGGGCGCCGAGATCGTCTCGCTCGACTCGATGCAGGTGTACCGCGGCATGGACGTCGGTACGGCCAAGCCCGACCCGGCGGAGCGCGGCCGCGTACCGCACCACCTGCTCGATCTCGTCTCGCCCGCCGAGCGCTACGACGTCGTGCGCTTCCTCGCCGACGCGCGCGGCGCGCTGGCGGACGTCCACGCCCGCGCTTCTCGGGCCCTGTTCGTCGGCGGCACGGGCTTCTACCTCGCGGCCCTCCTGCGCGGACTGTTCGCGGGGCCGCCGGTCGACCGCGCGCTGCGCGCGCGCCTGGAAGAGCGCGCGGAGCGCGACGGCAACCTCGCGCTCCACGCCGAGCTGGAGGCGCGCGACCCCGCGTCCGCGCGGCGCATCCACGCCAACGACAAGAAGCGCCTGGTGCGCGCGCTCGAGGTGCTCGAGCAGACCGGCCGGCCGCTCTCGGAGTGGCAGTCGCAGTGGCGCGCGGCGCCGCGGCCGCGGGAGTCGCGCGCCCGGCTCGTCGGGCTCGACCTCGAGCGCGGCGAGCACGACCTGCGCATCCGCGCGCGCACCCGGCGCATGCTCGACGCGGGCTGGCGCGAGGAGGCGCTCGCCGTGCGCGCGGGGCCCGGCTTCGGTCCCACCGCGCGCCAGGCCCTCGGCTACCGCACCGTGCTCGCCTGGGCCGACGGCGAGCTCGGGCGCGACGAGGCGCAGGAGCGGATCGCCATCGAGACGCGCCGGTTCGCGCGCCGGCAGCGGACCTGGTACAGGAGGTTCGACGTGCGCTGGAGGCCTGCTCCCGGAAACGAAGCCGGCGAGGAGCTCCTCGCCGGCTGCCTCGCGGACCTGGGTTGGGGCTGAGAGCGTCAGTCCTCGATCGTCACGATCCGCGCGTACGAGGACGGGGCGTCGCCGCGCGTGATGCCCTGGAAGGCCGGGCTGATCCATGTGTGGACGAGCGAGACCGTGACCACGCCCACCGGCGTGAAGAACTCCTCGAAGCCGTCGGCGAACTCCTTCACGCCGCCCGGCTCGAGCGTGCCGAGCAGCGAGTCGACCGGCAGCGGGAAGTACGTGCCGCTGGCCCCCGCGATGACCAGGCCCATGATGAGCCCCTCCCAGTGGATGTAGTACCAGGGGTTGGGCAGGAGGCTGTTGTTCGGCCGCGGCTGGTACCGCGACGGATCCTCGGGCTGGTTGGGGTTGTCGGGGTTGTAGTTGAGGAAGTGCCGCGACATGGTCAGCGACATCTCCTGCTTGCGCCTCCACGCGAAGTCGCGGTACGTGCCGTCCTTCGACGCGTCGTAGCCCGTGAAGTAGCGCGTGACGCGCGGCATCACGGAGCGCGCGCTCCAGTTCTGGTTGATGTCGCGCGAGGTGCTGCCGGCGCTGCACCCGGCGGCGACGAGCCCTGCGAGAGCGAGCGCGAGATGGGGGCGTTTCATCGATGCGGTCCCGGGGGGGCAGGGGGGCCGGCTCCCGGGCGCCCGCGGCGTGCGCGCGCCCGACAGTCGAGCCGGGAGTTTCGCCTGGACTTGGACTGAAGTCCAGTCCTGGAAGAGAATTGCGTCCGTCGAGCCATGCTTGCGAACACGCCGACCAGAGCGCCGAGGCCCGCCGGCGGCGGACGCTCCCGGGCGGGCCGCGGTCCGCGGGACACTACCCTCGCCGCGCCTGGGGTAACGCGCGCGACGCCCGCAGCCATGCCCGCCGTGGACCTTCCTCCGCAGAGGGCCCGCGGTGGGTGAGCCGCCGCGCCGGATCGGCCTCCTGGGGGGCTCGTTCGACCCGGTCCACGCGGGCCACCTGCACGTCGCCTGCGCCGCGCAGCGCGCCTTCGGTCTCGACCGCGTGGTGTTCGTCCCGGCCGCGCGTCCGCCGCACAAGAGCGGGCGCCGGCTCGCCGCGGCGCGGCACCGCGTGGCGATGCTCGAGCTCGCGCTGCGCGGCCGGCCCGACTGGACGATCTCGTCGATCGAGCTCGAGCGCGCCGGACCCTCGTACACGGCCGACACCGTGCGCGCGCTGCGCGCCGCGATCCGAGAGCCCGAAGGGGCGCAGATCTTCCTCATCCTCGGCAGCGACAACCTCCGCGGCCTGCCCGAGTGGCGCGAGGCCGAATGGCTCGTGGGGCACGTGCAGCCGATCGTCGTCCCGCGCGCCGAGGACCCGCTCGAGCCGGCGATGGAGGATGTCGAGCGCCGCTTTCCGCCCTCGCTCAGCGCCAAGCTGCGCCGCGGGCTCCTGCCCGTGCCCGCGTGCCCGGGGAGCTCGAGCGGGGCGCGCGCGGCGCTGGCGGCGGGCGCCGCCGCGCCCGACCTGCCGCCCGGCGTGCGGGAGTACATCGAGCGCCACGGGCTCTATCGGGATCGAGACGAAGCCGAGCGGCGATGAGCGTCGCGCTCGCGTTCGCGACGACCTGGATCGCGGCCGCCGTGCTGGTGCGCTTCGCCGCGCTCGTCGGCCGAGATGGCGGCGGCGACCCCGCGCCCCTCGCCCGCAAGGCGCACCGGCCGCCGGTCCCGGAGGTCGGAGGCCTCGCGATCTGCGCGGGCCTCTTCGCGTACACGCTCGCGGGAGGTGGCGAGCTGCCGTGGCCGGCGCTCCTCGCGGCGCTCGCCCTGGGCACGCTCGACGACGTCCTCGCGCGCGGCCTGTCGGCGCCGGCCAAGCTGCTCGGCCAGGTCGCCGTCGGCGCGCTGCTCGCCCTGGCAGGGCCGCGCGATCCCGCGGCGTTCGCCGGCACCGTCGCGCTCGCCGTCGTGGCGCAGAACGCGGCCAACACGTTCGACAACGCCGACGGCGCGACGACGGTCGCCGGATGCCTCGGCACGGCGCGCGTCCCGGGGGTGCTCGCGGCGCTGCTCGCGTTCCTGCCGGCGAACCTCTTCCTGCGCCGCAGGGCGGGGGCGGCGAGCGTGCCCGCGGCGTACCTCGGCGACGCCGGGAGCCACGTCGTGGGCGTGCTGCTCGCCTGGGTGCCGGGCGGCGTGTGGGCGCTCTGGCTCCCGCTGCTCGACCTTGCGCGCGTGGTCGCGGTGCGCCTCGCGAGCGGAGAGGCGCCCTGGGTCGGCGACCGCCGGCACCTCGCCCACCGGCTGGAGGCGGCCGGCCTCGCGCCCGCGGCGGTGGCCGCGGTCCTGGTGCTGATCGGCGCTCCCCCGGTGCTCGCGCACTACGCGGCGCTGGGAACGGCGCTGCACGGGCCGGCGGTCGTGATCGGGGCCGCCCTGGCCAGTGCCTTCTTCGGCATCGCGCTCCTCGCCACGCGGCCCGCGGGCGAGGCCGCGCGCCCGTGACGGGCGGTCCTTGCTCCGCCCCCGGAGAGGTCCGATAATGCTGCGCTCGATTTCTCGGGCGTGCGCGCTCGCGCCGAGAGCCGGGTTCGCGGAACATCGCGCGGACACCCCCGATCCACGAGCCCACGACGTGGCCTATCCCTTCACCGCGATCATCTCGGACCTGCACGGCAACGTCCCGGCCCTCGAGACGGCGCTCGCCGACGCTCGCCGGCGCCGGGCGGAGCGCTTCGTGTGTCTGGGGGACGTGGTGGGCTACGGGGCGAAGCCGGCCGAGTGCCTGGAGTGGGTGATGGCCCTCTGCGTGCCGGGAGCCGTCGATCCAGAGGCCGCCCGGTCCAATGGCGCGGCGCCGCTCGCCGACGGCCTGTGCCTGCTCGGCAACCACGAGTACGCGCTCCTGCACACCGCCGAGGACTTCAACCCCAAGGCGCGCGCCGCGATCGAGTGGACCCGCGACGCGCTCAACGCGGCGACCGATCCCGACCGCGGGCTCGCCTACTGGGACTTCCTCGACGCCCTCGAGCCGGTGGCGCGCGACGAGGTCGCCATGTTCGCGCACGGCTCGCCGCGCGACCCCGTGCGCGAGTACATGCTGCCGCGCGACATCAAGAACGCCGAGAAGATGCGGGCCAACTTCGAGCGCATGGACCGCAACGTCTGCTTCGTCGGGCACAGCCACGTGCCGGGGATCTACTACGAGGACGGGTCCTTCTACCGTCCGCGCGGGACGGAGGGGCCGTACGCGCTGGGGGATCTGTCGGGGAACCGCGCGATCGTCAACGTGGGCTCGGTCGGCCAGCCGCGCGACGGCGACAACCGGCTCTCGTACGTGCTCTTCACCGGTGAGGAGCTGACGTTCGTGCGCCTGGCCTACGACCACGAGGCCGCGGCGGCGGAGATCCGCGCCGTCCCCGAGCTGCCCGATTTCCTCGCGGACCGCCTCGCGGTCGGCAGGTGACGCCGCATCGCGCACCACACGAACCCGATCGCCGGAGATCCCCGAAAGCCCTTTGGAAAAGCGTCTACCGCTCGCCCTGTTCCTCTCGTTCCTGATCCTGTTCGCGTGGAGCTCGCTCCAGCGCGGCAAGGACGCGGGACCCGCTCCGGGCACCGGGAGCGAGCCTGAGGGCGAGATCGCGCCGGCGAGCACCGCGCTCCCCGCGCCGCCCGCGCCGGCGTCCGATGCGCCGGCGGCGGCGGCGAGCGCGGCCGATCCCGTGGCCCCCGCGCTCGCGGCCGACGAGCGCTGGCGCGAGTGGCTCGAGATCGGCGAGCGCGGCGAGCCCGGCCACTACTTCGCGCTCTTCGACAACCGCGGGGCGTCGCTGAGCGGGCTGCGCATCGCCGGCTTCGTGGACGAGGAGGGGCTCTCCGAGGAGCAGCAGCGCGACCCCGAGTACTGGACCACGCTCCTGAGCGAGGTCGTGACCGAGACGGCCGCGGGACCGCGCAGCGCGACCTCGATGGCCCTCGCGACGCTGCCCTCGAGCCGCGAGCTCGTCACGACGCCGCTCGAGGAAGCGCTCTGGCAGCACGAGCTCGTGCGCGACGAGGGCGGCGTGCTGCGCGGCGTGCGCTTCCGCTACGAGCCTGGGACCGGCGTGGCCTTCGAGCACACGATCGCGGGCCGGCCCGGCGAGTACGCGCTCGACGTCAGCCTGAGCCTCTCGAGCTCCGACCACGCGCACGCGGGCGTCAAGCACTTCCGCTACACGCCGGGCGCCTGCATCCTGACCTCCGGCGGGGACAAGTACTACGCCGAGCCGGGCGCCGTCGCCGCCTGGCGCAAGGCGACGGGCGCGGAGCTCGGCTTCTTCGAGAAGAAGCGCGTCTACGCGATCGGCAAGCCGGGCGAGAAGTCGGGCTCGATGAAGGCGACCGGCCACGTCTCGTTCGCCGGCGTGCACAGCAAGTACTTCGCCGTCCTCTTGCACGAGGCGCTGCCCGAGCAGTCGACGATCCACGGCGTCACGTGGCGCCGCGTCTGGGACTCCGACTGGGTGCGCCAGAACCCAGGCGATGCCCGCGACGGCTACCGCCACGTCGTCGCCGACATCGAGCTGCGGCTGCGCGTGCCCGGTCCCGGCGAGGGCGATCTGCGCTACGACTACTCGATCTACGCCGGCCCCAAGGACCGCCGGACGCTCGTCGAGAACCACCCCGACCACGGGCGGCTGGTCGAGGCGGACCTCGGGTTCTTCGACGGCATCGCATCGCTCCTGCTCAAGGTCCTCGGCTTCTTCCACTCGATCACCGGGAACTGGGGCTGGGCGATCATCCTCTTGACGTTCTCGGTGCGCGCGGTGCTGTTCCCGATCAACCGCCGCTCGCAGACGGCGATGGCGCGCCACGCGACGAAGATGAAGCGCGTCCAGCCGAAGCTGAACGAGGTGAAGGAGAAGTACAAGGGCGATCCCAAGAAGCTGCAGCGCGAGCAGGCGCGCATCATGCAGGAGGAGGGGGCGATGCCGCCCCTCGGCGGGTGCCTGCCGGTCTTCGTGCAGATCCCCGTGTTCATCGGGCTGTTCTCCGCCCTGCGCACGAACTTCGACCTGCGGCAGGCGCCGTTCCACGGCTGGATCACCGACCTCTCGCAGCCCGACCGGCTGCTGCCGCTCGACGTATCGCTCCTGTTCTTCAGGATCGAGTATCTCAACGTTCTGCCGCCCTTGATGGTCGTGCTGTGGATCCTGCAGCAGCGGATGATGCCCAAGCCGAGCGACGAGAACGCCGCGCGCATGCAGCGCATGATGATGTGGATGCCGATCGTGATGGGCGTCTTCCTGTACAGCTACGCCGCCGGACTCTCGCTGTACATGATCACGCAGTCGCTGCTCGGCATCTTCGAGATGAGCGTGATCAAGCGCTTCTGGCCGGTCGACGAAGCGGAGCTGCCGAAGAAGAAGGGCGGCGGCTTCCTCGCGCGCCTGTCGGAGATGCAGGAGCAGGCCCAGAAGGTGCAGGAGATGCAGCGCCGCAAGCTCGGCTCGACGCGGCCGACCAAGGCGCGCGCCGCAGGCCGCAAGAAGCGCAAGTGACCGCCGCCGAGACGACCATCGCGGCCATCGCCTCGCCCCCCGGGCCGGGGTTGCGCGGCGTCATCCGGATCAGCGGCGCGCGCGCGCGCGAGCTCGCCGCGAAGTGCTGCCGGGTGGACGGGAGGGCGCTCGCGCTCGCCGGCCGCGGCCTTTGTCGCGCGCGCTTCGACGACGGCGTCGGCGAGCAGCCCGCGCTCGTGCTGTGGATGCCCGCGCCGAGCTCGTACACGCGCGAGGACGTCGTCGAGCTGCACCTAGCGGGGGCTCCGCCGCTGCTTGCCGCCGCGCTGCGGCGGCTCTTCGAGCTCGGGGCCGAGCCCGCGGCCCCGGGCGAGTTCACGCGCCGCGCGTTCCTGAACGGCCGCATCGACCTGACCCGAGCCGAGGGCGTGCTCGCGCTCGTGCAGGCCCGCACCGAGGGCGAGCGGCGCGCCGCGGCCGCGCTGCTCTTCGGCGGGCTCGACCAGCGCACCGCCGCCCTGCGCGATGGCCTGGAGGCCCTGCGCGCCCTGTGCGAGGCGAGCCTCGACTTCGACGAGGGCGACACGGGGCACGTGCCCGCCTCCGAGCTCGCCGCGGGCGCGCGGCGCCTCGGCGCGGCGCTCTGCGAGGCGCGCTCCTGGGAGGAGCACCGCGAAGCGCCGCGCGGCGCACCGCGGATCGTCCTTTCGGGAGCGCCGAACGCGGGCAAGAGCTCGCTCTTCAACCGGCTCTGCCGGGATGCACGGGCGATCGTCGATGCCGGCGCCGGGACGACGCGCGACCGCGTCGCGGGCAGCTGGCACGTCGCCGGAGTCGAGTGCCTGCTCGTCGACACGGCGGGCGTCGACCCCGGCGCGGCGGGCCTCGAAGGGCGCGCCCAGGTGCACGCCGCCGGCGAGCGCGACGCGGCCGACCTCGTCTTGTGGGTCGTCGACGCGATGCGACCGCAGCTCGCCGGCGAGAGCCCGATCGGCCCCGGGGGCCCGATGGGCCCCGGACTCTACGTCTGGAACAAGATCGATCTGCCGGGCGCCGCGCAGCCTTCCGCCGGCGAGCTCCCCGGTCCCTGGCTCGCGCTCTCGGCGCGGACGGGCCAAGGCGTGCCGGCGCTCGAAGCGGCCGTCGCGCGCGCGCTCGGGCTCGCCGGAGAGTCCGGGGCGCGCGCCGCGCCCGCGGCGATGGGCGCCGCGCGCGAGCTCGCCGCCCGGCACCGGCGCGCCCTCGCCGAGGCGGGCGAGGAGCTCGAGCGCGGGCTCGCCGAGCTCGAGCGCGGGGCGCCGCTCGACCAGTTCGCCGAGAGCCTGCGCCGCGCGACCGACGCCCTGGATCGGATCCGCGGCCGGACGACGCCCGAGGACCTGCTCGACCGGATCTTCGCGCAGTTCTGCCTCGGCAAGTAGCGCCGCGCGCCGGGCGCCCCCGGCGCGCGGGTCGGACACTACCGAACCGGTGGTGGGCATGGGCCCCCTGACGCTGTTGACACACAACATCTTGAGTGCTCTCGTAGGGGAGTGCGCCGACCATGAAGTGTCCCCGTTGCGCCGAAGATGAGGATCGGGTCGTCGACTCGCGCACGTCCGCCGACGGAACCGTCATCCGGCGCCGGCGCGAGTGCCTGAAGTGTTTCATGCGCTTCACGACCTACGAGCGCATCGAGGAGATGCCGCTGCGGGTCATCAAGAAGAGCGGCGAGCGGGTGCGCTTCGACCGCGAGCGGATCCTGACCGGGATGCTGCGCGCCTGCGAGAAGCTCCCCGTGCCCATGGACGCCATCGAGGAGGCGGTCGGACGGGTCGAGACCCGCTGCCAGGGCGAGTACGATCGCGAGGTGCCGAGCTCGGTGATCGGCTCGCTCGTCATGGAGGAGCTGCGCCAGCTCCACCAGGTCGCCTACGTGCGCTTCGCCAGCGTCTACCGCGAGTTCCGCGACGTGAACCAGTTCCTCGAGGAGCTCAAGCCCATCCTCGAGAACAGCGCCGAGAACGGCCCCGGCAACCTCGGGGGCGCGCCGGATGGGTGAGCCGAGCGCCATCCCGCCGCCCACGGCGCGCGGACGGGCCCCCGTCCGCGCCATCCGCAAGCGCGACGGGGACCTCGTCGCCTACGCCGCCGAGCGCATCGTGGGCGCCGTCGAGCGCGCCCAGCACGCCGTCGGCGAGGTGGACCCCCTCTTTGCGGTGGAGGTGGCCGAGGTCGTCGGGCTCGCCCTCGCGGCCCGCTCCGCGCCGGCGCAGGGCCCCGCGCCCAAGGCGCCCCTCCACGCCGGCCCGCCGTCGGCCGCTCCCGGTCCTGCGGCGCCCGCGGCGCGCGTCCCGGACGTCGAGGAGATCCAGGACCTCGTCGAGGAGGCGCTGATCCAGATGGGCCGCACGCGGGTCGCCAAGGCCTACATCCTCTACCGCGACCGCCGCCGCCGGCGCCGCGACGCGTTGCGCGTCGGTCCGGAGGCGGACCCCGCGGCCCCGATCCCCGGGGAGCCCCGAGCCCCCGGCGCTCCGGGGGCCCCCGGGGGCGGGCCCCCGCTCGTGCGCGAGGGGACCTCCGCCAGCGCCTGGAACCGGGCCCGGATCGTGGCCGCCCTCGTCGACGCGGGCGACCTGCCGCGCGAGACCGCCGAGGGGATCGCCAAGCGCGTCGAGGACCGCGTGCTGGCGGCCGGCCTGCGGCGGCTCTCGACGGCGCTCGTGCGCGAGCTCGTGCGCGCCGAGCTCGGCGCCGCCGGCCACCGCGAGGCCGCGCGCCGCCAGGAGCCGCTCTCGATCTCGCGCCGCGACCTCGCGCGCGAGCTCGGCGCGCGCGACGCGGGCGACGCCAGGCGCGGCGGGCTCGACGCGCGGATCGCGGCCCCGCTCCTGCGCCGCTACGCCGTCGAGGACGTCCTCGACAGTTCCACCGAGGAGCTCTGCCGCGCGGGCGACCTCGACCTCGAGGACCTAGAGCGCCCGCACCTCGCGCTCGCGCGCGCGGTGCCCATCGACCTCGTCGTCGCGGGCGAGGTCGGACCGCGCTCGGCGTTCGCGCTGCTCGAGCCCCTGGCCAGGCTCGCGCGCACGACCTCGCACTCCCTCGTGCTCGAGGACAGCGGCCGGCTCCTGCGCGCCCTCGCCCCGCGCGGCCTGCGCACCGGGCGCGGCCGCTCGAGCGGCCCGTTCGTCGACTGGCTGCACGGCCTCGCCGCCGTCGCCGCGGGCTCCGGCTGCGACGTGCTGCTCGGACCGCTCGGCGGCCGCTCGCCGGGCGTCTTGGGCCGGCTGCTCGACGACCTCGCGCTCTGCGTGCGCGACGGGGCGCGCGTCCCGCGGCTCTGCGTGAGCTGGCCCGAGCTCTCCGCCGCGCTCGCCTGGGACTCGGGCGGCGAGGAGGGCGTGCACGACGCGGCCGAGATGCTGCTCGCACGCGGCGCCCTGACGCCGGTCTGGAACGGCTCCGCCGAGCGCTGGGCCGCGCCCGGCTGCCGCCGCCGGACGCGCGAGGTCGCCGTGCTGCGCTGCGCGGCGGCCGCCACGCTCAACCTGCCGCGGCTCGCCCGGCGCGCGGGCCCGTGGCGCGAGGAGGCCCTGTTCGAGGCGCTGCTCGCCAAGATCCAGGCCGGGCTCGACGCGCTCGCGCGCCTGGTCGCGTTCCAGCGCGAGATGCGCCCGCGCTCGGGGGGCCTCTTGCCCGAGCGCTACGGCGTCGCCCTCTCGCCGGTCGGCCTCTTCGAGGCGCTGCGCATCCTTGGCGACGGCCAGGTGCGGCCGGCGCAGGGCGCGCGGCTGCTCGGGTTCTGCGCCGACGCGGTGCGCCGCGTGGGCGCCGAGCGCGGCGTCGACGCGGTGCTCTCGCCGTTCTTCGGCGACCGCGCCGCGCGCCGCTTCGCGCGGCTCGACCGCCCCGGAGCGCGCCAGGGCCGGCTCTTCGAGGGGCTGCCGGAGCCCGAGACCGAGCGCAGCGAGAGCTACTCGCGCGGGTTCTCGCTGGCACGCACGCCGCTCGATCGCGGCCCGACGCCGGGCCCGGTCGAGGTCCGCGGCGATCCGTATCCCGAGCTCGCGCAGCTCCTCGTGACGGTCGAGTCGGGCGCGCTGCTCGCGCCGCCCCGCGTGGACCAAGGGGTGGACGAGGGGCCGGACGAAGGAGTCGACGCAGCGCCGGACGCGGAGCGCGCGCCCGCGCCCGACGCGCACCCGCGGCTGCGGGCGTGGGAGCGCTTCGACTCCGCGCGAGCCGTCTCCGCCATCTCCGCTTCCTCCAGCGGTTCGCTCCGCGCCGGCCCGCCCGGCGCCGAGCTCTTCCTTTCCGATCCGGCCCGCTCCGCCCGGGCCTGACCTCGCATGCGCCTGAAACGCCTCGAGCTGCTCGGTTTCAAGTCCTTCGCCGACCGCACCGTCGTCGACTTCGGCGCCGACACCCTGACCGGCATCGTCGGCCCCAACGGCTGCGGGAAGAGCAACGTCGTCGACTCGGTGCGCTGGGTCCTCGGGGAGACGCGGCCCACGTCGCTGCGCGGCGCGGGGATGACCGACGTGATCTTCAAGGGCTCGTCCAGCCGGCCGGCGATGTCCGTGGCCGAGGTCACGCTCGTCGTCGAGAACGACGACGGCGCGATCGAGGGGCGCGGCGCCGAGGTCGCCATGACACGCCGCCTCTACCGCTCCGGGGAGGGCGAGTACCTGATCGACGGCGAGCGCGTGCGCCTCAAGGACGTGCGCGACATGCTCTTCGACACGGGCCTGGGCAGCCGCGGCTACTCGGTGCTCGAGCAGGGGCGCATCGACGCGGTCCTCTCGGCCAACCCGGTGCAGCGCCGCGCGGTCTTCGAGGAGGCCGCGGGCATCAGCCGCTACCGCCAGCGCAAGCACGAGACGGAGCTGCGGCTCGCGCGCGTCGAGCAGGACGTCGCCCGTCTCGACGACGTGATGGGCGAGCTGCGCACGCGCGTCCGCTCGCTCAAGATCCAGGCCGGCAAGGCCGAGCGCTTCGTCGAGGCGCGCGAGGAGTGGACGCGCGAGAAGACGCGCCTCTTCCGCCTGCGCCGCGCGCGCATGAGGGCCGCGCTCGCCGAGCTCGCGCCCAGGATGGCGGAGCTCGAGGCGCGCCTCTCGGCGCTGCGCGAGGCGCGCGCGGCGGGCGAGGCACGCATGGAGGAGGGCGAGCGGGAGCGCTCGACGATCGTCCTGGACCTCGACCGGCTCTCCGCCGAGGCGAGCGATGTCTCGGGCGAGCTGCGCGCGGTCGAGGAGCGCCGCAGCCAGCTGCAGCTGCGCATCACCGAGCTCGAGGCCCTCGCGGAGGAGCAAGAGCGGCGCGGCGCGGCCCACGCCGGCCAACTCGAGGCGTGCGAGCGCGAGCTCGAGGCCGCGCGCGCCGAGCTCGGTGCCCAGCGCGAGCACTCGGCGGCGGCCGAGGAGCATGCGCGCAAGCTGGGCGAGCGCCTGCGCGAGCTCGGGCGCGGCTACAAGGACGTGCGCAAGAGCGTCCAGGAGCAGAACGACGCGGTGCTCGGCAAGCTGCACGAGAAGACCGTGGCGCAGAACCGCGCGCGGCATCTCGCCGAGTCGCGCTCGCCCGCCGGCGAGCGGCACGCGCGGCTCGAGCGCCGCCACGCCGAGCAGGCCGAGACGCTCGCCGCGGCGCGCGTCGAGGTCGACGCCGCCTGCACGCTGCTCGCGCGCGCGAGGGAGGAGCTCGCCGGAGCCGACGCGGCGCTCGAGCGCCACGGGCGCGAATCCGCCGCGATCGCGGAGGAGCGCGAGGCGCTGCGCACGCGGCGCACGGCCCTCGAGGTCGATCGCGCGCAGCTCGAGGCGCGCATCGCGGCGCTGCTCGACCGCGAGCGCGAGCGCGAGGACCTTTGCGCCGGAACGCGGCGCGTGCTCGACGCGGCCCTCGAGGGCGCCGGCCCGTGCGGGGCGGGGGAGCTCGGCGGCCTGCTCGCCGACCACCTGCGCACGAGCGTCGAGTGGGCGCGCGCCGTCGACGTCGTCCTCGCCGAGCGCGCGCGCGCGCTCGTCGTCGCGCGCCCCGAGCTCGCGCCCGCCATCGTCGAGTGGCTGCGCGCGGGCGAGGGCGGACCGCTCGCGCTGCTCGTCCCGGCGGGGCTCGCCGGCCGCGCGGCGGCGCCGCTCGCCGAGATCCCCGACGCTGCCGGGGTCATCGGGCGCCTCGCCGATCGGGTCGAGGTCCCCTCCGGCAGCGAGGCCCTCGCCGACGCGCTCCTCGGCGACGTGGTCGCCGTCGACTCGCTCGAGCGCGCGCTCGAGCTCGTCCGGCGCCATCCGGCGTGGCGCTACGTGACCGCGCGCGGCGAGCTCGTCGACGCGGCCGGGATCGTCGTCGGCCACCGCGAGGTCGGCCAGGGGCCGGTTGGACGCCGCTCCAGCGCGGCCGACCTCGCGCGCGCGCTCGAGCGTCTTTCGCACGAGCTCGCCGAGCTCGACGGGCGCCTGGCGGCGGTCGAGGAGCAGCGCCGCGCGCAGGCCGCGCGCGCGCCGCTCGTCGAGGAGCAGCGCGAGGCGGCGCGCGCGCGCGCGTCGGCGGCGGAGGCGGAGTGGAAGACCCTCGCGGCGCGGCTCGAGGACCGCGAAGCGGCCAGGGCGGCGCTCGCGGGCGAGCTCGCGCGCTCGCTCGAGGAGCTGCGCCAGCTCGAGGAGGAGCTCGAGCGCTCGCTCGCCGACCGCGAGCGGTCCGAGCGCGAGTTCCGCGCCGAGAACGAGCAGCTCGAGGAGCTGGAGCGCGGGCGGCGCGCTCTCGAGGAGCAGCGCGAAGGGCTCGCGCGCGAGGAGAGCCGGGCGCAGGTCGAGCGGACGCACGTCGCGGGCGAGTGCCGGGCGCTCGAGCGCCAGGCGGCGGAGCTCGAGCGGCGCATCGCCGAGCACCGCGCCGAGATCGAGCAGGCCGAGACGCGGCGCACCGAGCTGCTCGCGACGAGCGAGGGCACGCGCGGCGACACGCGCGAGCTCGCGCTGCGAAGCGAGGACCTCGCGGCGCAACGCCGCACGCTCGAGCAGCGGCTCGGCGAGCTGCGCGCGCAGGAGCTCGGCGGGCGCGAGCGCATCGAGCGCTCGCGGGCCGAGGTCGAGCGCGCGCAGGGCGAGATCGACGCCGCGTCGGAGGCGCTCTCCGAGCGCCGGCTCGAGCTCCAGCGCCTGGAGCTGACGCGCGAGGAGCTCGAGCGCCGGGCCGCCGAGGAGCTGCACCTCGACCTCGCGGCGCTCGAGCCCGGGGAGCCCGGGGATCGCGGGGCGGAGGGCGAGCTCGCGGACGATGCCGCGCTCGACGCGCTCGAGCGCGCGGTCGCCGAGACCAAGGAGTGCCTCGACAAGCTCGGGCCGGTGAACATGGACGCGCTCGCGGAGCTCGAGGAGGTCGGCGGCCGGCTCGACTTCCTGGAGCGCCAGTCCGAGGACCTCGCCCGCGCGCGCCAGAGCCTGCGCGAGACGATCCAGCGCATCGACCAGGAGAGCCGCCGGCTCTTCGTCGAGGCGTTCGAGGAGATCAAGGAGAACTTCCAGCGCATCTTCCGCCAGCTCTTCGGTGGGGGACGCGCCGAGCTCGCGCTCGAAGAGGGCGCGGACGTGCTCGAGGCCGGGATCGAGATCAGCGCCCGGCCGCCCGGGCGCGAGATGCTCTCGATCGGCCTGCTCTCGGGCGGGCAGCGCACGATGACCGCCCTGGCGCTGCTCTTCGCGGTCTTCGAGGCGCGCCCGAGCCCATTCTGCGTCCTCGACGAGGTCGACGCCGCCCTGGACGACGCGAACATCGACCGGTTCCTCGCGATGCTGGACGGGTTCCGCAAGGACACGCAGTTCATCGTGGTCACCCACAACAAGGGCACGATGGCCGCCTGCCAGCGGCTCTACGGCGTGACGATGCAGACCAAGGGCGTGTCGACCTTCGTCACCGTCGAGCTGGGCGACGTCGAGGAGTTCGAGTCGGGGCCGGTGCCGGGCGGGAACGGCGCGGCGCCGGCGGCGGTCGACGCGGAGACGGGGGAGCGGGTCGTCGAGATCGTGCCGCAGGCGCGGGAGCGGGAGGGGGCGCCCGCGGGGTCGGGCACGGGCTCCGGCTCGGGCTCGGGCACGAATTGAGGCTCCTGGCCGCCCTAGGTGAGTTCGCTGCCGAGTCGAGTTCGTTTACCGCTCTCCGCGCTCCGCGCGGATCCGCTCGACCCTCTCGACGGGATACCGCGCGATGCGCAACGCCGCGCGGCCGCCGCTCTCCTCGCTGCGGCTGGGGTTGAGGAAGCGCCAGACGATCTTCCCCTCGCGCGTCACCTCGAACGCCTCGCCGCTCGCCGAGTTGCCGACGAGCACGTTGCCGCCGGGGAGCGCCTGGGCCGTGCCGCGGCCGCTACTGTAGAAGTCCTCGGGCGGGTCGGCGCGGTACTCCCACACGATGCGCTCCGTGCGCGGGTCGAGCTCGAGGATGCGCGACCAGCGCCGCTTCTTGCTCCCGTTGTCGAAGAGCAGCACGTTGCCCGACTCGAGCACCGTCGCCTCGTGCTGGCGCTGCACGACGCCGCGGCCCCAGCTCCAGAGCAGCGCGCGCGCGTTCCAGTCGACGACGAAGACGAGGTCCTGGTGGCGCGACGAGAGCAGCACGCGGCCCGTGCCCGAGAGCGGTGAATCGGCCGGCAGGTCGGGGCGGTCGACCCAGCGCACGGAGTTCAGGTGCAGGAGGTCGGCCGGCCAGCCCTCCTTGCTCTCCTGCACGGTCCAGCGCAAGAGCCCCTCCTCGCGCGCGAGCAGGTCGTAGAGCGCGAGCTCGCCCAGGATCTCGCCGCCCGGCGAGATGCGGGTGAGGACGTTCTCGCGGATCCCGCTCTCCTCGTACTCGCCCGGCGGCTGGCTCCAGCGCTCGGTCAGGACGAGCAGGTCGCCGGTCGGCAGCACGTCGAGGTCGTGGTGCGCGGCGATCTCGAGCCGCCAGAGCTCCGCGCCTTCCCAGCCGAAGCGGGCGACGAACGGCTGGCGCTCGCCGCCCTCGGGCACCTCCCCGGCCGCGGGCCCGGTCCCGATCACCGCGAGGTTTCCGCCGTCGAGCAGCACCGCGCGCACCCAGGTCGTGTCGTCGGCTTCGCGCCAGGCGCGCACGCGCTCGCCCGCGGCGTCGATCAGGTAGGCCGCGGAGAACGGGATGTCGACGTAGAGGTTGTACCCGGGCGCGGAGCGCTCCCGGTCGTACAGCACGACTCCCGCGAGGCCGGCATCGGCCTCGGCGTCCTCCTCCCCGAAGTCGGCGTAGCCGAAGGCCCCGAGGTCGTGGAAGCCGGGATCGTCGCCCGTCTCGTCGCTCGCCGCGCCGGCCGCGGCGCCCGGATCGGCGCCCGGATCGCGATCGGGACGGCCGCAAGCCGCCAAGAGGCAGAGGCCGGCGAGCGCCACGAACGAGCTCCTCATCGGCCGGATTGTAGGGGTGCCCTCGCGTGAGTCGGAGGTCCCTTCCGGCTACATTGCGGCGCGGATGAGGATCGAACGCATCGCGCTGTACCGGGTCGACCTGCCGCTCGTCGAGGGGCGCTACGCCTGGTCGCGCGGCCGCTTCGTCGAGGTGTTCGACAGCACCCTCGTGCGCCTGGAGACCGACACGGGGCTCGCCGGGCACGGCGAGGTGTGCCCGCTCGGGCCCTTCTACCTGCCCTCGTTCGCGGCCGGCGCGCGCGCGGGCATGATCGAGCTCGCGCCGCACGTCATCGGCCTCGACCCGACGCAGCTCGGGCCGCTGGGCAGCGCGATGGACGCGGCGCTCAAGGGCCACCCGTACGTGAAGTCGGCGATCGACATGGCGTGCTGGGATCTCCTCGGTCAAGAGGCGGGCCTCTCCGTCTGCGAGCTGCTCGGCGGGCGCTGCGCCGAGGACGTGCACCTCTACCGCGCGATCTCGCAGGAGGCGCCCGAGGAGATGGCCGCGAGGGTCGCCGGCTACCGCGCCGAGGGCTACAAACGGTTCCAGCTCAAGGTCGGCGGCGAGCCCGACGTCGACGTGCGCCGCATCCGCGCGGTCGCCGAGGAGATGCGCCCGGGCGAGGTCCTGGTCGCCGACGCCAACACGGGCTGGTGGATGCACGAGGCGGCGCGCGTCGTGCGCGCGGTGCGCGACGTCGACGTCTACATCGAGCAGCCCTGCGCGAGCTACGACGAGTGTCTCTCGATCCGCCGCCGCACCGACCACCCGTTCGTCCTCGACGAGTCGATCGACGGCGTCGAGTCGCTCTTGCGCGCGCAGCGCGACGGCGCGATGGACGTCGTCAACCTCAAGATCAGCAAGGTGGGGGGGCTCACGCGCGCGCGGCAGCTGCGCGACCTGTGCGTCGACCTGGGGATCGCGATGACGATCGAGGACACCTGGGGCGGCGACGTCACGACGGCCGCGATCGCCCACCTGGCGCAGAGCACGCCCGCCGATCTGCTCTTCAGCGCCACCGACTTCAACAGCTACGTCACGGTGTCCACCGCCGAGGGAGCTCCGCGGCGCGCGAACGGCCGCATGGCCGCCTCGCGCGAGCCGGGGCTCGGAGTCCACCCGCGCATGGAGGTCCTGGGCGAGCCGGTCTTCGACTCGCGCGGCCCGGGCTCGGCTTGACTCGGCGAGACGCTCTCGGGCGGGCGGGTGGAGGCTGCGCCGTGCATTCGGGCTCAAGCGCGAGCGCGCGAGCACTCGATACCAGGGCGCGCGCGCGTGGCTGCGGCGGTTCCGCGCCGGCGGCGGAACCCCGATCCATGCTCTGTGTCCTGCTCCTCGTCCTCGGCGCCGGCCCCGCGCAGGACACCGCGCAGGAGACCGCGCAGGAGACCGCGCAGGAGACCGGGGATGAGCGCGCCGGCGACCCCGTCCAGCAGGAGCCGCCGCCGCCCGCGAGCGCCTTCGCCGAGGTCGGCCCGGGCTACCACTCGCTCGACGAGGTGCGCGCCCTCCTCGGCCGCTGGATCGACGAGGGCGCGGGCCGCGTGCGCGCGCTCGACCTCGGCAGCTCGCACGGGGGCCGCGCGCTGCCCGCGATCGAGCTCGGCGCGCGCGCCCCCGGGGGGGGGCGCGGGCGGCGCCGCGGCCGCCCCCCCCGACGGTGCTGCTCCTCGGCGGTCTCGACGGCCGCTCGCTGGCCGGCGCCGAGGCCGTGCTCGCCGCGGCGTGGCGGCTGCTCTCGGAGCTGGATCGCCTGCGACCCGACGTCACGGTGGTCGCCGTGCCCTGGGCCTCGCCCGACGGGCTCGCGGCGGCGGCGGCCGGCGCCCAGACGCGCGGCGCCAACGAGCGGCCCACCGACGAGGACCGCGACGGGCGCGTCGACGAGGACCCGCCCGACGACGTCGACGGCGACGGCTTCGTCGTCGAGATGCTGCTCGAGGATCCGTTCGGCCGCTGGACGCTGCACGAGAACGGGCGCAACCCCGTGCTCGCCGCCCCGGGCGACCACCCGCGCTACCGCCGCGTGCAGGAAGGCAAGGACGACGACGGCGACGGTGCGTTCAACGAGGACCCCGTCGGCGGCGTGGACCTCGACCGCAGCTTCCCCGTCGGCTGGCGCGGGCCGGCCGACTCCTGGCTCGCGGGCGAGCTGCCGCTGAGCGAGCCGGCGGCGCTCGCGATCGCGCGGCTCGCCCTCGCGCGCCGGACGGCGGTCGTGATCCTCTTCCAGGGCAACCACGGCTGGCTCGCGCACCCCGGCGGCAGCCCGAGCGAGCTGCGCCTCGACGAGGCCGACCGCCCGGACTACTCGCGGCTGGCGCAGATGCTCGCGGCGGCGACGGGGCGCCCGAACCGCCCCGCGCTGCCGCTCGCCGCCGCGCGCGCGGCCGAGCGCCCGGGCGCCGCGCTCGACTGGTTCTACGCCGTTCCCGGCGCGCTCGCGCTCGAGGTGGCACCCTGGGGACCGGAGGTCGCGCTCGGCGCGATCGCGGATCCCGAGCTCGAGGCGGGCGCCGCCGACGACCTCTGGATCCGCTGGCTCGACGACGTGCGCGGCGGGATCGGCTTCGTCCCCTGGCACCGGGTCGACCTCGCGGGGGCGGGCCGCTGTCTCGTCGGCGGCTGGCAGCCGCGCACCCGGCTCGATCCGCCCGACGAGGAGCTGCCACGCGCCCTCGCCGGGCTCGCCGACTTCGTGCTCGCCGTCGTCGACGCGCTCCCGCGGATCGAGCTCGCCGCGACGGGCGAGCGCGACGGCAACGTGTGCCGGATCCGCGCGCGCGCGCTGCAGCAAGGGCGCCTTCCGACCGGCCTCGCCGTCACGGGGCGCAGCGGCGTCGTGCCCGCGGGCGAGCTGACGCTGGAGCTCGCGCTGGCGCCGGGCGCGCGGCTGCTCGCCGGCGCGGAGCGCACGCGCCTGGGGCGCCTCGCGGGCGGCGTGCGCAGCGAGGTCGCGAGCTGGCTCGTGCTCGCTCCGCCGGGGGCGGTGTTCACGCTGCGCGCCTCGACGCCCTGGTCGCTCGACGTCGAGCGGGAGCTCGTGCCGTGAGGCGCGCCACCGGCCTCCTGATCCTGCTCGCGGGCGCGGCGCGGGCCGCGCCGCCGCCGCCCGCGCCGCCGCCGCCCGCGATGGGTCAGGACCCCGTCTCGCCCGCGGACCCGGGCGCCGCGTCGACCGATCTGACGCGCGAGCTCTCGCCGGAGGATCCGCTGCGCAGCGTGGTCGACTCGCTCACGCGCCTCGACGCGGCCTACCCCGACGTGACGTCGATCGACGTCCTCGGCACGAGCCGCGACGGGCGTCCGATCCTCGCCGCGACGGTCGCGACCGGCGCGAGCCCCGGCATCGCGCTCGTCGCCGATCTGCGCGACGATCCGCAGGCGGGGCAGGCCGCGGTGCGCGAGCTCGTCGCGCGCTGGCTCGCGCTCTCGGCCGAGCCCGAGGCGCGCTCGGCGGGCGGCAGCGTGGTCGTGGCGATCCCCGTGCCCGACCCCGACCGCTTCTCGGCGCCCGGACCGACCGCCGGACGCCCGACGGACCTCGACCAGAACTTCCCGATGCGCTGGCAGCCGTGGTCGGGCGGGCGCTCCGGCCCGTGGCCGCTCTCGGAGCCCGAGTCGCGCGCGCTGGCCGAGGGGCTGATCGCGCGGGAGGGCCTGTCGGTACTGCTCGTCGTCGGCGGCGAGGGGCTCGAGCCCGACGACGCGCGCGTCGATCCGGCGACGCGCGCGCTCCTCGAGCGTTCCCCGAGCGGGCGCCTCTCCGCCGCCGCTCCGGAGCCGGGGAGCCTGGCGGCGTTCGCGGCCGAGCGCCTGGGCCTCGCGTGCCTGCGCCTCGACGGGGAGGCGGACCACCTGGCGGCCCTGCAGGAGCTCGCGGCCCTCCTGCCGCGGCTCGTCGCCGGCGAGCCGCGGGTCGAGCCGCTGGGCTCGGGCCTGTGGCAGCTCGAGATCGACCTGCGCAACACGGGCGGCCTGCCGACGGCGACGCCGGCGGCGCTGCTCCAGCACGCCGCCGACGGCGGGCGCGCGTCCGTCGACGGCGCGCGCCTGATCGCCGCCGCGCTGCGCGCCGAGGCCGCGGGCTTCGCGCTCGCCGAGAGCCGCGCCGGCGTCGTCGCGCTCGGGCCGCTCGGCCCGGGCCGGCGGCAGAGCCTGCGCCTGGTGCTCGCGGCGGAGTCGCAGGCGATCGTGCGCGTGCGCGTCGAGACCTCGCGCGCGAGCGGGGTGGAGCTGTCGGTGCCGTTGCCCTGAGTGGCGTTACGCGAGCTCTACCCGCCCGGCACGTAGCGCGCTTCGACCGCGGGCAGCGCGAGCAGGACGAGGTCGCCGATCGCCTGCAGGCTCTCGACCGAGCACTTGTCGAGCGTGTCCTCGTCCGTGTGCCAGTAGCTGTTCCCGGGACCGTAGGTGAGGTCGATCAGGTCGGCGGCCTCGACGTTGTAGGTGCGGAAGGACAGGTGGTCGTCGCTGATGTTGTCGACCTTGCGCCCGAGGCCGATCGGGAGCTTGTGGGCCTTGGCGGTGTCGAAGAAGACATCGAGCAAGCGCTTGCTCGAGTTCCGGTCGAGCACGAGGTCGAGGTCCTTGTCGCCGACCATGTCGATCACCACGCAGGCCTTGACACGCTCGGCGAGGTCCGCGTCGGCGTGGATGCGCGCCGCGTGGTGGCGCGACCCGTAGCGGTTGTCGGGGTCCTCCCACACCGCGCCCACGGCTTCCTCGCCGTCGACGAACAGAAAGCGGATCGTCATCGCCCGCGGCCCCTGGCGCGCCAGGACGCGCGCGAGCTCGAGCAGCACCGCGGTGCTCGACCCGCCGTCGTTCGCGCCGACGAAGCTCGGCCCGAGGCGCTTCGTGTCGAAGTGCGAGAGCAGGATCAAGATCGGCGGCGCGCCGCCGTCGGAGCGCCCCGCGAGGTCGGCGTAGACGTTGCAGAACTCGATCTCGCCCGCTGGAGACCGCTCGACGAACGGCTCGCGCACCGGCGCGAGGCCGGCCTCGACGAGCTGCGCTTCGATGTACTTGCGCGTCCCCTCGATCGCCTCCGAGCCCGACGGGCGCGGGCCGAGGGCGACCTGGGCCTCGAGGTCGCGCCAGGCGCGCGCGCCGTCGAACGGGGTGGCGCTGGAGGCGGCGCTGCCGGTGCTGCAGCCGGAGGCCAAGGTCACGATCGTGCAACCCAGGACGAGGCCGGCGAGTCCCGACGCACGCCCCGGGCGCCACCCCCGCGAAAGGGTTTCTGCCATGTCGGCCAGAATAGCCCCGGGGCCGTGCAGCGGCCATTCCGGGGCGCGGGGCGGGGGGAAGGCACGCTCCTTGCTCCCGGCTGCGCCTGTCTCCCTTCCAAAAACGGCGCTCAGCGCCTAACTATGGACGTGGTCCGGGGTCGGGGAATCCTCCGGCCGGCGCCCGTCGGCACACGGGCGCTTCCCGAGCGGGCCGAGGCTTGGCTAAGGCTCGCCGCGAGATCGGGCCGACATCCTCTATCGCGCCCGCGCACGCCCCGCCGTCCCTCCACGGGGTGCCGCCTCATTGTGGAGCGTCCCTCATGACCGAGCAGCCCACCGACCTCTTCGACCTGATCCGACAAGACCTCGAGCGCGAGCGCTACGAGGCGCTCGGATGGCAGGGGACCTTCCGCGAGTACCTCGAGCTCCTGCACGAGGATCCGCGGCCCGCGCGCAACTCCTGGCAGCGCCTGCTCGACATGGTCGAGTCGCACGGCTTCGTCGAGCCGCAGGGTCGCACGGGCCACCGGCGCTGGAGGCTGTTCGACGACCCGTTCTCCGAGGGGCAGGACGCCGTGTACGGTCTGGACGAGCCCCTGTCGCAGCTCGTGCGCGTCCTGCGCGCCGGGGCCCGCAACCTCGGCCCCGAGCGGCGCATCATCCTCCTGCACGGGCCGGTGGGGTCGTCGAAGAGCACGATCGTGCGCCTCCTGAAGCGCGGGCTCGAGGCCTACTCGCAGACCGACAGCGGAGCGCTCTACACGTTCTCCTGGGACGTGGACGACGAGTCGATCCCCTCGCCGATGAACCAGGACCCGCTCCTGCTCGTACCGGCGAGCTCGCGGCGCGCGCTCGAGGAGCAGCTCTCGAAGAAGCTACGCGCCGAGTACTCCATCCGCATCGACGGTGAGCTCGACCCGGTCAGCCAGTACTACTACAACCACCTGATGGAGCGCTACGACGGCCACTGGGGCCAGGTGATCGAGCACGTCCGCGTGCGGCGTTTCGTGTTCTCCGAGAAGGACCGCGTCGGGATCGGGACCTTCCAGCCCAAGGACGAGAAGAACCAGGACTCGACGGAGCTCACGGGCGACCTCAACTACCGCAAGATCGCCGAGTTCGGGTCCGACTCGGACCCGCGCGCGTTCAACTTCGACGGCGAGTTCAACGTCGCCAACCGCGGCCTGCTCGAGTTCGTCGAGGTGCTCAAGCTGGACGTGGCGTTCCTGTACGACCTCCTGGGTGCGACGCAGGAGCACTGCATCAAGCCCAAGAAGTTCCAGCAGACGACGATCGACGAGGTCATCATCGGGCACACCAACGAGCCCGAGTACCGCAAGCTGCAGAACAACGAGCTGATGGAGGCGTTCCGGGACCGCACCATCAAGATCGACATCCCGTACAACCTGACCCCCTCGGACGAGGTCGAGATCTACCGCAGGCGCTACGGGGGCCGCTCGACGCCCGGGCGCCGGCTCGCCCCGCACACGCTCGAGATGGCCGCCCTGTGGGCGGTCCTCACGCGGCTCGAGGATCCGGCGCACCCGAACCTGACGCTCCTGCAGAAGGCGCGGCTCTACGACGGCTCGGACGTCCCCGGATTCTCGCGCGAGCAGGCCAAGGAGATCCGCGCGCGCTGCGAGCGCGAGGGCATGGTGGGTATCAGCCCGCGCTACGTGCAGGACTCGATCGCCTCCTGCCTCGTGTCGGGCCGCCCGACGACGTCCCCGCGCGACGTGCTCGAGGCGCTCGAGCGCGGGCTGTCGCACCACTCGATGATCGCCAGCGAGGAGACCCGCAAACGCTACCTCGAGCTCCTCGCGACGGTGCGCGAGGAGCACGAGGACATCATCAAGCACGAGGTCCAGGTCGCGATCGCCGCCGACCGCGAGGCGATCGACCGGCTGTGCTCGAAGTACCTCGACAACGTGCGCGCCTACACGACGCGCGAGAAGGTCGTCGACGCCAGCGGCGGTTCGCGCGACCCCGACGAGCGCCTGATGCGCTCGATCGAGGAGAAGATCGACATCCCCGAGGCGCGCAAGGACGACTTCCGCCACGAGCTGATGAACTACATCGCCGCCATGCACCTCGAGGGCAAGACGTTCGACTACCGCCAGAACAAGCGCTTGACCCGCGCCCTCGAGCTGAAGATGTTCGACGACCGGCGCGACTCGATCCAGCTCACGAGCCTGGTGTCGACGGTCGTCGACCCCGACACGCAGGAGAAGATCGCCGTCATCCGCGACCGCCTGATGCGCCAGTTCGGGTACGACGAGTTCAGCGCCGACGAGATCCTGCGCGAGGTCGCGAGCCTGTTCTCGCGCGGCGAGGGCGGGAACGGGGGCAAGGAGGCCGCCTGAAGCCGGCGCTTCGGCGGGAGCAGCTTGGGATTCCAGGTCTACCGGATGGAGCGGGACCGCGCGCGGTTCCGCGAGATCGTGCGCGGGCGGCTGCGCCAGGACCTGCGCAAGTACCTCTCGACGAGCGAGCTCCTGGGCAAGCAGGGCAAGCACGCGATCTCGATCCCGGTGCCGCAGATCGAGCTCCCGCGCTTCCGCTTCGGCGAGAACCAGGGCAAGGGCGTCGGCCAGGGGCCCGGCGAGAAGGGCGAGCCGATGGACGGCGACGCCCAGGAGGGCGAGGGCCGCGGCGCCGCCGGCGACCAGGAGGGGCGCCACATCCTCGAGGTCGAGGTGGAGCTCGCCGAGCTCGCGGAGATGCTCGGCAAGGAGCTCGAGCTGCCGAACATCGAGCCCCGCGGGCAGCGCCAGATCTCGACCGAGGGCGGGCGCTACACCGGCGTGCGCGCCGCCGGCCCGCAGTCGCTGCGCCTGTTCCGCCGCACCTACCGCCGCGCGCTCAAGCGCACGATCGCCGCCGGCGTCTGGGATCCCGCGGACCCGCGCGTCATCCCCATCCGCGACGACGAGCGCTACCGCGCGCGGCGCACGACGCCGCAGCCCGAGTCGTCGGCCGTCATCTTCCACATGATGGACGTCTCCGGATCCATGGGGCGCGAGCAGAAGGACATCGTGCGCATCAAGGCGTTCTGGATCGACACCTGGCTGCGCAGCCAGTACCAGAACATCGAGATCGTGTACATCGTGCACGACGCGGTCGCCAAGGTCGTCGACAAGGAGTCCTTCTTCCACCTGCGCGAGTCGGGCGGCACGAAGATCTCCTCGGCCTACGAGCTCTGCCTGCGGCTGATCCAGGAGAAGTACCGGCCGGAGAACTGGAACATCTACCCGTTCCACTACTCCGACGGCGACAACTGGTCGGCGCGCGACACCGAGCGCTGCGTGAATTTGCTCAAGGACGAGATCGTCCCGCGCGTCAACCAGTTCTGCTACGGACAGGTGAAGAGCGCCTACGGCTCCGGCCAGTTCAAGAAGGACCTGGACGGCGCGCTCGGCGACTGCGACCAGCTCGTGACCGCGAGCATCAACAGCCGCGAGGAGATCCCGGACTCGATCCGGGCCTTCCTCGGGAAGGGGCGCTAGCCGTGGTCTCCGGAGGTTCGCTGAGCCCGCAGCTGCTCGAGCAGGCGCGCCACATCGAGGCCGAGACGCGCGCCGCCGGCCTCGACTACTACGAGGTCGTCTTCGAGATGCTCGACGCGCGCGACGTCAACGCGGTCGCGGCCTACGGCGGCTTCCCCGTGCGCTACGCCTCGTGGCGCTTCGGGATGGACTACGAGCGCCTGCACAAGGGCTACCAGTACGGCCTGTCGAGGATCTACGAGCTGGTCATCAACAACGACCCGACGATCGCCTACCTCGTGCGCTCCAACTCGCTCATGGAGCAGAAGCTCGTGATGGCGCACGTCTTCGGCCACGCGGACTTCTTCAAGCACAACGTCTGGTTCTCGCCGACCGAGCGCAACATGGTCGACGTGATGGAGCGCCACGGCGCGCGCGTGCGCGAGTACGTCGAGACCATCGGGCAGGACGAGGTCGAGCGCTTCCTCGACCTCGCGCTGTCGCTCGACACGCTGATCGACCCGTACCTGCCGCTGCGCGAGAAGGTGCGCCGGCGCGAGCCCGGCACGGTCCTCGGCCACGCGGAGCGCGCGCGGCTCTCGTTCGAGGCCGTGACGAGCGCCCCCACGGGGCGGCGGCGCGAGGACCAGCCGGCCGCCGTCGCGAGCGACCTGCCGACCTACGACGTCCTGGGATTCCTGGCCGAGCGCGCGCCGCTCGGAGACTGGCAGCGCGAGCTCCTGCGCCTGGTGCGCACGGAAGCCTACTACTTCCTGCCCCAGCGCCTGACCAAGATCATGAACGAGGGCTGGGCGTCGTACTGGCACAGCCGCATCCTGACCTCGGGGGTGCTCGTGCCGAGCGAGATCGTGGAGTTCGCCGACTGCCACTCCAGCGCCACCTTGACCGCGCCCGGGCAGATCAACCCCTACAAGCTCGGGATCGAGCTCTTCCGGCACGCCGAGCACACCGGCCAGGACCTCTTCCGCCTGCGGCGCGTCCACAACGACGTGAGCTTCCTCGACGAGATCATCGACGAGGATTTCGCCGTGCGGCACGAGCTCTTCGTGTTCCAGCGCAACGCGCGGACCGGCCGCACCGAGATCACGGGCCGCGCCTGGCGCTCGGTGAAGGAGGAGCTCCTGCGCTCGCTCTCCTGGGGCGGGGTGCCGCAGATCGAGCTCGCCTCCGACATCGAGAACGGCGACGAGCTGCTCCTCTTGCACAAGCACGACGGCCGCGACCTGAAGCTCGACGAGGCGGGCGCGCTGCTCAAGCAGATCGCGCGGCTCTGGACGCGCCCGGTGAGCCTCCTGACCGTCGAGGACGGCCACGGCCGGCGTCTGCGCGCGCACGAGGGCGAGGTGAAGGTGATCGAGGCCGCCGAGGCCGAGGATGCTTGCGGGCTCGAGGAGAGCGCGTGAGAGCCGGCCGTCCGGTCGTTCCGGCCGTCCTGCGCCCGTGAGAAGCCTCTGAGCGAAGCAGGAGCCCAGGAAGAAGGCGCGGATTCTCCGGGCCGCGTGTGCCTTCGCGCGGCGAGCGGGAATGTGCCTTGGGGACGACGGTGCGTCCCCCAAGACACCATCCCTGGAGGAGAATCATGTCGCTCACCTCGATCGCCGTGGGCTGCGGCCTCGGCATGCTCGCTCAGGAGGCCGTCCCGACCGTCACCTCCGAGTTCGCCTGGGCCGAGTTCGCCCGGGCCGGGCTCGCCTGGCCGACGTGGACGCGGACGGGCTCGACGACCTCTTCGCGCTCGACGGCGCGGGACGTGCGGTGCTGCTCCGGAACCTGGGCGACGGCGGCTTCACGGAGGTCACCGAGGCCTACGGGCTCGCCGGCCTCGGAAGCGTCCGGCGCGCTTCCTGGAGGGACGTCGACGGCGACGAGCGGCCGGACCTGCTCGCGGTGCGCGCGGACGGGGCCGTGCGCCTCCTGCGCCACTTCGGCGACGCGTTCCAGGACGTCACGCCGGAGGCCGGGCTGGAGTACTGCATGGCGAGCCTCGCCGAGCACTGGATCGACTACGACCGCGACGGGCGCGCGGACCTCCTGCTCTTCGGAGCGCGCGAGCGCGGCCAGCGGCACGCTCGCCCCGCTCGCCAAGATGCACGTCGCGCGCGCCGAGACCTGGCTCGCTCCGCTCGCCCTCCTCGGCGAGGACGGCGACGCGGTGCTCGGCCTGTACAGCTCGGGCGGCAGCTCCTGGGACTCGGCCCTGGCCCTGGCGACGATCGACCCGGGGACGGGCGCGCTCGTCGACAAGTGGGCGATCGCGCGCACCACGCCGGCCGCGAGCTCGAAGCTGCGCTTCACCTACGGCAGCGATCCGAGCTACGCCCTGAACCCGACGGTGATGACGCTCGAGCCGGACGGCAGCGTGGGGATCGGAATCGTGAACCCCGGCACGAACCAGCTGCACGTGTTCAAGGACGACACGCAGGGGAACGCCCTCGAGGTGGGCGGAGGCGGGACCGCGATCTACGCCACCGGCTGGGACCGGGGCCTCTACGCGTTCGGCGGGGACGACGTCGGCATCTACGCGTCGACGTTCGGCAGCTACGCGGTCCACGCCGAGAACGAGGGCGGCGGCGCCGGCTTCTTCGAGGGCGCGCTCGGGGTCGGCGACGACAACGGCTTCATCTCCGGCGACCTCGTCCCGCGCGTGGAGCTGGGCCCGAACTCCGCGACCGGCGGCGGCGGCTACGCCGCCTTCAACACCGGCGGAGCGATCTTCAGGGATACGATCCGGATCGAGGCCACCGACCCCTCCGACAGCGGATCGCGCGTCGTGATGCGCAACGCCGCCGGCGCGGACAAGTTCATCCTCGACACGAACAACGACGGGAACGGGTCGAGCCGCGTAATCACCGACGTGCTCGAGATCCGCGGCGGGGCCGACCTGGTCGAGGGCTTCGAGGCCGGGGGCGCGGTCGAGCCCGGCAGCGTGCTCGTGATCGACCCGGCGCGGCCGGGCGAGCTGCGGCTCTCGAGCGAGCCCTACGACAAGAAGGTCGCCGGCGTCGTCTCGGGCGCGGGCGGGATCCGGCCCGGGCTCTCGATGGGCCAGGAGGGGGTCGCCTCGGGCGACACGCCGGTGGCGCTGACGGGGCGCGTCTACGTCCGGGCGACGTGCGAGGCCGGGCCGATCCGCCCCGGCGACCGTCTGACCACGTCCTCGACGCCGGGCTGCGCGATGCGCGTCGCCGATGCAAATCTCGCGTCACGCGCCGACGGCGCCGTGCTCGGCAAGGCGATGAGCGCGCTCGACGCCGGCACCGGCCTGGTCCTGTGCTCGTGAACCTGCAGTAGGAGGTGACGAAGATGGTCAGGCAACGGCTCTTTCTCGCGGCGGCGGCCTGCGCGCTCGCCGCCCCGTCCCTCGCCCAGCTCCGCGACGCTTCCTACCGCACCGCCGAGTACGCCGTGCACTCCGGCACGCACGACGGCGCGGCGAACACGGCGGCCCTGGCCTTCGAGGAGGTCGTCCACTTCCCCGAGGCCGTCTGGCTGCGCGTGGAGTTCGCGGCGGCGGAGCTGGGCGAGGCGAGCTGGGTGGAGCTCTTCTCCCTCGACACCGGCACGAGCCAGACGCTGCGCGCCGGGTCGATGAAGGAGTGGTACCTGGGCTCCGCCATGCTCGCCGGGAAGACGCTCGTCGTCCGGCTGCACGTTGCGCCCGGCGACCGCGGCGTCTTCTTCGAGACGCGCCATGTCCTCGTGGGCCTGCGACCGCGAGCGCCCAGCGTGGACTCGCTGTGCGGGGACGACGACCGCGTCGTCAGCTTGGACAACCGCGTGCGCTCCACGTCGGACTTGCCGGGGCTCTGCTCCTCGGGCGCCTCGGCGAGCAAGACGACCGCGAGGGGTGCGGCTGTACCGGGCGCTGGAGCGGCTCTCGGCGCTGTTGCAGGACGCGCGGTAGGGATTCTCGGGGGCGGCTGCCCTGCCTCCGTTCGCCGCGCGCACCTCGCTCCCGCGTCCACTCCCATGCTTCGGGCAACTCCGGGCTAGGCCGACCGCGGGGGACGGCGCCGTATCTTCTTGAGCACGGAGCCCTCCCTTCGCATGGCATGGAAGAGGTCCCAACGGAGTTGCAGGTTCATCCAGAACTCGGGGGTCATGTCGAAGAAGCGGGCGAGCCGCAAGGCCGTGCTCGGGGTGATGCCGCGCCGGCCGTTCACGAGCTCGTTGACCCGCTGGTAGGGGACGTGGATCGCCTCGGCCAGCTCCCGCTGGTTGATGCCCATGGGGGTCAAGAACTCCTCGAGGAGCATCTCCCCGGGATGCGTCGGGGCGCCATGAGTCGGGATTCGAACCATGAATCGGCCTTTCCTAGTGATAGTCGGTGACCTGCACCCTCGCTGGGCCGTTGTCGGTCCAGACGAAGCAGACCCTGAACTGATCGTTGATCCTGACGCTGTGCTGTCCCTTGCGGCTTCCCTCCAGTGCTTCGAGGCGGTTGCCAGGCGGTACGCGCACGTCTCGCAGCGCCCCGGCGGAGTCGAGCTGCTCGAGACGCCTGCGGGCCACGCGCCAGAGTTGGGTCGGCAAGAGCTTCCGCGCTGCCTTCGTGGACTTCGCGTTGAACAGATCCTCGGTGCCCGCGTCATGGAAGGACTGGATCACGGTAGCCGTCTATCCGGGTCTCCATGCTATAGCACCGGGAGGGGGTGCCCGCAAGCCCTGGAACGGGTGGTGTGGAGGAGCCGACCGCGCCGGCCTCGCCGTCGCCGCCTTGCGCGATCGAGGACGCCCTGCTCCACCGCATCCCCGCGACCCGCACGCCCACCCCTTCCGGCCGCCCTCCACCCGCCACAGAAGCCGCTAAAGAAAGCAGGGAAGAAGACGGATCCTCACCCCCGCTCACGCCAGAACAGCTCGCGCTCCTCCGGCCGGTAGATGCGCTCCCCATCCCGCGGGCGCTCGAAGTACGGCGGGTACTCCGGCGGCACGCTGGCGCGCAGGCGGTCGAGCGTGCGCAGGTACTCTTCCTTGCTCGCGTGGCGCTTGCCGAGCTTGGTCCTCGGGAGCGCGTAGAACTTGAAGCGCTGTCCGATCACGAAGAGGACCGCGTCGGCCTGCTCGGGCGGGCGCGAGGCGACGAGCTGGCGGGCGATGCCCTCGAGCCGCTCGGGGCGGTCGTGGTAGCGCTCGGCGATCGTGCTCGCGAGGACGGGGTCGGCGTGCCCGGGCCGGCTCCAGCTCGCGCGGGCGCCCTCGAAGTCGCAGCGCGCGAGCGTCCCGGCGACCGAGACGGCGAGCACGAGCGCGAGCGCGCCGAGGGCCGCGCGCGCGCTCCAGCCGGGGCGGCGCCCGAGCGCCTCGAACCCGACGCCCGCAGCGAGCGAGAGCCAGGGCAGGAGCGGCATCGCGTAGCGCAGGTCCTGCACGAAGCCGTGGCGCACGCGGAAGCCGCTGACGATGTAGGCGAGGACGTAAAGCACCGGGTACGCCCAGAGGACGGCGGACAGGGCGAAGGGCAGGCGCGGACCGTCCGGGCGTAGCGCGCCTGCCGACAACCCAGCCGGCGCCGGCGGGCCCGATCAGCGGCGAGTAGGCGAAGAGGTCGAGCACGACGCCCGGCAGCCCGAGGGTCGGCGAGTCGAAGACGGCGGGCAGGTCGAGCGCGACCAGGCGCGCGGCGGCCGCGAGCTCGGAGGCCAGCGCCTCGCTCTCTGCGACGCGCTGGCCGAGGCCCTGCGAGTACGGCGCGAGGCCCGCGAAAGCGTGCGCGACCTGGTAGGCGAGCCAGGGCGCGAGGCCGAGCGCGGCGCCGGCGGCGCGCGCCGCGAACCGCGAACGGGTACTTCCCCGAGGGTCCGACAACGGGAAACCGAGGAATTTGGAGGATACCTAACTCCCTGCAAGAGAAGACGTTATGCGATCCGGGGCCGGGGCCGGGGCCGGGGCCGGGGCCGGGGCCGGGAAGTGTATCATGATCGCGCAAGCCGGCGCCGAGGGGCTCCCGCGGCGCCTTGATTCACCGTGAACAACTACCTTCCGCAAGGCCCGCCATGAAGCTCATGATTGTGTTGTCCTTCTGCCTCCTCAGTGCGGCCGTCGCCCTGGATCGTTCCTCCTCATTCGGCCGCTCCGAGTTCGAAGATCAGAAACAAGAGAGCGTCCGCCCCGATGAGGCCAGTGAGGTTGCTCCGAACAGCCATCAGCCGTTCATCAACGCGCGCGTCCTGAACCGTCGGGTTTACGGCGAAGTGTCGCGCTCTGGAGAGTGGGACGTTGCGCCGACAGAATTCGGGACGATCTACACCCCACTCGGATCCGGTAGCCAGACGGTACTGTTGACGCGCACGTCGTCCGATGGTTCAGGCGAGTACTTGTCGATCGACGTTGCTGCTCCGGGAGTGTACATCATCACGGAAGACTTCCTTTGGTTCGAGTACTTGGGCCGCCCGGTGGTGCCTGACACGTCGTCTGGCTACGAAGGCGTCGACCTATCCCGTGCACGTCCCCCGACCGAGAAATGTTGGGACACAGACACGCTTGACGACTGGACGTACGAGGGCGACTGTTGGGGATTGACAACGTACAGCTTGGGGACGCAATGCTGGGTAAAGAAGTGTGATCGCGAGACGGGCGACTGTGACTTGATAGTAGACACTCAGGGCGGGGATCCGACAACGTACAACGGAGACTGCCAGGACAATCCACCAGATCAGACTACAAGGTGCGGCGACGATCTCTGCTTCACCTACTAGGAGGTGCAGATCCGTCGTCTGGTTCTCGGTGCCCTGGCCTTCGGGCTGCTCGGCGGAACCGTCGTCTGGTTCGGTTCCAGTCCACTACGGTCGACGCTCCGGGACGAATCGGCAGTCGCGCCGGCGCCCGCGTCGACTTCGGAGTCTGCGTGGCGGGCGGAGCTAGCCGCGGTCCGGCAGCAAGTATCGAGCTTGCAAGAGCGGCTGCAACGTTTGGAGGAGCTGCTAACGGAATCTGTGCGCAGACCGGCGGGCGAGGTGCAAGCGGGCGAGGACCCAACAACGACTCGGTTGGATGTTCTGAAAACGCAGGAGATCGTCGGAGAGGTTTTCAGAGAGCGAGAATTCGCGATGGCGTTGCGTGAGGCGCGATCGGTGGCTCGGGAGAATGTCTCGTCAGGACGGGTGCCTGACAATCAAGAAGAGCGTTTGGCGCAAATACTCGCGAAGGTCCGCGTCGCAGTGAACGAGCTCCAGGATCAGGTAGGACTACAACTCACGCCCTCCAAGAAGAACGAATTCGTTCTCGAGGAAGGCAGGAAAGAGCTAATCCGGTGGGCCATTCCGGAGCTAATGGCGCTCAGCGGTGATCTTCAGAAGGCTTGTGACATTCTCAACTCGTGGGTCGGCTACGAAGCTTTGTACTGCTCGACACGACAGGCTCGCGAGCTTCTCGATGGCGGCGGGTGAACACCGGCTTCGTGCAACACTTCGTGTGACGGGAATCTGCGGTAGCCAACTCGCTGGACGCCCACAGAGCTCTGGAGCCCTGAGCGCTGCTGAGGGGAGGCCGCAGGCTGGCCGCAGGCGCCCTACGGCCCGGCCTCCCTACGGCCCCCGCTCGCGCCAGTACACCTCGCGCTCCTCCGGCCGGTAGATGCGCTCTGCCTCGCGCGGGCGCTCGAAGTACGGCCGGTACTCGGGCGGCATGCTGGCGCGCAGGCGGTCGAGCGTGCGCAGGTACTCTTCCTTGCTCGCGTGGCGCTTGCCGAGCTTGGTCCTCGGGAGCGCGTAGAACTTGAAGCGCTGTCCGATCACGAACAGCACGGCGTGGGCCTGCTCGGACGGGCGCGTGGCGACGAGCTCGCGCGCGATGCTCTCCAGCCGCTCGGGCTGGTCGTGGTAGCGCTCGGCGATCGTGCTCGCGAGGACGGCATCGGCGTGCCCGGGCCGGCTCCAGCTCGCGCGGGCGCCCTGGAAGTCGCAGCGCGCGAGCGTCCCCGCGACCGACACCGCGAGCACGAGCGCGAGCGCGCCGAGGGCCGCGCGCGCGCTCCAGCCGGGGCGGCGCCCGAGCGCCTGGAACCCGACGCCGGCGGCGAGCGAGAGCCAGGGCAGGAGCGGCATCGCGTAGCGCAGGTCCTGCACGAAGCCGTGGCGCACGCGGAAGCCGCTGACGACGTAGGCGAGGACGTAGAGCACCGGGTACGTCCATAGGATCACGGACAAGCGGAATGGCAGCCGCGCCGCGCCGGAGGCTTCTCGGACGCTCGCGCGCGAGCCGAAAACCCAGCCGGCGCCGGCGAGCCCGAGCAGCGCCGAGTACGCGAGCAGGTCGAGCACCACGCCCGGGATCCCGGGCGAAGGCGAGTCGAAGACGGCGGGCAGGTCGAGCGCGACCAGGCGCGCGGCGGCCGCGAGCTCGGAGGCCAGCGACTCGCTCTCTGCGACGCGCTGGCCGAGGCCCTGCGAGTACGGCGCGAGGCCCGCGAAGGCGTGCGCGACCTGGTAGGCGAGCCAGGGCGCGAGGCCGAGCGCGCCGCCGGCGAGGCGCGCCGCGAAGCGCGGGCGCAGGAAGAACCGCCGGTCGGCGAAGAAGTCGAACACGAGCAGCGTCGCGACCAGCACGAGGGCGAGGTAGCCGAAGTAGACGCAGAACCCCGCGACGGCGCCCAGGACGAACGCGCCCCGCGCGCTCGGCGCCTCGTGGTAGCGCAGGAACGCGTACAGGAGCCCGATCCCGAGCGCCGCGCCCTCCAGGTGCGTGCCCCAGGCCGTGGCCGCGACGATCGAGTAGCCCGCCGAGGTCAGCGCGAAGAGCAGCCCGCCCGCCCACCCCGCGCGCCGGCCCGCGTAGCGGTCGAGGACGAGGAACGCGAAGAGCACGCCGAGCAGCGCGAAGGGCAGCGTCGAAAGGCGCATCACCGCCACCGTGTCGGGCAAGAGCGCGTAGAGCGGCGCGACGAGCAGCACGATCACCAGCGAGCCGCCCGAGAAGTGGTTCACCTGGTAGTCCTGCAGCGGGAGCAGCGGCCCGTCGAGCAGGTCGCGCGCCGCCGTCCCGCGCCAGAGCTCCTCGACGATGCCCTGTCCATCCGGCGCCAGGTCCGCGGGCGGCGCGAGGATGACGACGAGCTTCCAGAGGACGCACAGGCCGAGCAGCACGCCGAGCGCTCGCCAGCGCGACGTCTTCGCGGATCGCGCGTTCATCGCCGGCGGTACCATTCCCAGAACGCCTCGCGGTCCGCGGGGCCGAAGCGCGGCGCGCCCGGCCCGCGGCGCTCGAAGTAGGGCCGGTACTGCTCCGGAACGCGCGACATCAGGAACGCGCGCGCCGCCTCGGCGTGGGCCTGGATCTCGCGAAAGCGCGGCGAGGGGTCGCGTTCGGCCAGCGTCTGCTCGAGCTGCATCCCCATCCCGAAGAACAGCTCGTGCGCGACCTCGGGCGGGCGCCTCGACACCGCGCCGTCGACGGCGCGCCGCAGGCGCTCGGCGTCGTCGACGTAGGTCAGCGCGACGAAGCGGCCGAAGGCGGCGTACGAGTAGCCCGGCGTCGCGAAGTCGGCTCCCAGGCGAGCGGGGTCCGCCATGCGCAGCGTGGCGAAAAGGCCCGCTGCGCAGAGCGCGAGCGCCCACGAGACGGCGGCCGCGCGCGCCGCCCGGCCCGCGCCCGCGAGCGCGTCGAGGCCGACGCCCGCGGCGAGGCACAGGAAGGGGTAGGTGACGTAGACGTAGCGGTAGGAGATCGCCGCGTCGGGGAGCTGGCCGACCTTGAAGTCGGTGACGCCGTACGCGAGCGCGAAGGCCAGCGGATAGGCGGCGAAGAGCAGCACGGGGTGCAGCGCGGCGGGCGCGAGCCCGCGCGCCGGGACCGCGCGCAGGACGCGGCCCAGCGACGAGCGCGCCGCGTACACGCCGCCGGCGGCGAGGGCCACGAACGAGAGCGCGAAGACGACGTTCCACGCCGGCCCGAGGGCGCCCAGGAAGAACGAGTCCGGGAACGCGCGCCACGCGAGGTCGGCCACGCGCTCGAGGAAGCCGGCGTCGGAGCGCTTCGGGTTCGCGTTGCCGCCCAGCGTCCGGCCGTAGATCGAGAGCCCGGCGAATCCGTGCGAGACGTTGTACGCCAGCCAGGGCGCGAGCCCGAGCGCGAAGCCGAGGGCGGCGGCGCCGAGCTCGCGGCGCGCGAAGAAGAGCTTGTCGCACAGGAGGCGGAAAGCCGCCAGCACTCCGATCGCGATCAGCACGATGTAGCCGAAGTAGACGGCGAAGCCGGCGACGAGCCCCGTGAGGAAGGCCGAGCGCAGCCCCGGCCGCGCGCTGGAGTGCCACGTCCGCAGGTAGAGGTAGAAGAGCGCCAGGGCGAGGGCGTTGCCCTCGACGTGGCTGCCGAACGCCGTGATCGACACCAGCGCGTAGCCCGGCGCGGGCAGCGCGAAGAGCAGCCCGCCGAACCAGGCGGCACGCCTGGAGACGAAGCGCTCGAGGATCAGGAAGAGCAGCGCCGCGGCCACGCCGCCGAAGGCGAGCGTCGTCAGCTTGAGCGTCGTGATCGACGGGCCGAAGAGCGCGAAGAGCGGTACCGCGAGCAGAGCGACGACGAGCGAGCCGCCGAAGAACGGCGCGAACTGGTAGTCGAGCACGCCCAGGATCGGTCCGTCGAGCAGCTCGAGCGCCGTCGTTCCACGGTGCAGCTCCTCGCCGACGTGCGTGACGCCCAGGCCCTGCTTGCCCACGACGTAGAGGTCCGCGCGCGGCGCGAGCACGACGAAGAGCTTGGGCAGCGTCGCCACGAGCACCACGAGGAGGGTGGCCCGGGCCGTCGAGAGGCGCGTCACTCCGCAGCTCCCCTCGGCGTCACCTGCACGCGCCCGCGGTGGACGGCGACCTCGACCGCGCACGGCGGCTCGAGCAGCTCGGCGTACGCCTCGAGGCTGTAGCCGTGCAGCAGCACGACGCTGCGCGCGCCCGGCCCGAGCGGCGCCGGGATGCGCGGCCGCAGGCCCTCGAGGACGAAGGCGCTCTGCGGGCTCGCGCGCAGCTCGCTCTCGTAGCGCGCCAGGAACTCGGTGGCCGCGGCGCTTGCGCGCGGCCACTCGTCGTAGGCGTGGAACAGCGCCGAGTAGCGCACGTGCGAGAGCGCGAGCGCGCCGACGAGCGCGAGCGTCAGCGCGGCGCGCAAGCGCGCGCGTCCCGCCAGCAGGCTCTGCGCGGCCTCGGCGAGCAGCAGACCGGCGAGCATCGCCCAGGCCGCGACGAAGACGAGCGCGTACCACTCCTCGACCAGGCCCGCGAGGCTGCTCACCGCGAAGAGCGCGGCGCACCAGATTGCCAGGAAGGCGAGGCCGCGCCGCAACCCCTGGGACGCGGCCGGCGCGCGCTTCGGGCGCCAGGCGAGGGCGGCGGCGAGGACCACGAGCGCCGCGCCGGCGAGCAGGATGGCGGCCGGGGCGTGCGTCTGGTCGGCGAGGAACGGCTGCGGATAGAGCACGCGTGCGAGGAACGGCAGCGCGAGCTCGCGCATGCGCGCGAGGCCGGCCGTGAACGACACGTCGTGCCCTCCCAGCCCCCCGAACACGAGCGTGCGCATGGCGAGGTAGAGCGCCACGCCGGACCAGCATGCCGCGCTCGCGCGCGCCGCCCGCGCGAGCCGCGCCCGCAGCGCGCCGGCCCCGGCGCGCTGGAAGTGCAGGGCGAAGACGAGGAGCCCGACGGCGACCCCCGTTTCCTTGGAGGCTGCCGCGCACCATGCGAGCAGCCCGGCGCGCAGCCCGCAGAGGCGCCCGCCGCGCGGTCCCAGCGCGTCGATCGACGCCCAGAGCAGGAACAGGAGGCACAGCGCGTCCGCGCGGCGCGGCGGGACCGGCACGACCTCGACCTGCACGGGGTGCAGCACGAAGAGGACCGCGGCGAGGACCCCGGCGAGAGCCGAGCGTGCACCGGGGCGCTCGCCGAAGAGCCGGCGCGTGAGCACCGCGACGAAGGCGCCGTTCGCGACGAGGACGGCGAGGTCGGTGGCGTGGTAGGCGAGCGGGGCGAGCCCGGAGATCGCGTAGTCCAGCGCGAAGCTGGCGTGCACGAGCGGCCGGTAGAAGCGCCCCGTCGGGAAGCGCCCGCCCATCAGCTCGTCGCCGAGGAGCCCCGCGAGGTCCGCGACCGACTGCACGCGCGCCGCGGCGATCAACGGGTAGCTGTCGTATCCCAGCAGCGCGAGCCCCGGTACCCAATGGAACGCGGCGATCACCAGGAGGACCAGGAGGGCGAGGGGGACCAGCGGGGCGAGCGCGCGCGCCGGGTTGCGCTGCGGCGGCGGCGGGGGCGATCGGTCGTCGGCGCTCAAGGAATCGGACCGGGAAGTCGACGGATCCCATGCTACTTCCTCGCACGGGCGGGTTCCGCCCGCTCGCCGGCTATACTCCGCCCGCCTCCCCGCCGCCATGCCCGCGCCGCGCGTCTCGGTGCTGATCCCGACGCTCCACGCCGAGCCCTACCTCGCGGAGCTGATCCCCGCCCTCGAGTCCCAGGAGGTCGAGGGCGGACACGAGGTGCGCGTGCTCGACTCGGACTCGCGCGACTGCACGCGGCAGATCCTGCGCTCGCGCGGCATCGCCGTCACCTGGATGCCGCGCGAAGAGTTCGCCCACGGCTCCGCGCGCAACGCGCTCGCGAGCGAGGCGCGCGGCGAGCTCTTCGTCTTCCTCAGCCAGGACGCGCTGCCGCGCGGCACGGACTTCCTCGCGCGGCTCGTCGAGCCGTTCGCCGACGAGCGCGTCGGCGCCACCCGCGCGCGCATCCTGCCGCGCCCGGCGGACGACCCGCTCACCGCGCGCACCGTGCTCGCCGATCCCGAAGCCTCCGACGAGCCGTCGGTCCTCGACGGCGTGCCCGGTGCATCCGGAGGCCCGGGGGAGCCGGGGCGCCCGGCCGGCGAGCTCCTGCCCGAGGTGCGCTTCTCCAACGTCGCGAGCTGCCTGCGCCGCGCGGCGCACGCGGCGCTGCCTTTCCCGGCCGTGCCCTTCGCGGAGGACCTCGCCTGGGCCGTGCAGGCGCTCGCCGCCGGGTGGCGCATCGCCTTCGTGCCGCGGGCGGTCGTGTACCACGCGCACGCCTACACGCCGGCGCAGGCGTTCGAGCGCTACCGCGTCGACGCCGCGGCGCTGCGGCGCTTCTTCGGGCACCGGGTCCGCCCGACGCTCTTCTCGGTGGCGCGCGGCATCGCCCACGAGGTGCGCGAGGACGTGCGCTTCGTCCGCGCGCGGGGCGGCGCGCGGCACCTCCTGCGCTCGCCGGGCCTGCGCTCGGCGCAGATCCTCGGGCAGTACTTCGGCAGCCGCGGGTGGCGGCTCTCCTCCGCCGGCGGCGAGGCGACGCGGAGCTTCGTGTGAAGGTCCATGGCTCGCGGGGTTGGCGCGCCGTACGCCGCGCGCTCTACTGAGCCGCTCGAATGCGTCCGATCCGTTCGATATCGGTGCTCATGCCGACGTTCGAGGGCCGCCAGTTCCTGGACCGCGCCCTTCGCGCGCTGTCGCGGCAGGAGGTCCCTCTGCCCTGGGACGTGCACGTGGTCGACTCGGGCTCGACCGACGGCACCTTCGAGCTGCTCCTCGACTGGAAGGCGCGCTTCCCCGTCCCGATGGCGGTCGAGCGCATCCACAAGGTCGAGTTCGACCACGGCGACACACGCAACCGCCTGGCGGCGCGCTCGCGCGGGGACCTGCTCGCGTACTTGACGCAGGACGCCATCCCGACCTCGCCGCGCTGGCTGGCGACGCTCGCCGGGAACTTCGCCGACGAGCGCGTCGGCGCGGCGAGCTGCCGCAACGTCCCGCGCAGCGACGCGGAGATCCTGACGCGGATCTTCAGCGCGCGCGATCCCGGCTACTCGACGGCGCGGCGCGAGACGCGGCTCTCCGACCCCGAGGCGTACGCGGTGCTCTCGCCCGACGAGCGCCGCGAGCTGTACCAGTTCAACGACGTGGCGTCCGCGGTCCGGCGCGAGCTCTGGGAGCGCCACCCCTTCCCGCGCACGAGCTTCGGGGAGGACGTCCTGATGGCCCGCGCGCTGCTCGAGGCGGGCTACACGGTCGTCTACGACGCCGAGGCGACCGTCGAGCACAGCCACGACTACGGTGTCGAGGAGACCTACGCGCGCGGCTTCGTCGACGGGCGCTTCAACGCCGAGTGGCTGGGCCGCACCTGCGTCGGCTCGCCGTACGACGTCGGCTTGATCGCCGAGCGCGAGCTCGCGCGGGACGCCCTGGCCCTCGCCGAGCTGGGCCTCGACCCGCTGCACGAGG
>Ga0299906_10000211_pt1 | contig 58134 bp, 57 predicted proteins | sample RVTome_14_FD_200259 | JGI IMG/M metagenome (GOLD analysis project Ga0299906, IMG submission 200259) | Soil microbial communities from uranium-contaminated site in the Upper Colorado River Basin, Wyoming, United States - RVT145D125 (version 2) ...
TCAAGCAGTTTAACGGCCACCGGGCCAAGACCGCCGCGGCACTGGGCATCGGGCTGCGAACGCTGGGGATGAAGGTCAAGAAATGGCGCGAACAGGAGGCGTTGGCCGCGGCGACGTCGGAGCATGGGCTGATCGCGACACCGGCCCGCGCGGCCGGTTGAGCCGCGCGGACGCTGCGCCAGCGGCGCAACAAGTGCGCGAGCGACGACGACGCCGGCGCGCGTGAGCCTAGCGCCCGCCGCGATTCGGCGGGTGGTATGCCGATTGCAACGGACTTGGGCACGAAGGGGTCGGCGCGCGGTTCGCGTCGGCGCGCGGTTCGCGCAGTGCAGGATCGCAGTATAGGAGCCGAGCTTGTTCTTTGAAGGGTTGATCAATCGCGGAACGCTGCCGGCGTTGGAAAAGTTGGCCACTTTTTCCGAGAACCGGCACCGGATGATCGCGGAGAACATCGCGAACATCGATACCCCCGGCTACAAGACCAAGCACCTTGACGCCAAGGCGTTTCAGAGAGCGTTGGGCGAGGCGATGGATCGCCGCGACGGCGACCATCAAGCCCCGTTCGAGATGAAGAGCAGCCGACAGATTCGCCGGCGAGCCGACGGATCGACCGAGTTTCGCCCGACCACCGAACCGTCGGAGAACATCCTGTTCCACGACGGCACGAACGCTCGGCTCGAACGCCAGATGGCGCAGTTGGCCGAAAACGGGATGATGTACCAGTTGGCGACGCAACTGCTCGGCGGTCGGTATGACGGCATGCTCAAGGCGATTCGCGGTCGGGTGACGTAATCCCGCGCTCGCGTGCGGGAATGGATCGATAGTACATGTTCGGCTCGCTCGACATTTCGGTTTCGGCGGTTACCGCCCAACGGACGCGCATCGACACGATCGCGGGCAATATCGCCAACGCGTCCGCGACCGCCGACCCCGCCGGCGACGAGCCGCTCTATCGCCGGCGCGTCGCGCTGTTCTCCCCGGGCGACACGGCCGACGGTCGCAATGCGCCGGGGGTGCACGTCGCGCGAATCATCGAAGACCCGGCTGGACCGCGCTACGTGTTCGACGAGTTTCATCCACACGCGATTCGGTCGGGACCGCGCAAGGGCTATGTGGCGTACCCGAACGTGGACCTGGCCACCGAGATGATCAACGCGATGGAAGCGGTGCGGGCGTATGAGGCGAATATCACCGTCATGGACATGACCAAGACGATGGCGTCGGCGCAACTGGAGCTGTTGACCTGACGCGGAACGGGAAACGGGCGGTAATGAACGACGGAGCTGATCGATGACGGACCCTTTGAACCTGACCGGCGCGACCCCGGCCAATCCGATTCAGCCGATCCGGCGCAACCCGGCGTCCGCGCCGGGCGCGGACGCCGCCGGTGGGGGTGTCGATTTCAAGGATCTGTTGCTCGAGAAGCTCGAAGAGGTCAAGTCGCTCCAGGACGAAGCGGGCCAGGGCGTCGAGAAACTCATCAAGGGCGAGACCGACAACGTAGCCGAGGTCTTCAGCGCGGTGCACAAGGCCGACGTGGCGTTCAGTCTGCTCATGGAAATCCGCAACAAGCTCATGGACGCCTATGAGCAGTTGCAGCAGATGCGGGTCTAAGTAACGGGACGGACCGATCATGGATACTCGCTGGTGCGAGAATCCCTTCTCGCACCCGAAAACGGGCGGGAATCCCTTCCCGCCGCGCGGCGAGGCAGGAGCCCCGTGCCGAACGGGGGCGAGATGGGAATCTCGCCCCAGCTTTTTAGATACGCTCTAAGTAACGGGACGGATCGATCATGGATACCCTACAGCGGCTCTTCCTGTCGACGCGTCGACATCTGGCGGGCATGACCGTTTCGCAACGGCTGGCCGTCGGACTGTCCGTGGTGATCGTGGCCGGTTCGCTGGTGTGGCTGGCCCAGTGGGCCGGCGAACCGGAGATGGTTCCGCTCTTCGACGCGGCGCTGGCCCCGGACGAGTCCGCGCCGGTCATCAACCAGCTCGAACGAGCCGGCATCACCTACCGTGCCGACGGTGACCGCATCCTGGTGCCCCGCGCCGATTTTTCGCGGGTCTCGGCCATGCTCGCCGAAAAGCATCTGCTTCCGTCCGATGCGACCCTCGGCTTCGCCGACCTGATCAAGGAATCGAGCAGCTTCCAATCGCATGAGGAGGCGCGTTTTCGACGCAACGTCGCCCTGCAAAACCACGTGGGGGGGATCATTACCCAATTCAATGGGGTCAAGCGGGCACGCGTCGTCATCAACGCGACGACGAAGCGCGGCATAGGCCCGAACCGGACGTTGCCCTCGGCCTCGGTCTGGCTGGAGATGCACTCGGGTCGGAAAATCAACGCCGACCTGGCCATGGCGGTCGCCGCCGGCGTCGCCGGATCCGTGTCCAACCTGACCCCCGATCATGTCGAAGTCATCGACATGACGTCGAATCGGCGCTTTACGCCACCCGATCCGAACAATCCACTGGCTCATGACGTGCTCGAAAAACGAAGGATGAACGAGCGGGCCGAGGAAGAGAAGCTCAGGAGTTACTTCGCCTATATTCCGGGCGTACAAATCATCGTGCACGCCGAGTTGGACAACGAGATTCGTAACAGCACTTCCGAGAAATTCACCGGCGAACCGGCGATCAAGAGCGAGAGAATAACCGAGCGGCTCGAAAGTGATGCCTCGCAGGCGGCGGGCCCGGGGGGCGTAGCGAACAATTCACTCGCCATCACGGGTGCGGGCGCCGGTCGTCGTAGCGAGGAGACCGACACCGAGAGCGAGTTCAGCGACCAGCGCGACAGTGTTCGGGAGACGGTACAGAATCTGGTGGGCGCGGCCAAGTCGTTTACCGCCGCCATCATGGTTCCGCGTGAGTATTTTATCGCCGCGTACAAGAAGCAGCCGTCCGCCACCGATCCTCCCGATCCCAACGCGCTGGATACGTACATTGAAAACCAGCTCGCCGACATTCGGGAGCACGCGAGGATGAGCATCGGAGCGACGGATCCATCGCAGGTCGTCGCCAGCGTGTACGACGGCGGTGGATTCGTGCTTTCGCCGGAAGGTGGATACGTCATGGCATCCTCGCTGCCCGTATCGGGTGCCGATGCGTCGGTGATGGGCTACGTCGAAAACTACGGCGCACAGGCGGGGCTGGGGGCGTTGGCTTTGATCAGCTTGGGCATGATGCTCATGTTCGTGCGTCGGGCGAACGAGGGGCCGCCGCTGCCCGAGGACAAGCCCTTGATACCCGAGCCCGATGACGACGACGTCGGCATTCTCGCCGTCGAGTCGGCTCCGGTCGGTCAGGCGGCGACCTCGGGCGGGTTGCTCATGGCCAAGGAAGTCGATGAACAAACGCTGCGGACACGCGAGATGGTCGAGCAACTCGGCAGCATGGTCACCGAAGATCCCGAAACCGCGGCCCAGCTCGTCGAGCGCTGGATCACCCGTGACGCATAAGGACGCGTAAAGAAAAACATGGTCGATCAAGAAACCATGGAGGTCTCCGGGCTGCGGAAATCCGCGATCCTCATGCTCTCACTGGATCGCGAGAGCGCGGCCCGGATCATGCGCCTGCTCGAGCGGGACATGGTCGAGGACATCTCGCGCGAAATCGCCTCGCTCGAGGAATTGGATCACGGACTGCGCGACTCGGTCGTCGAGGAGTTCTACAATCTCGCTCTGGCCCAGCAATACGCCGCCGACGGCGGACTCGGCTACGCCCGCAAACTGCTCGAGCAATCGCTGAACAAGGATGACGCCTACCGCATTATCGAGATGATCGAGCATCAGGTCCACAAGCAGCCGTTCACCTTTCTGCAAAAGGCCGACTCCGACGAGCTGTTGACGTTCATCCAGGACGAGCATCCGCAGACCATCGCCCTGATCCTCGCCCATCTGCCGTCGAGCAAGGGGTCCGAGATTCTCAGCGGGCTGCCCGCGGCCAAGCAGATCGAGGTGGTGACCCGCATCGCCAACATGGAGCAGACCAACCCCGAGGTGATCAGCGAGGTCGAGCGCGGACTCGAGTCCAGGCTCTCGGGCATCGTCTCGCAGAACCTGCGCCGGGTGGGCGGGGTCGAGTCGGTGGCCGAGATGCTCAACCTCTCCGATCGCGCCACCGAAAAAGGCATTCTCGAATCGCTCGAAAGCGAAGACCCGGACCTGGTCGAGCAGATTCGCCGGCTGATGTTCGTCTTCGAAGACATTCTCATGGTCAACGACAAGGGCATCCAGACGATGCTCAAGGAAATCGACAACAACGAGCTCGCCCTCGCCCTGCGTACCGCCAGCGACGACTTGCGGGACAAGATTTTCCGCAACATGTCCGAGCGGGCGGTGCAGTTGATCAAGGAAGAGATGGAGTTCATGGGTCCGGTGCGGGTGGCGGATGTCGAGTCGGCCCAGCAGAAGATCGTCGACGTGGTGCGTCGACTCGAAGACGCCGGCGAACTGATCATTGCCGGTCGAGGCGGCGACGCGGACGTCGTGGTGTAGCCGAACCTGCCGGCCCGAAGCGCGGCAGGCACGCACGGTTGGAAACGCGTGGCGAAATAGGGACAGGATGTCCAACGTTATCAAGGCGCCCCAGGCGATCGCGCAGGCGGACCGGTTTACCGGGTTCAGCCTTCGCGACGTGCAGGACGAGGCGCGGGAGATCATCGCCCGCGCGCGGTCCGAAGCGGAAACGATCCGCGCCGACGCCCAACGCCGGGCCGAGCAACTGCGCGAGCAGGCGCACCGGGACGGATACCAGGCCGGCGAAGCGAAGGGCCTGACCGAAGGACGCGAGGCGGGCCATGCCGAAGCGCTGGCCCGGGCCCAAGCGCAGTTTGCCGAGAGTCAGTCGATGTTGACCAACGCTTTGACCGCCGCCCTCGATGACGCCGACCGCGCGAAGCGCACGTTGCTCGCCGAGGCGTACCAGGACCTGATCGACCTGGCGATGGCGGTCGCCGAGCGGGTCATCAAGCGGATCGGTCAGGTCGACCGTCAGGCCGCGGTCGAGAACGCCCGTGAGGCCGTCGACCTGGCCGGACGCAGGACGGACATGGTGCTCGAGGTTCATCCCGACGATTACGACGCGATCTCGACCTTCGTCGAGAGCCTGTTCGGACCCGAAGCCGACGCGCAGCGCGATCATGTCCGCATCGTCGCCGAGCCGGCGATGGCGCGGGGCGGTTGCCGGTTCCGCAGCGCCGCAGGCGCCGTCGATGCGACGCTCGAAGCGCAGATCGAACGCGTGACGCACCTGCTGTTGCCGCAACGGGAGGACGCGTCATGACCACGTTCGCCCGGGCGATCGACGCGGTTGAATCCTTCACCTCGCCGCGGATTACCGGTGAGGTCTCCGCGGTCAGCGGCCTGTCGCTCTACGTCAAGGACTTTCCCGCGCCGTTGGGGACGGCCTGTCACGTTCTGCCCCGCTACGCCGAGCGGGTCGAAGCGCAGGTGGTGGGCTTCCGGGGCGGGGAAACGATCCTCATGCCGCTGACCGACATGGCCGGCATCGCGCCGGGCGCGCGCGTGGTGTGTCGGGACGCCGAGCAGCGTGTCGGTGTCGGTCATTTGCTGCTCGGTCGCGTGATCGACGGCATGGGCCGGCCGACCGACGGGCGCGGCGAGCTGTTCTGCGATGACTATTACCCTGTACACCGACCGGCCCCCGACGCGATGACGCGGCTGCGGATCGACGAACCGATCGCCACCGGCGTGCGCGCTATCGACGCGGTGACCACCGTCGGACGCGGGCAGCGTCTGGGCATCTTCGCCGGCACCGGCGTCGGCAAGTCGGTGCTCATGGGCATGATCGCGCGCTACACCGCCGCCGACGTGATCGTGGTGGCGTTGGTGGGCGAGCGTGGTCGCGAGGTCCGTGACTTTTTGGACAAAGATCTCGGGGCCGAGGGGCTCGCGCGTTCGGTGGTCGTGGTGTCGACCTCGGACCAGTCGCCGCTCTTGCGGACCCGGGCGTGTTTCGTCGCGACCGCGGTGGCGGAGTATTTCCGCGATCAGGGTAAGAACGTCTTGCTGCTGATGGACTCGCTCACCCGTCTGGCCATGGCCCAGCGTCAGATCGGTCTGACCGCGGGCGAACCGCCGGCGACCAAGGGCTATCCGCCCAGCGTGTTCGGCATGCTCCCGCCCTTGGTCGAGCGTTGCGGACGTACGGCCGGCGGGTCGATCACCGGCTTCTACACCGTGCTCGTCGAAGGCGACGACTTGACCGAGCCGGTGGCCGACGCCGTGCGCGGTTTGCTCGACGGACACCTGTGGCTGTCGCGCGGGCTCGCCAGCCGCGCCCACTGGCCGGCGATCGACGTGCTCGAATCGATCAGCCGGGTCATGAACGACATCGTCGATGACGACCATCAGGCCGCCGCCCGCATGATTCGTCGCAACCTCGCGACGTATGCCGAGATCGAGGATCTGGTCAACATCGGCGCGTACGCCAAGGGAACCACCCCGCACTTCGACCTGACCATTGCCGCCAAGCCGCTGATCGACGCGTTCCTGCAGCAGAACGTCGCCGACGGCATGACGTTGGCCGACATGACCGGGCGTTTGCAGCAGCTCGCCGACCAGGTGCGGAAGATCGCGCGCGAAGTCGGCGCCGACAAGCCGGACGCGGCGGGGACGCCGGTACGAGGAGAAACCTAGCGTGGCCAAGCGATTTCGATTTCGTCTCGAGCCGATTCTCAAGCTTCGCAGGCATCGTGAGGATGCGTGCAAGCGGGTGGTCGCGGGGACGTTGCGGGAGATCGCGAAGCTCCAGCGCGAACGGGCCCGGACCGACGATCAGATCGCTCAGCAGGTGGACCGGATGCGTGACGGCACGCTGGTCGGGCGCCTGAACATCACCGATGTATCGCGTCATCGGTACTGGCTGACGCATTTGCAGCGTCAGGCGCTCGAGATTGACGGGCGGGTTCGGACACTCGAGGCCCGGCTCGCACAGGAACGGACGGAACTGGCCGACAGCGCCCGGCAAAAGAAAGTACTGACCACGCTGTCGGATCGGCAGCGTCAACGGCACGACCTGGCGATCGCCCGCGCCGAGCGTAAAGAAGCCGACGAGATCGCGACCGGGGCGTACCTGTTCAACCGGACGAGCTCGAAGGACGCGTGACATGAAACGGCTCTTCACATGGCTGTCGGTCGTCGCGCTGGCCCAGATGCTCGCTGTGGGGGGCGGATTGGGTTACCTGTGGGGAACGGGTCGGCTCGATGCCGAGCAAGTCGAACACATCGCGGCGATCTTGCGCGGCGAAACGGACGATGCGGAGCCGGCCCCGACCACGGCGCCGGTCACCCAGCCGGCCGATGAGTCGTATTTTCAGGCCATTGCCGATCAGAACAGGCAGATTCGCGAGCAGGAGGAGATTTTCCGCCGGCAGCTCGAACGCCAGATTATCGAGGCGGCCCAGACGAACGCGCTGCTCGATCAAGTTCGCATCGAACTGATGCGAGAATCCGAGGCGCTCAAACAGGAGCGTGACGACTTTGAAGCGCAATTGGCCGCGTCGGCCGAGAGGGCGAACACCGAAGGTTTTCAAAAGGATCTCGAGCTGCTGTCGAGCCTTCCGGCCAAGCTGGCCAAGACGCAGCTCATGAAGCGGTCGGAAGTTGAAGCGGCACGCATCATCGGGGCGATGCCCAAACGCAAGGCCACCAAAGTCCTCGAAGCATGCCAATCCGCACAGGAGAAAGAGTGGGTGGACAAGATCCTTCAACGGATCAATCGATCGAAAGAGCCGGAGTCGGAGACCCTGGCTGAACAAACCCGGACGGAGGTATCGAGCTAACGAGGGCTCCCATGCGAGCTTTGTATTTGCCCCTCATCAAGGCTGAACCGGCGGTGCGGAAACGCCCGCCGCCCGAGCCGGTGAGCGGGTCCTTCGAGCGCGAGTTGGAATCTCGAATCAACCAGGGACTTGACCGGGACGATCGTCGTCAACGATTGACCGATGCGCGCGACGCTTCACGCCCGAGCGACCCGGTCGAAAGTCGGCGGTCGGCCGATCCTCCCGAATCGCGATCCGTCGACGATCGGTCGGACCGCGAACGGGTGGACGCCGCCGACACGGCTCCTTCGCGGGAAGGGATTCCCGCATTGGAGGGTGCGAGAAAGGATTCTCGCACCAGCTCGGCCGCGACGCCCGAACCGCGACGGGACGCGACGACCGACGGGGATGCGCAAGACCCCGCGGTGGCCGGTGATGACGCCGAAGCCGGCGACACGGCATCGGCGACCGCACAAGGAGACGCCGCCAACGCGCTGGCGGCGAACGAACTCTTCGTCCCGCCGGGGTTGATCCCGGCCGCCGACGCGGCGCAGGTATCACCCCGGCCCGTGACCGGGGACGCGGGATCGCAATCGAGTCAGGCGGCGGCCCAAACGCAGCCGGTCGCGCCGGGTTCGGCGTCGAAACCGGTACCCGCGCCGACCGGCGCACCGGCCACCGTATCGCCGACGGGCACCGATGCGTCGTCGACGCCGGTCACCGGCCCGGCCGATCCGTCTCGTGACCCCGGCGAGGGTCAGACGCGGCGGGACGACGCGTTGTTCACGCAACCTTACGACTCGCAGCGGGGTTCGTCTTCGGCGGCGACGCCCGATCGATCGGATGTCGCTCCGGGATTGCCCGAGCAGGCGACGCCGGCACGGAAGGAAGTGCTGCCGAACGTCTCGCCGCGGAACGAGGCTTCCGCCGCCGCCGACTCGAAGGCGCAGCGGGCCGAACCGGCCGCGACGGTTGAACCCCGCACGCGGGATGCGTCCTCGACGTCGAACGAGAACGTCGCGGCGAGAATCGCCGGCTTTGTCGCTCCCGAAGCCCACGGGTCGGCCAAGAGCGGAGCGGCGGAATCGTCGTCTCCGGTCACCGCGCAGCCAGCGCTGGCCGAAGTAGCTACGACAAACGCGACCATGGCCTTCGTCGAGACCGCGACTTCGCCGGCGCCTTCACGCAGCGCGGTCTCGTCCGGCGCGACCGCGGCCGTGTCGACGACCGATACGACGGCGACCGCGCGATTGGATGAGATTACAGGCCAAGCCAAGGTCGAGGACATCGCCCGCGTCGTCGGCGTGAACATGGGCTCGCGCAACTCTCACGTTCGACTGACCCTCAATCCGCCGCAGCTCGGCGAGATGCGGATCGACGTGCAATTGCGACAGGATGTCATGAGCCTTCGGATTCAGGTCGAGACCGAGGCTGCGTTTGCGCGGATCGGTTCGACCGCGGGCCAGCTCAAGCACGCCCTCGAGCAGCACGGCGTCGCGGTCGAGCATTTCGACGTTCAGCTTCGCGGCTTTCATTCGAGTGCGAGTCGCTCGGAGCCGCACTCCGGTCACCATGGGCACACCGGGCAGGACGCGCGTTTCACCGACGGTCAGCAGACCTTCGATCACGATCGTTCGCAGACTCAATCGGCCCGTGACGAAACGCGGCACCGTAGCGACGGACCGGCGGGCGAGCCCGCGCGCGACATCGCCGAGGATGTCGAATTCGCGGAAGCGGCGTGGGTCGAATCGGTGCTGACCGCGACGGCCGTCGATCTCGTTGCATGATGGTTAATCTCGTACGCCGGCAACTGACCGGCTGAGGAAACCCCGAACATGGAAATACCGAACGCGACGTTGACGGCCGGGTCCACTATCAACGGCAAGAAGGGCGGTTTCGACGCCCTCAAGCCGGAGGACTTTCTGAACCTGATGATCACGCAGCTTCAGAACCAGGACCCGCTCGAACCGGCCAGCAACGAGCAGCTCATGTCCCAGTTCGCGACCATCCGCGACATGGAGCTGTCGGTCACGCTCAGTAATTCGATCAAGTCGCTGACCGATCAGCAGCGGTTCGGGTCGTCGTCGGCGTTGATCGGTCAGTACGTCATCGGCCCCGAGCCGGAGACGGGCGAACGGCGGGTCGAAGGCGCGGTGCGCTCGGTGCGGTTCACCGATCGGGGCGAGCCGATCCTCGAGCTGGCCAACGGCGGCAGCATGCCCCTCAAGGACCTCACCGAGGTGGTGTCGCTCGAAGAGCTGATCGGGATGGGGGTGCAATTCGTCGAGATCGCCACCGACGGCAGGGTCGTCCAACAGGTCGGGCAGATCGTCGGCGTGAATCAGGTAGCGAACGGGGAACGGGTCTTCGAGGTCCAGCTCTTCGACGAAAACGGGAACCCCAGTGAAACGCTCGGCATCCCCAACGTGGGCAAGGTTCGTCCGCGCGATGTCGTATCGGTGTTTGGAGCTTTCGACACGGACGCTAGCGGAGCTACGTCCTCATCAGTGTGACAGGAGGTCCGTCGGACACGGAGCAACCCCATGGGTTTGACGTCCAGTCTGTTTACCGGTCTATCCGGCTTGAATTCGAATCAGTTTCGGCTCGACGTACTCGGCGACAACATCGCCAACGTCAATACGAACGCCTTCAAGGGCGCTCGGAGCATGTTTCAGACGCAGTTCTCGCGCACGCTCTCGGGCGGCAGCCGGCCGTCGACGTCGTCGGGGGGCACGAACCCGTCCCAGATCGGGCTCGGGTCGGTGCTGGGTTCGATTCAGCGCGACTTCTCCGGCGGGGCGATCGAGACCACGTCGTCCAAGAGCGACCTGGCCATCGACGGCGAGGGCTTCTTCGTGGTGCGCACCCCCGAGATCGATCAGGTGTACACCCGGGACGGCACGTTCGCCCTCTCGGCCGAAAACTACCTGGTCAACGCCGACGGCTTCTTTGTGCAGGGCTTTGCCGTCGATTCGGCTTTCACCATCGTGCCCGGCGTCCTGTCCGATCTCCAGATCCCCGTCGGCATCCTCTCGACCGCCCGCCCGACCACCGAGGTGACGCTCAACGGGACCCTCGACGGTAGCGGGACGGCGGCAACCCTGGGCAACATCATCACCAGCGCCGCCCTGAACTCCGCCCCGGCGACACCGGCCACCAGCGGTACGCTGCTGACCGCGGTTGAATTGGCGAGCGCGCCGGGAACCAAACTCTTCTCTGCGGGTAATATCATCAAGTTCGACGGCATTGAAAAGGGCGGCCGAAAGCTGCCGACCGAGTCCTATACCGTCACCGCGACGAGTACGCTGGGCGACTTGACCGCGTTTCTCGAAGACATCATGGGCATCAACACCGACGTATCCGTGCCGCCGAATACACCGGCCGTTGTCGGGCCGCCGCCGGTGGCCGCGGTACCCCCGGGCGTGGTAATCAACGCGACCGGACAAATCGAGATCCGGGCGAATGTCGGTCCGGACAATGAGATCAATATCGGCCCGAGCGTGGTTCAGGTGCTGGACCCGGTGACGCCCGCCAACAACTCCAACCCGTTCACGGCGTTCGCCGAAACGCAGGCCGCGGACGGCAGCGGCGTGTTCACCAGCTTCATCACCTATGATTCGCTCGGCAACAAGGTGCGGGTCGACATCACCATGGTCAAGGAGGTCACGGCCACCAACAGCTCCACCTGGCGGTTCTACGCCGAGTCATCGGACGATTCCGATCTGGACCGTGTCCTCGGTACGGGGACCGTCGTTTTTAACGGAAACGGTGACGTCACCTCGACCAGCACCACGCAGGTTTCGATCAACCGGGCCAACACCGGCGCGATCGACCCGATGAGCATCAACCTGCTGCTCGACACCCTCAACGGTCAGGCCCAAACCTCGGTCGTGGTCATGACGGCGCAGGACGGTTTCCCGCCCGGCTCGCTCACCGACTTCTTCATCGGGAACGACGGGACCATCACCGGGCAGTTCACCAACGGGTTGACCCGTGTTCTCGGGCAGATCGCGGTGTCGACGTTCGCCAACCCGCCGGGGCTGGTCTCGAACGGCAACAACCTCTATCTGGCCGGTCCGAACTCGGGCGAGGCGCAGATCTCCGCGCCGCAGCAGCTCGGGGCCGGCTCGATCCTTTCGGGTGCCATCGAACTGTCGAACATCGACCTGTCGCGACAGTTCCTCGACATCATCACCGCGTCGACCGGCTTTTCCGCGTCGAGCCGGGTGATTACCACCGCCGATCAGTTGCTGGATGAATTGCTGTTGCTCACACGATAACCACGGACGGCCGAACCATGATCACCGTCACGCGACTGAACGACTCCCAGTTCGTCCTGAACGCCGAACTGATCAAGACCGTCGAGAAAACGCCCGACACGGTGATCACCCTGATCAACGGCGACCGCGTCATGGTCAAAGAACCGGTCGACGAGATCGTGCGTAAAGCGATCGAGTACGGACGATCGATCCGGAACTTTGAAGCGCGCTGATCGTGCGTGGGCGCGGGAATCCCGTCGCCCTTTACACGCGACTAACGCTTGCGTTCCCCCGCGGCGTACGCCGTGTCGCGTGTAAAGGGTCGCGTGGTCGACCGCGCAAAAGTTGCGCCGCGTGCGTTCGTCTTGTCGGATTCACGCGCCGATAACCTCTCGTTGCCTCGGATCGCTCCTTCACGTCACCGCGCGGGTTATCGGCCGATGTTCGATCAACTTTGGTCCCTCAATGGTCGATATGCCATCGAGGTCTCTGCGCGCCGACGCGCAAATGTTGCCGGTCGAGAAGCACCATGGACATCGCCACCCTCATCGGTCTGTTGGTCGGAGCCGGGCTCATCATCTGGGCCATTCTGTCCAAGACCAGTATCCTCCTGTTCATCGATTCCGGCTCGGTGGCGATCGTCATCGGCGGGGCGATTGCCGCTTCGTTGGTGAGCTTTCCCCTGCGCCAGATCCTCGGCGTCTTCAAGGTGACCAAGAAGGCGTTTTTCGCCAAACCCAAGTCGGCGGTGGACCTGATCAAGGATCTGGTGAGCTACGCCGAGGTCGCGCGGCGAGACGGGATTCTGGCCCTCGAGAACATGGCCAAGTCGATTGACGATCCCTTCATCGTCACCGGCATTCAGATGGCGGTCGACGGCACGGACCCGGAGTTGATCGAGCAGATCCTCACTTCCGAACTCGAAGCGGTCGAGGAGCGGCACGCCGGAGGCAAGGCGATCTGGGACACGGTGGGCCGGTACGCACCGGCGTTCGGCATGATCGGAACGCTGGTCGGACTGGTCATCATGCTGCAGAACATGGATGACCCGGCTGCGCTCGGGCCCGGCATGGCGGTCGCGCTGTTGACCACGCTGTACGGCGCGATCGCCGCCAACCTGGTCGCGCTGCCCATCGCCGACAAGCTTGGACGGCGGAGCGACGAGGAACTGCTCCTCAAGAACATCATCATCAAGGGCGTGATGAGCATTCAGTCGGGTGACAACCCCCGCATCGTCGAGCAGAAACTCAAGACGTTTCTGCCCCCGTCGCTGCGTGAGGTAACCGAGGAAGCCGCGTAACGGACCTATTCACAGATGGCACGCAGGAAAAAAGAACAACCCGCCGGAGCGCCCGAGTGGATGGTCACCTTCGGAGACCTGATGTCGCTGCTGCTCACCTTTTTCGTGCTGCTGTTGTCTTTGAGCGAGATCAAGTCGGAGAAGAAGTTTCAGGACGTGATGCAGTCGATTCGCGCGGCCTTCGGTTACGTGGGCGGGATCGGCGCGGTCCCGACGACGGTGCCGCCGAAACAGAGCATGGTCAAGCGTCTCCAGGACATCGTGATCCCCAAGGAGCCGAGAAAAATCGGTGACTCGGAGGACGAAGGCATCGAGGCCAAGAATTTTCGCGTCCGCAACGTGCGCGACGGCCAGCAAATCATCATCGGGGGGCCGATCACATTCGTTCGTTTCAGTGCCGAGCTGCAACCGGAAGCCGAGGCGATGATTGCGCGTCTGGCCGAAGAGGTCCGCGGCTTGAACACCATGATCGAGGTGCGCGGCCACACGACGAACGAGCCGTTGCCCGACGATTCGCCGTTCGCGAACAGGATGGAGCTGGCGTTGGCCCGCGCGAAGGCCGTCTACGACGTGCTGATCAAGAGCGGCGTGCGCAAGCGACGGCTCACGGTCACCGGTGCCGCCGATCATGAGCCGCTGAAGAAACAGGCCTACACCGAACGACGTCGCGCGGAGAACCGCCGCGTCGAGATCATCGTGAAAGAGTCGTTGATGAACGATTACGAGGGCGAGGCCCTCTCACGGGAGGAGGCGATTCCCCATGGCGAATGACAAGAATCAGGCTGACGGCGCGGCGACCGAGTCGAAGAAGAAGCTGATCCCCTTCCTCCTGGTGGGCGGATTGATGTTGTTAGAGGGTGGCGGTGTCTTCGTGGCCACGCGGTACATGTCCAGCGGACCGCTTGATGCCAAGGCGGAGGCGGCTGCGGAAGCGGACGAGAAGGGGCTGGATAGCCAGTCGATCGAAGTGCCCGTGGTTGATTTTGACGCCCCGAATCGCAAGGACGGCCGGCTCTTCGTCTACACGATCGAGGTCGGGGCGCGGATCGGAGAAGCAGACGCGGACCGGTTCAAGAAGCTGGTCGAGAGGCACAAGCTGACGCTCGAGGATCGGTTGACGAACATCGTTCGTGCCGCCGCGCCGGAGGTGCTCGCCGAGGACGGGCTCGAGACCCTGCGGCGTCAGTTTCAGGCCGAAATGAGCAAGGTGTTCAATGACGAGGGCGTCGTTCAAGAAGTGTTGTTTCCCGTCATGATGCCGCACCGGGCGGATTACTGACGGCGGAATTACGGGTCGATGGTTCGACGCACAACCGAGCATGGAGGCGCGGGTGCAAGATCATGTCCGATGACGGAGCACGATCGCAAGCGGATATCGATGCCAAGATGGCGGGAGGCTCGTCGGCCGGTGACGCCGGCGATCCACCCGCATCGGATTCGCAGGCCGAGTCGTCGGCCGGTGACACGGCATCCGGTGGTATAGAGGATGGGTTGCGAAGGCAGGCGGATGTCGACGCGACACCGGGCAAGCCGCCGTCCGCGTCGTCCCCGACCGACACGCCTCCGCCCGAATCGGGAGGCGGCTCGAGTGGAGCCATGTCACAGACGGATATCGATGCCGCGTTGGCCGAAGCGATCGCGGCCCAGAATGCCGCGAACGATGCGGTACAACCGTCGCCCGCGCCCGATGCCGCGCCGCGGTCCGATGCCGCCGCCATGGGTCTGCCCGATTTCGTCACCGAACTGGCTTCGTCCACCGAAAGCGCCGCCGCCATCGACATGCTCCACGACATCGATTTGACCGTGACGATCGAGTTGGGACGCACGCATCTTCACGTGTCCGACGTATTACGACTCGGCGCCGGTTCGGTGGTGGAGTTGGACAAGCTCGCCGGCGATCCGGTTGACGTCTACGTCAACGAACGGCTGGTGGCGCGAGGTGAAGTGCTCGTGCTCAACGACACCTTCTGCGTGCGGGTCAACGAAATTGTCATGCCGCCATCGCGGCTGGTCGGGTGATGGTTATGTCGACGGCTTTTGGCTCGAGGATTCGCTTGCGTTGCTTGGTCATGCCTGCGCTCGTGTCGGTCGTTCTCTGCGGATCGGCCTGGGCGGGACCTGCGGCGCCGAGTTCGCGACCGGCGGCGGAATCCGCTTCGGTGGCCAACCAACCCACGCGCTTACCCCCGCATCAGGAACGGCGGTCGTTGGGGCAGACGCTGGTGGCCAACCGGTCCGACCAGGTGACGCCCTGGTACCGGACGATCCCCGTCGCCTTGGGTGTCGTGCTGGCGGTCATCCTGGGTTGTGCGTTGTTCGCACGTCGCTATTTGCAAACCGGCGGCGGCGCGGGCGCGCCGAGCGGACTCGAAATCGTCGCGCGAACGCACCTGTCGCCCAAGCAATCGATTTGTCTGGTGCGTGCCGCCGGCCGGTTGGTGATGGTCGGCGTGACGCCCGATCGCATCACGCATTTGAGCGACATCGATCACGCCGACGCGGTCGCCACGCTCGTCGGCATGGCGGAAACACGTAAGCCGCAATCGAGCACGGCCGCTTTCAATCGGCTGGTGGATGACGAGGTCACCGCTTATCGCGACGACGTGGACGTGCGTGCGGTCGACGGATCGGAGACGCACGGCGGGGCGTACCTCGAAACGCGGGGACAGTTGCAAGGCGTGATGAGCCGGATTCGGCGATTCGCCCAGGACAAACAGGCGGGATAACACGCGAGCGGCGTGATGGAGCTCGGGCCCGGACCTGACAGCGCTAAGGAGTAGCGCTTGAAACGAGAGCATGGATGCTCAACGAAACGGCTGAGCGGCCGATTGCTGGTCATGGTCTTGCTGTGCGCCGCGGCGCCGGCGGCCGGGCAGAACCGTGCAGCCCCCGCCCGCGGGGCGATCGACAGCGGCGCGTTCAGCGTGCCCGATGTCACCAACGTCCTGCCCAACGCCACCGATCGCGAGGGGGTCAGCGCCACCCTCCAGATCTTCATCCTCCTCACCGTACTCTCCCTCGTCCCTTCGATCCTGATCATGATGACCTCGTTCACGAGGATCACGATCGTGCTCGCCCTGATCCGGCAGGCGATGGGGACGCAGCAGCTTCCGCCCGGGCAGGTGTTGGCCGGTTTGGCGCTGTTCCTGACTTTCCTGGTCATGGCCCCGACGTGGCAGGTGATTCACGTCGAAGCGGTCACGCCCTGGCTCGACAACGCGCCGGGCATGACGCAGGAACGGGCGTTGGAGATCGCCGGTACGCATCTGAGCAACTTCATGTTCGACCAGATCGAGACCGCGGGCAACGCCGAGGACGTCTATCTCTTTTACGAATACGCCCAGCGCAAGCCGGTGCCGGCGGGCGAGACGATCTCCCGCGCCGAGGTGCCCATGCGGGCGCTGATCCCCGCGTTCATCGTTTCCGAGCTCAAGATCGCGTTCGTCATGGGTTTTCGGCTCTACCTGCCGTTTTTGGTCATCGACATGACCATTGCATCGATCCTGATCTCGATGGGCATGATGATGTTGCCGCCGGTGCTCATCTCGCTGCCCTTCAAGTTGTTGCTGTTCGTCCTGGCCGACGGTTGGCACCTGGTTGTCGGGGCGTTGTTGTCGAGTTTTGTGGTTTGACGCGCGCCGGCGGGCCCGATACCGCCGGCGATTCGAGGAGCGTGGTATGGATTTCGGAGAAGGTCTCGACCTGACGCGGGAGGCGCTGATGATGGTTCTGACCGTCGCCAGCCCGATTCTGCTGATCGGGGTGTGTGTCGGATTGACCATTTCCTTATTGCAATCGGTGACGCAATTGCAGGAACAGACGCTGACCTTCGTGCCCAAGATCGCGGCCATGGCGGTCTCGGCCAGCTTCTTCGGGCCCTGGATCGCCAAGCGACTGCTGGAATACGCCGAGACGTTACTCGGTCAGCCACCGTTCTAGCCGACGCCGATCCGGCGAGATGACACGATGCCCTGGGAACTGCTTTATCTGCCCCTGTTGTTGCCGGCGTTCATGCTGGTGTTTCTGCGCATCAGCGCGATGCTGATGTCGGCGCCGATCTTCGCCGCGGCTGCGGTTCCCGTGCGCATTCGCATCGCGTTCGGTCTGGTCCTTTCGTTCATGATGTTCCCGCTGGTCGTCCCGACGCTGCCCGCGAAACTGACGCTCGCCGACGCGGTCGGTGCGATCGCCGGCGAGCTGGTCATCGGCATCACGCTCGGCCTGGGCATCGGGCTGATCTTCATCGGCGCCCAACTGTGCGGTTTTCTCATCGGTCACGAGTCGGGCCTGGGCATCGGACAGGTGTTCAACCCGGTGATGGAGACCCAAACCACGATCCTCGGGCAACTCTTTTTCTTTCTCGCTCTGACCGCGTTCCTGGCCATCGGCGGGTTGGGGGCATTGGTGAAATCGCTGCTCGACAGCTTCGCCACCATGCCGCCGATGACGTTCACCTTTTCCGAGCGCGTGCCGGAGGTACTCCTGACGCTGTTGCAAATGGCGATGACCGTCGGCATTCGACTGGCGGCGCCGGCCATGGTCGCCTTGTTTCTGATCTCCATCGCCATGGGATTCCTCGCCAAGACGATCCCGCAGCTCAACATTCTGACCATCGGCTTCGCGATCCGCGTGGTCGTCGGATTGGTCATAACCATCCTCTCGCTCAACGGCGTCGAGGATGTATTCGTAACCGCCTTGGACGACGGCTTCGCGCTGCTGCGCGAGACCTTCGCCGTGGGAAGGACTTGAACCGACGTGCCTGCGGACAAGGAATCCAAAACTGAAGCCCCAACCCCGAAGCGCCGCACCGAAGCGCGCAACAAGGGCAACATCCCCCGCAGTCAGGATCTGACCGCCGCGGTCACGCTGCTGTTCTCGATGCTCGCCTTGCGTTACCTCGGTGAGTCGCTCTGGTACACCTGGCTGGCGGGGGTCCGCTTTTTTCTCGGCGACGGCGACGACTACACGATTCGCGCCGTCGACGCGCAAGCGCTCGCGCCGATGGCCGGCCTGATGGCGTTCCAGTCGCTCGCCCCGTTCCTGGTGGTGATCTTCGGGGCGTCCCTGATCATCAGTTGGGCGCAGGTCGGCTGGTTTTTCAGTCTCAACCCCATGCAGCCGTCGCTGTCCAAGCTCAATCCGGTCAACGGGTTCAAGCGGTTGTTCTCCGCCCGCAAGGCGATCGAGACACTGATCAACCTGGGCAAGATGATCGCGGTGCTGATCGTAGTGTGGGTCACCATCGACGAGCAGTTTCCGCTGATCCTCGACGCCATGCGTATCGCCGAGGTGTCGATCATCGCCCACGGCGCGGGCCTGTGTTACACGCTCGGCATTCGGCTGGCGATCGTCCTGCTCGTCCTGGGGATTATCGACTACGTCTATCGGCGTTACAAGCAGGAGCAGGATCTCAAGATGACCAAGCAGGAGGTCAAGGACGAGATGCGGTCGATGGAAGGTGACCCGCAGATCAAGCGTCGTCGTCGCGAGCTGCAAATACAGCAATCGCTGCAACGGATCAACGCGTCCGTGCCCAAGGCCGACGTGGTGGTGACCAACCCGACCGAATTCGCCGTGGCCATCGAGTATGACGTCGAGAACATGCACGCGCCGACGGTGGTGGCCAAGGGCCGGGACATGCTCGCCCGACGCATCCGCGAAGTGGCCATGCAGCACAACGTGCCGATCGTCCAGCGCCCGCCGCTCGCCCGCGCCTTGTACCGCACCGTCGAGGTCGGCCGGGAGATTCCCGAACAATTCTACAAGGCGGTGGCGGAAATACTCGCCTACGTCTACGAGCTGGCGGAAAAGAGCGGAAGTCGACGTCCGGCGTTCGCGTCGAACGGATAAGAGTCTTGGTTCAAGCGGCCGCGTAAAGCGGAATAGGGTATGCCGTCGCAATCGTTGGCCAATTCGGAAGTGGCGAAGTTCATCGAGCGCAATCGCGGAATCCTCCCCCCCACCGGCGCGATGAGCTTGATCCTCGTCATCCTCATTCCGCTGCCGACGGTGCTGATGGATCTGTTGCTGGTGGTCAACATCACCCTGGCCACCATCGTGCTGCTGACGGTGATGTACACCGACAAGCCGCTGCGTTTCTCGTCGTTTCCCTCGTTGCTGCTGGCGTTGACGCTCTACCGGCTCGTGCTCAACACGGCCACGACGCGGCTGATCCTGACCAACGCCACCGACGGCACCGCGGCCGCCGGACAGGTCATTCAAACGTTCGGCGGGTTCGTCGCCGGCGGGTCGCTCGCGGTCGGGGTCATCATCTTCGTCATCATCATCGTGATCCAGTTCGTGGTGATCACCAAGGGTGCGACCCGCATCGCCGAAGTCGCGGCCCGGTTCACCCTCGACGGCATGCCCGGCAAGCAGATGGCCGTCGACGCCGACCTCAACGCGGGCCTGATCAGCGAGGAGGAGGCGAAGGCGCGCCGCAAGGAAATCACGCAGGAGGCCGACTTCTACGGGGCCATGGACGGTGCGTCCAAATTCGTCCGCGGCGACGCGGTGGCGGGCATCGTCATCACCTTCGTCAACATCCTCGGCGGGATCTACGTCGGCATGGTCGCTCTCGAACCGCCGCTGTCGTTCTTCGACACGCTGCAGATCTTCACCATGCTCACCATCGGCGACGGACTGGCGTCGCAGATTCCCGCGTTCATCATTTCGGTGGCGGCGGCGATGATCGTCACCCGTTCGACCGCCCAGGCCGACTTCGGCGAGGAGATTTTCGGCCAACTCACCGCCCAGCCCGTCGCCCTGGCATTGGCCGCGATCTTCCTCGGCATGCTCGCGCTCACCCCGTTGCCGAAAGTGCCGCTGGGTCTGCTGGGCATCGGATGCGGTGGGCTGGCCCTGACGCTGACCCGATCGCGATCCGCCGCCGCGGTGAAGATATCCGAGGCCAAGAAAAAAGCCGAGAAAGTGCCGGACAAGCCGGAGACGAACCTGCCGATCGATCCGATGGAGCTCGAAGTGGGCTACGGGCTAATCCGGCTCGTCGACCGCAAGCAGTCCGGCGACCTGCTCGACCGCATCAGCATGATTCGCAGGCAGACCGCGTTGGACCTGGGCATCATCGTGCCGCCCATTCGCATTCGCGACAACGTGCAGTTGCCCGCCAACCGATACGCGGTCAAGCTGCGCGGCATCGAGATCGCCTCGGGCGAGATCCTGCCCGGGCACCTGATGGCCATTGATTCCGGCGTGGTGTCCGAGCCGGTGCAGGGGATCGAGACCTCCGAGCCCGCCTTCGGCCTGCCCGCGCTGTGGATCTCGACCGAGCACCGGCAGTCGGCCGAGCATCGCAACTATACCGTCGTCGAGCCCACCGCCGTGCTCGCCACCCACTTGACCGAAGTCATCAAGGAGCACGCCGACGACCTGCTCACCCGCGAAGAGGTCAATCGCCTGCTCGACCATCTCCGCGAGCGCGCCGCCAAGCTCGTCGACGAGGTCGTGCCTGAACTGCTCAAGCCGGCGCAGATCCAGAAGGTACTGCAGGCGCTGTTGCGGGAGCGCGTCTCGATCCGCGACCTCGAAACGGTGCTCGAGGCCCTGGGCGATTGGGCGCCGCGCACCAAGGACCTCGAAGTCCTGACCGAGTACGCGCGGAACGCCCTGGCCCGCAACATTTCACAGCAATACAAAACGGCCGAGGGCAAGATCCCTTGTGTGACACTGGACCCGTCGCTCGAGGATCTCGTCAACAGCCATATCGAACGAAGCGAGCGGGGCAACCTGCTTACGCTTCCCGTGGAAACCCAGAACCGGTTCGTCGATGCGGTCCGGCGGCAGATCGAATCGGCCACGCCCAACGCGGGCGGTCAGACGCCGGTGATCTTGTGCTCGCCGGCGGTACGCATGTGGGTGCGCCGTCTCATCGAGAGCGCGATGCCGCAGGTCCCGGTGCTGGGGTACAACGAAGTCGTCCGGGGTATCGAGGTCCAATCTTTAGGAATGGTGGTCCTTGCCGATGAAGTTGCGAACGTTTCAGGATAAGACGATGGCCCTGGCCCTGGCCAAGGTCAAACGCGAGTTGGGTCGAAACGCGGTGATCCTCAACACCCGCACCGTCAGGGAGCCGGGCTGGCTGGGGCTGCGCCCGCGCATGCGGGTCGAGATCACCGCCACCGACGAGCCCAACGTCTTGCGTGCCGCCGCCCGCCGGGCTAAGGTGAATGCCGAGTCGGGACGGTCCAATCAAGTGGATCAACCTGTGGCGGAGGGACCCGCCATGACGGGTCGGGCGTCCAGCCAACCTGCGACCGAGACGTCGCCGAGCCTGCACGACGAGATGCGACGTTTGCGCACGCTCGTCGAGGACGTACTGGCCGAGACACGTCGTCCGCGCGACGCCGCCGCGTTACCCGAGCATGTCCGCGATGCCTACGTCGGGTTGATTCAGCGGGAAGTCTCAGAACAGCTCGCCCTTGATCTGGTCGAAGAACTGCGCAACGAGTTGACCCTCCAGCAACTCGCCGATACGCAACTGGTGCGCGCCCGGCTCGAGTCCATGATCGCCAGGATGGTGCCCGTCGGCGGGCCGGTCGAACTGTCACCCAGCGAGAGTCCGCGCGTGGTCGCGCTGATCGGCCCGACCGGCGTCGGCAAGACGACGACGATCGCGAAGCTCGCCGCCAATTTCAAATTGCGCGAGAGTAAGAACGTCGCGCTGATCACCATCGACAGTTACCGCATCGCCGCGGTGGATCAGCTCAAGATCTATGCCGAGATCATCGACGTGCCGTTGTCGGTGGTGCTCACCCCCGGCGAACTGTCGGCCGCGATTCAGACCTACCACGACGCCGACCTGATCCTGATCGACACCGCGGGGCGCAGTCAGCACGACGCGATTCGGCTCAACGAGCTCAAGCGATTTCTCGATGCCGCGAGCCCGCACGAAGTGCATCTGGTGTTGTCGTCGACGTCCACCCGGGCGACCTTGCTGCGCACCGCCGAGGCGTTCATGCCCATCGGCGTCAATCGCATCATCCTGACCAAACTCGACGAAGCGGTCGGGTTCGGCGTGGTGCTCAGCTTGTTGAATCAGGTTTCGCACAAGCTCTCGTACCTGACCACGGGGCAGGATGTCCCCGACGATATCGAAGTGTGCGAGAGTCACCGATTGGCCGACATGGTCCTGAGTGCGCCGGGCGGCGGCGAAGCCGACGCGCTGTCGTCGATCCGGTTCGACGGTTTCGGATTCGACCCCCGGAATCGCAGGTTGCAGGACGACCGATCTTCGATGCCGACCGGCGCGGAGGCGGGTACATGATCCACAACGACCAGGCGGACCGACTCCGACAGATGGTGCGCGACCGCCGGGGGGGCGCCACCGTGGTGGCCGTCGTCTCCGGCAAGGGCGGCGTGGGTAAGACGAACGTCGCGGTGAATCTGGCAGTGTGCCTGGCCGCCCGGCAACATCGTGTCGTGCTCTTCGATGCCGACTTCGGACTCGCCAACGCCGACTTGTTGCTCGGCGTTTCGGTCACCCACACGCTCGCCCACGTGGTGTCCGGTCGCTGCGATCTCGACGATGTGATTGTCGACGCGGTGGGCGGCGTCCAGTTCGTCCCCGGAGCCTCGGGGGTGGGGCAGCTTGCCAACCTGTCGGAATTCGAGCGGCGCAAGGTGCTCGATATCTTGGGGGTCCTCGATCAGAGGGGCGACATCTTGGTGGTCGATTGTGCGGCCGGCATCTCGCGCAACGTCACCGCCTTCGCCCTCGCCGCCGATCATATTCTGCTCGTGACCACCCCGGAGCCGACCGCGCTGACCGATGCGTATGCCGTGGCCAAGACCTTACATCGTCAGGAATGCTCGGCCACGATCGCGGCGGTGGTGAACCAGGCCGCCAGCCGGACCGAGGCGCGCGAGGTCCACCAGCGACTGTCCTCCGTGGCCGACAAATTTTTAGGTTTACCTGTGGACCTCGGTGGGTATATACTGCATGATGAGCATGTGCCTCGGGCCGTGCGGGAGCGAGCACCGGTTGTGCTTCGCTATCCCCGATGCCCGGCCAGCTCTTGTTTAATGGCGGTTGCCGGTTCACTCGCGCGTCAGACCGGCGCGGTAGGGCGCGAAGAGAGCTTTTTCCGGCGGGTCGTCAATCTTTTCTTTTGACCGGCGCCACGACATGGATTCGTTGTGGCACGTGACACGGATGTTACGTCATGGTCCGGCGTGCCGGTGCTTGCTTAGGCCTTTTTGCTTTTTGCGTAACCGTTCTGCGCGGCATGGCGGTGGGCAACCCCGCTACGTCCGTGTTGACCAAGGCCTTGTGGGCGATGGTGATCTTTTTTACGCTGGGCCTCGTGCTGGGGTATCTCGCGAGTCTGCTTTTCGACGAGCATGAGGCGCGTCGCAAGGCGGAGTTGGCCCAAATCCTCGAACGCGAAACGGCGCTGGACGAACCCGAGCCGGAAGCGGTGTCCGAGGAACCCGTGTCCAAGATCACCGGGGCACGCGAGGTCGCGGCATGAGTGGAAAGAGTCGCACCGCCTTCGGGTCGCGGTGTGGCTGGGAACATGAACCGATGGCATCGGGTGGCCGACGTTGCGGGGGGATCCCGCTCCGAAGGTGACTCGCTGGCGCTCACGGAGGAGTCGCAGTGGCCAAGGCTCAGTTGGAAGTGGCAGGCATTTGGCAGGAATTCAAGTCCAATAGCACGGAGCTCCTGCGTAACGTACTGATGGAGAACTATCTCCCGTTGGTGCGGTACAACGCCGAGAGGATTTCCGCCAAGCTGCCCGACGAAGTTGAGCTCGATGATCTGATGTCCGCGGGCATCTTCGGGCTCATGGATGCTATTGAAGCGTTCGACTTGTCGCGGGGGGTCAAATTCGAGACCTACTGCGCCCCGCGCATTCGCGGGGCGATCCTCGACGAGTTGCGGACGATGGACTGGGTTCCGCGTCTGGTGCGGTCTCGTGCCCACAAGCTCGAGGCGGCGACCAAAACGCTGGAGATGGAACTCGGTCGGCTCCCGACCCGGGAGGAGTTGGCGGTCAAAATGGAGCTTTCGCGCGAGGAGTTCGACAAGCTCGCCCGCGACGCCAACGCCGTCTCGCTCGTCTCGCTCTCGCGCAAATACTACGAGACCGACTCGAACAAGGACGTCCGCGAAATCGATATCCTTCAGGACAAACGTGGCCGGGACCCGGTCGCCGAGATCCAGAAGAAGGATCTCAAGGACCTGATGACCCGCGGCCTGTCCCGTGCCGAACGGCTGATCCTCATCCTTTACTACTATGAAGAGATGACCATGAAGGAAATCGGCGCCACGCTGGATCTGTCCGAGAGCCGGGTGTCGCAGATGCACTCGTCGATTCTGGGACGCTTGAAGGCGCAGCTCAATCACCGCCGCCGCGAGTTGAGCGCCTGAATCGAGCGATGACCCAAGTTCGGCCGGGGGGATAACGTCCGCAGGGTTATCGCCGGGAGGTTGTACGAGCCATGTCCGCCATTCCCCCCGACTTCGTCGGACCGATTCTCCAGGCCGGCGCGAAAGCCAACCAAGTCGCCGGCCAGCGCGACGGTACGGACAACCAACGGGTCGAAACCCAGCGCACCACCCAGGCCGCCGCCGATCAACGCGCCACGTCCGTATCCGACGCCGACGAAGAGAACGGCGTCCAGGACAGCTCGACCGGCGTCGGCGGCGAGGGACGTTCTTTCGGCGAAGGCGACGCCGAGCCGGACGCCGGCGCCGATACGAACACCCCCGACGACGGCATTCGCAAAGACGACGACGGCCGACTCCACCTCGACATTCAGGCGTGAACGCTCTCAACAACGTGATGACAGTGCGCAGTTCGGCGCTGACGTGTTGAGTCTCCGAGAACACGGCAACGGGCTGAATAACGATGTCATGCTGTTCGGTTTCGTAACGCTTTCGAGAGCCTTCGGTTGGTGCGGGCTCGACGAGCGCGGTCCGCACGTCTCACTACTCATTGCATAACGCGCGGTAGCGGAAGCAATCGACGGTGTGGTCGTTGACCATGCCGACGGCTTGCATGAAGGCGTAGCAGATGGTCGAGCCGACGAAGTTGAAGCCGCGTTGCTTGAGATCCTTGCTCATGGCGTCGGACGTGTCGGTGCGGGGCGGGATTTGTTGGGCGGTTTTCCAGCGGTTGCGGATGGTCTTGCCGTCGGTGAATTGCCAGATGTAGGCGTCGAAGCTCTCGAACGTTTCACACACGTCGAGAAACGCCCGGGCGTTGCGGACGGCGGACGCGACTTTCAGCCGGTTGCGGACGATGCCCGGGTCGGCGAGCAGTCGGTCGGTCTTGTGCCGGGTGTAGCGGGCGATTTGGGCGGCGTCGAAATTGTCGAACACGATGCGGTAGTGTTCGCGCTTCTTGAGAATCGTGTCCCAACTGAGCCCGGCTTGCGCCCCTTCGAGAATGAGAAACTCGAACAGGGTGCGGTCGTCGTGCACCGGCACGCCCCATTCTTCATCGTGGTAGCGGATCGACAGTTCGTTGCCCGCCCATGCACAGCGCTGGTTCATCTTACGGATCGCAGGTGAATCGGAACGCGTCATCCAGGTCGACGGGCAGGACGAGGGTTCGGAATTCCGCGTTCAGGGCGTCGGCGCACAGGTCGGCTCGGGCGTCGGCGTCGTTGACGAACATATCGTCATACTCGGCGTTGAAGACCGGTTTGCCGGCGACGATGAAGGGCGTCAGGTCGTCACACTCGTCGAACTCGTGACACTGCTCGTTGACGCTGAAGTCGAAGAAGTCGACCAGGTCGGGAACCTGAGCGAGGTCATTCTTCAGGCCGACCGCGAGCCCCCGCTGGTGGGCTTCGTCGGCGATGAACTGGTTGAAGGCGAGCTGATCGCCTTCGGTCAGGTTAAAGCCGGAGTCGTTGCTGAAACCGTCGACGTTGTCGGGCTCGACGCCGTCGCAGCCCTTCTCCGCGGCCCGGTCGAGCCGGTCGAGCATGATCCGCTCCACGTTGCTCGAACGTATGTCCAGCCAGCGTTCGTCGCCGAAGTCGTCGAGGGTGTTACCCAACTCGGCGGGCTCGAATTCGTCGGCGTCGTCGCGGAAGTCCTCGTACGTGCCGGCGGAGAAATAGCAGATCACGTGCCGGCCGTCGTCCTGAAGTTGGCGGATGACGGCCGCGTCGGTGTTGAACAAATCGAGGTCATAGACATCGACATCGTAGCTGGTGTTGATCCGGCCGTCCGCGTCGGGTTGGAGCTGCCATTGCCAGGTGGTCTCGACGCCGGGCCGATACCAGTCGCCCTGGGCGACGGGGTCGATCGAACCGTTCGTTTCGCCGCTTGCGACGATGGTGAATTCGTCGACGACGGTGGAGTCGACGGTGATGCATTGCGCTTCAAGCCGGTCGTCGTACACGTCGAAGCGCATCGCTCCGTAGTTGTCGACGAAACGCACGAGACTGCCTTCGACGGGGGTGTCGACGAAGCCGTGCAGATCGACGCCGCCGATGCCGTTGACGATATAGATCACGCCGTCGAGCTCGATACGTTCGTAGACATGGTCGTCGCCTGAGAGCACGATGTCGAAACCCCAATCTCCCCACGGCCAGCGCATGTGTGCACCCTCGCCGACGTGGCGATCCCCGGAGGAGTAGGGCGGTCGGTGGCAGTAGGCCACTTTGAAGCGGGCGTCCGAAGCCAGGGCGGCGTCGCGGACCCATTGGGCTTGGACCGAGTCGGCGGTGGCGCCGTCGACCTCGCAGTCGAGCAGACCGTGGACAGCGAAGAAATGCACGTCGCCCCGGCGGAAGTCGTAGTAACGTTCGTTGCCGGAATTGTCGTCGGGGAGCGTGAAGTAGCGCAGGTAGTCGTCCAGGCCGTCGGGGTCGTCGCAGGTGTCGCCCCAATCGTGATCGCCCGGGGTGGGGAAGAAGCGGTTGACTTCCGAGCCGGGCCCCTCGCTGCCCTGGTAGTTGCCGATATACTCGTGGAAATACTGGCCGACGCCCAGCTCGAGTCCTTCAAACGTGCCGCGGAAGGCGCCGTCGCTGTAGTCGTTGTCGCCGGTGGTGATGATGAAGTCGGGGTCCCAGCCCTTGATCAGGTCGGCCACCGCGCGGGAGTTGTCGTCGTCGTCGCCGTAGTCGCCGATCACGCCGAAGGTTTGACGGAGCGTCGTCGAACCGCCCGAGCCGTTGTCGGTACCGCCGTCCGTGTCGGTACCGTCGTCGACGGTTTGCGTGCATCCGGCAAAAAGCAACGAAACGAGCAACAAGAACATCACGAGGCTTCGACAAGCCGACGAACGTACGGCGTGACGCGTTATGGGATGATTCACGTCATGGCCCTCCCGTAGGTTCCGCGGCACGTTCAAGTGTGCCGCGCACGACTGGGCTTACAAGGCATTCATTGGACCGTGCACATCGTATTTGACACGACGTACCAGCCCGAAGCGCGAGCGAGGGTGTCTTTGTATGCTCCCATCGAATACGAAACCCTCGCTTGGGCTGGACTGGGGAACGATCCATCCGTGATTACTCTACGCGACCCGGCGGGATCAGTATACCCCGACCAGTTCGGGCGGCAGTTGACCGGTGAGGTAGAGAACCACGGTGACGGCCAGGGCGACGGCGGTACCGACGAAGAGGACGATCTTGATGTTGCGCACGACGCCTTGAAAGGTTCGGACGCGTGCCGGCTCGGTTGCGAGTCGGCGCAGAAAAGCGGCGCGGTAGGCGATGGACGAATGGCGCCAGCTTCGCGACTTCGGGTTGATGCCGTTGAGCAGGGCGATGGTTTCCAGGGCTTCGGCGAACAGTTCCGCCGCCGTACCGCACAGGGCGTGCGGGTCCTGGGTGGTGTTTCCGTCTTGCGGATGGTGGACGACGCAGTCCCGGATGCAGTGGTCCGGTTCGGGAGTCACGGTCAGGGCTCCGAACAGGTCGGCCTGGCGCTCGAAGCGACGGGAGATCCAGCCGAATCCGACCAGCCACATCACCGCGACGAGCAGGATCGGCGACACCTGGATGAGGTAGCTCGACCGATCGGGGACGACGGCCAGCAGCATCCGCGACGCGCTGCCGGTCAGGCCCTCGGCGACTGGGTCGGCCGCGTCGAGCCAGGCGAGCAGCAGCAGCAGCACGCCGCCGGCGATGAGCATGCTCAGCACCGCGAACGCGAGATAATACGGAATGTGATGGTGCTTGACGTGTCCGGCTTCGTGTCCGAAGACCGCTTCGATCTTGTCGTCTTCCATCGATTCGAGCAGACCGTCGGACAGGAGGATGTAGCGCAGCGGGGCGAACAGGCCCATGACCGCGCCGTTGACCATGACCCCGCCGGTCTGCCAGATCAGGATCTGGCGATAGCGCAGCCCCACGCGGGAGCACAAGCGTTCGAGCCGGTCGCGAAGCTCGCCGGCGGGCAGCACCTCGGTCGACCAGATGTATCGCAACAGGAAGGGTGAGAAGAGGAAGATCAGTCCCACGCCGGCCAGGAACGCGAGTTGTCCGCTCACCGGTTGCCCGGTCCAACGGGTCAGGTGAGCGCGGTAGTCCGGCTCGGCGTCGCGTAGCACGAGGACGCCGAACATCGGAGCCGCGATCAGCAGCAGGTTGTGACGGACGTGAAAGCCCAGGTATTGCTTCAGGCTCCACACGGGTCGGGCGGGCTGACCTTCCCAGAGTTGGGCGGCGACGGTGCGCTCGCGGATGATCCGATCCACCGGATACTGGATCACCCAGGCCCCGATCGCGCCGAGGAAAAAGGGCGTCAAGGCGAACAGATCGGCCATGCCGTAGACCATACTCAGTCCCCAATCGTCGCGGACGATGCCGATCCACGGTGTGAACTGAAGCGCGATCACGGTGACGGCCAGGAGCAGACACCGCCACACCAACTGGAACCGGGCGAAGAAGCGCAGACCGTCGACCTCGCCGCCGGTGACGGTGTCGAGTCGTCGCAGGGTCATGCGGGTGCCGATGGCCACCAGGCTCATCAGCACCATCCACTGTCCGGTAATCAGGGCCAGGGTCGTGGGAATCGACTCGACCAGCGCCCAGGGGGGATCGTGAGGCGGTGTGGCAAGAACCAGCGCAAAGGCCGCGATGACAAGTACATGCATCGAGTCGTCCTGACTCCGGCGTCTCCGTATCCTGCGGGAGACGTGAGGCGTCGAACCATGTCGGCCGGGCTACTTGTCGGCGACGTGGGCAATTCTATCGTCGGTTGCGGGGCCTGCCAAGCGGACACCGGGGATCGGACGGGGCGTAGAATGTGAATAAACGCCATCAATCTACGTTGGTCTTGGAGTATGCTGGTACCATGAGAAGTTGCCGAGGTGGTACGAGACCTCAGGGTAAGGAGACGACGATGCAAGTGAATCGATGTTGTGCCGGAGTGTGGTTGCTGACAGTGTTGATCGGGCTGCCTTCGGTGCCGGCCGCCGAAGATGCCGAGAAACCCGAGAACAGGCCGAACCGAAAGAACGCCGACGGCCAACGTAAGCAAGGCCAAAGGACGCGTGGTGGGGACCGGAGCCGGGCGGTGGCTTTCGTCAACGTCGGTCAACTCGAGCAGGGGGTTCGGCGCGAGCTGGACCTGACCCCGGAACAGCAAAGCGAGATCGACGGGGCCTTCGCGGCTTACAAGGCGGAGCTGATGGCGATCCAGCAAAAGCAGCACGACATGCGTAATGAGAACAAGGAGGCGTTGCAGGCCCTGTTCGAGAAGATGAAAGCCGCGCGCGAGGCGCATGATCGCCAAGCACTTCGTGAGGCCAAGCAGGAGCTGATACAATTGACGCCGCCGATTGGTCCGAGCATTTCCCAGTTGACGCGCAAGCTGATCGATCGGATCACTTCGATCGTACCGGAGGCGCAGCACGACAAACTCGCGTCGATCGTCGACGAGTCGCGGCCGCAACCGGGCGTCAGCCGATACAATCCGAAGCAATTGGCCAAGCTGGCCGAACAGGCCGGGATCGATGCGGAAAAAGTTGCCGCGATCCGTGCGCTTGCGAATCAGGGGAGTAATAACCCGGGTACGCCGGTTAGTGGTGAGCCGGGAGGCAAAGGTTCCGGGCGGCCCCAGCGACTGCGCGGCAGCGCGATGATAAGCCAGGTACGTGAACTGCTGACGCCCCAAGAGTTTCAAACGCTGATCAAAGCCATGCGTGACGCGCGGGGAGTTGGGAAGCGCGGTCGCCCCAAGCCCGAGAACCAAGCGGATCGCGCACCGGCGGAAGCGCCGTAGTCGCGTCGCGCGTTGTTGCTTGTGCGTTACTCGCCGCCGGCCAGTTGCTCGTGGAAGAAGGTGCCCTTCTTGTTCGACACGATGATGTCGAGTCGGCCGTCGCCGTTGAGGTCGTGCACGAGGAGTTGCGTGCCGATGCCGGAGTCGTCGTCGATCTTGTGTAGAGTCCACCGGGGCCAACCGTCGATGCGGGTCAGCTCGATCCAGTAGAGCACGGCCGGCTCGGTGCCCCCGGGGTCGTGCCCGTTGTGGGCGAAGTAGCGCTTGCCGGTCACGAAGTCCATCACCCCGTCGCCGTTCATGTCCGCCATTTCGAGGGCGTGCGTCTGGCTGAACCGGTCGGAGATCAGGTGCTGTCGCCATTGACGTCGACCGTTCTCGGACTTCGTTTGCTCGTGCCACCAGATGCCGAAATTGTGTGCGGATGACGAGACGATGTCGGCGTCCCCGTCGCCGTCGACATCGTAGGGGTGCATGTTCGCGCAGGCCGGTCCGAGCTTCTCGGCATGAAAGGTCCAGTCGGTCCGGGTCCGGTCGTCCGGCGCTTCCCACCAGCCGTCGGTAATGATGACGTCCTTGCGCCCGTCCCCGTTGATGTCGCCGACGCCCAACCCGTGCGAGAACTTGTGCGTACCGGGCGATTTATCCTTGCTGATGATGTGGGTGGACCAGGTTGCGCCGGTCGCGGTGGGCGGCGCGAACCATGCCATCTTGCCCAGTGCCTTCGGCTCGCCCGGCGTGGTCACCGCGAAGAGCATTTCCTTGACGTTATCGCCGGTCAGGTCGGTGAAGATCGGCGTCTCGTTGCAGGCGCTGTCGGCGAATGGTCGTTCGGTCCAGTGGCCGGCTTTACCCTTGGGGTTTTCGTACCACAGGGCCGGCTCGCCGGGAAAGCCGACGACGACGTGATCGATCCAGCCGTCGTGGTTCACGTCGACGGCGGCGTTCATGAAGCTTTTGGAGTAGCCGCCGGCCGCCTTGTAGGTTCCCGGCTTGCGAATCTCATGCCGATTGAAACTCGGGGCCTGGTACCAATACGGCCCGGCGAGGATGTCCGGCATGCCGTCCCGATTCACGTCGCCCACCGCGACGCCCTCGGAAATGAACGTCGGGTCGATGTGGTGTTTCTTGAACTTCAGTTCCGCCGCGTCGGCGTGCGTCGCGATCGCGACGACGATCATACCGGCCGGGAGAAGAAACGGTTTGCAGAATCCGGTTGTCATGACTGCTTTCTTACCATGGTGAACGCGCTCGTTCATGACGTTTGCCGCGGGTGCGGGATCATCCCGCGCCGGGTTCTGATTCTACTCGCGTATCGAGCATCATGGAAGTGTTATGGAAACGACCTGAATCGGGATCGGCTCAGGCGGCGTCGGCGGTGAGAATGCAGCCGAGGACGTTGACGCGTTTGGCATGCAGTCGGTCGACGAGTTGCTTGGCCTTCTTTTTGGCGGCGGTATCGGTGATCAAGACCACGCCGGTGAACAGCTTGGCGACCGCGTCGATTTGTTCGGCGGACGGATTCGCACCGGCGTCGGCGATGACGAAATCGTAACGATCGCGCAGGTCGCGGAGTGACGAGACGGCCTGGTCGTTTACGAACAGATCGTCGCTACCCTGTGCATTGAGGTTGCCGGCCGCGATGATGTCGAGGTAGCCCACCAGTCCGGCATGCACCACGTCGTCGATCGAAGCATGACCCCGCAAGAGGTCGGCCAGGCCGGTCGCGTTGTCGAGTCCCAGCAGATCGGTCAGACGCCGGTCGGTCGGATTGAAATCGATGACCGCCGCGGCGGTACCCTTGACCTCGGCCAGGACCGTCGCCAGATTGAGGGCGGCCACGGTCGAGGCGGACTCGTTCGCGTTCGAGCCTTTGGGGTTTACGACGCCGACGATCGCCACCGCCTGGTTTCGCTCCCGCCCGAGCCGGGCCATCAGCCTGCGACGGATGGTGCGGTACTGCTCGGTGATCTCCTGATCCGTGTCGAGGTCCCATACCGGTTCCGGTGAACTGAACGTCTCCGGCGGCTCGATCGACGCCGCAGTTGGTGGTGCGGCTTCCGTCGGCATCGGCGAAACGTCAGCCGACTTGGGCGTCGCGACGTGCGTCGGTCCGAAGTGCGTGGGCACCGCGATCAACGATTCCGCATCGGGTAGTGCCTCGTCGAGCGGAACGTCGCCGGTGCTTTCCGGCTCCGGCGCTTCGGTTTTCGACGTGGGTACCGGCACTTCGGTTTCGCGGGTCGGCGTGGGTGGGGGACCGGTTGTTGTCGGTTTCGCCACGGCCTCGGGCGGATTGGCGATCTCGTCCGCGCCGTCGGTCAACTCGGTTTCGATGGAGGAGATAATGTCATCGAGTTCCGCCGAGGCTTCAGCAACTTGGTTGGTCACAGCCGCTTCGGTCGTGGGTGGTTCAGGGTCCGTCGTCGGGAGGATTTCGCTCGCCTCAGCTGGCGGAAGGGTTTTGTCGGCCGTGATCTCGTCCGTCGTAAGTGCGCGTTCCTCTTCCGGCGGGGCCGTCGCGGCCGTGTCGGTTTCGGCCTTTTTCAGGGCTTCGGCAAGACTACCCATCTGCCACGAATCTCCGGCATCCTTGCCGCTACGTCGCGGTTGGCTGTCGCTGTTATCCCGGCGGACTCCACGACCTTTGGTCCGCGCCGTTTCGGCCTCCACCCTCCGGGACAAATCTTTGCTACGGAACTTCTATCGGATGTTATCAGCCCTCACTCGATAATTGAGACCCTGGGATTGCCGATCGATGGCGTTTTCCACGCCTCTGCTTTGTCTCACATTCGATCGTGCGACTCTTATCGACGTTCCCGGCTTGGGGTGAACCCTACTTCGTGGCCACTGATGCGGAAACCGGGGCAGGAATAGTGAAGGGATCAACCGCGCGGTCCGATATGTGCATATACATTGGCGCACGCGATGTGTACCGCGCCGGGCCCCCGTCGAGGTCCCGGCGTTGAGAGCGACCCGGAGTCGACCGGTGTACATGAAATTCTTTGGTCTCGCCCGATCTCCGTTCTCCTCGACGAACGATCCGCAGGCGTATTTTTCAACCTCGGCTCATGAAGAGACGGTCGTCACCCTGCGGTATACGGTGGCGGAACGGAAGGGCTGCTGTGTGGTTACCGGACCGGCGGGCTCGGGCAAGTCGATGGCGGTACGGATGCTGACCGAGGCGCTCGAGCGGGAGGGTCCCAGGGCGTCCGTCTGTCAGTGTACGGCCACGCCGGATCTTCAGCCGGGCGACTTGTTGCGTGGGTTGTGCGAGCGCTTCGGCGAAGCCTGCGACGCCGCCGACTCGGCCACTGAGCTCCTGGCCCGGGTACGCACCCAGGCGCGCAGTCGTGCCCACGCCGGTGAGGCGGTCGTGCTCATTATCGACGATGCCCAACATCTCCGAACCAACGCGTTGTCGATGCTCACCACGTTGGCTTCGATGGAGGGCGGAGACGGACAGGGTCGCCTGATCTCGCTACTGATGATCGGAGACGATCGTTTTCGAGACACGCTCGCCCATGCGGCCATGACGGGGCTTCGCCAGCACGTATTCCGAGCCTGCCGGATCAAGCCGCTTTCGTCGGAACAAACCGCCGCCTACGTTCGGCACCGGCTGGCGACCGCCGGCCGTCGGCGCGACGATATCTTCGGTGCCGCCGCGTTGACCGCGGTTCACCAGATCACCGGCGGCGTGCCGAGACTGATCAACCACCTCTGCGACAATGCGTTGATCAGCAGTTTCGCCGACGGTCAGACGACGGTGAAAGCCTCGACGTTACGCGAGGTGGCCGACGAGGTCATGATCTTCGCGTCGCCCGAGACGCAAGAGGAGTCCGAAAGCGGTCAGGCGCCGACGCGCCGTCGCAATGACGCAACCGGCAACGGGAGCGCGGACAGCACGATCATCCAGGCCGAGGAATTGGCCGACCAGGTGCAGGACCGGGTGCTGATGCATCTGGCCCGGCCGATCCACGAAGCCGTGGATCGGCTCGGCGACAGTATCGAGGACGCGCGGGGCATTCTCGCCCAGGTCGAACATGCGTCGGACGAAGCCGCGGATATCGCCCGGCGACTCGGCCGGGTGCAGGCCGACTGCGCCCCGCTGGTCGACGCGAAGGATCGGGATCTCAAGGAACTTGCCGACAAGGCCCATCGGCTGCTGACCACTTCGAACCAGATTCGCGGGACGTTTCGTCACATGGTCAAGGCGATGCGGCTGGCCAAGCAGCAGATCGAAGCCCTGAACACCGCGACGGCGATGGGGCAGGCGAAGATTCAGGAATTCGCGGAGTTGCAGCGCTGGGCGGATCAAACCCTCACCGCGGTTCGGCAGGCGGGGACGTCCTGGCGTCCGGACGCGCGGCCCGACCCGGGACCGATCGTCGCCTCACCGTCGGCGCTGCTGACGGCACGACGCGAGAAGGCGCAACTGGCGCTGACGCGCTGTTCCCGGGTGCTCGAAATGCTGCGATCATCGCCCGATCTGTTCGACGGGGCGCGGGGAGCATCGAGCGGGATTCCCGAGCGGATCACCCGCGAGCAGATCGATCATTTCACCGCCGAAGTGCACGATGCGCGGGACCGGTTGCAACTCAAGATGATGCCGGTCGGGTCGTGAGCGCGTTCGCCTATGCGCGAAGAGGCAAGCCCGCTTCAGCGTCAATTCACTGATCCTTACGTGTTTTGCGGTGGGGCCATCCGTCGTAGGGTTGAACGAAGTTCCATGTCTGTTGCGCGAGACGTTCTTTGAGCGGATTGCGCTCGATGTACGCGATGATGCGCCGCACGTCATCGGGTGAATACAGGAACACCTTGTAGGGACGCAGCGACCATACCGGGTGATCGTCGGGGACATCGGAGTACCCGCGCAGCGCTGTACGCGAAGCATCCGCGATTGCGCGCCACATGGTCAGCGCATCATCACGATGTCGTCGGATACACAGATGCGCGTGGTTCGACAACACGGCGCACGCCCAAACCGTATAGCGCCGCGACTTGACTACATGCGCAAAAGTGTCACCTAGGGCTTGCCTCTTCGCGTCATCAAACCAAACCGGTTCATAGTCCAGGCGCGGTGTCGCCGTGCGATAAAATCGTTTCAACTTCCCGCGCGGTGGTTGCACGCGCTTGCGCCCCGTGTGTACCGGTCCCAAATCTTTGAGCTTTTCTTGATCGAGCACAGTAGACCCGCTCCCGCGCGGATCATTCGGCAACCAAAATCCATACCCGTTGAGGATGAGATGATGCGCAATGATCATGCGTGAATGTGTCCTCACTTCACGCATCCTCCGACAACAACCAAGTATCATCGTCCGTAGCGACCCGTGTCAGCGTACATCTCCCCGCCAGCACGCGCCCCGCGAAGACCAAACGCAACGCATCATGGTCATACCGCACCATGTCGACCGTACCGGCATCGACGATCCGCACCCGCCCGCGACCACCGCTGACCGGTCCTTCGTACGTCAGATAGGCCGTGCGATGGTCGGCGATGCGCGTGGCCGGGATCGGGCCGTCGGTCAACGTCTCGGGATGACGCTCGAGCCGCCAGGTCAGTAGGACACCGTCCTGTTCGATCATCAGATCCCAGTGCTCGGGTCCGTATCCTTCGTGATGCTGCACGACGTATTGACGCACACGGCGAGGCATGCTCGAACTGTACGTGAGAGTTGCGGTGTGCTCCAACTTCACGCGGTTGTACTTGCCGAGTCGACGGTCTTGCAGGTACCCTGAAGGATTCCACCAGTCCGCTGATCTCGGCGGACCGTGCATGAGGAAGGAGGCGTCATGAGTATCCCTGTTGCATGCCTGGTCGGTTTGGCCGCCGTGGGCCCGGCCGGGCCGATGGCGCCGGTCGACCTGCACGATGCGGTGATCGTCTCACCGTTCACGGACGACTCGACGGTCGAAGGTCAAGCATTGCGCATGCTCGTCGAGGAGACGGCCGAGCGCACCGGCATCACGCTCGAGACGTCGGCGACCTGGCCGGCCGATGCCGAACGCGTGATCGTGCTCGCGTCGGTGGACCGGGTCGACGGTTGGCCGCGTGACTATCCGGGTCGCGTCGGCGAGAACCTGCCGGAACGGCGAAGCGAGGGCTACCGCGTGCTGGTCGACGCCCCGATCGCCGAATCGCCGGTGATCTGGGCGGTCGGCGCCGACACCCGCGGCGTCCTGTTCGCCGCCGGTCGACTGTTGCGTGAAATGCGCATGACGTCGGGGCGCATCGAGATCCCGCGCACGCGCGATATCGCGACCGCGCCGGCCTATCCGCTGCGCGGGCATCAGATGGGCAATCGAACCAAAGCGAACGCCTACGACGCGTGGACGCCCGAGGTTTACGAGCAGTATATCCGCGACCTGATCGTGTTCGGCACGAACGCCGTCGAGCAGATCCCGTTCGAAGATCCGCGCTCCAGCCCGCACTGGCCGGCGTCGCGCGAGGTCATGAACATCGCCCTGTCCGAGATCTGTGCCCGCTATGGCCTGGAGTATTGGGTCTGGACCCCGGTGATGGAGCATCGCGACGAACATGAGGGCGCGCTCGCGCTGGGCAGCGTAGAGGAGCGCGATCGGATCATCGCCAGTTGGAACGAGCTGTTTCCGAAGTTGCCCCGGCTCGATGCGGTGTTCGTGCCGTCGGGCGATCCGGGCATCAACCACGCTCCGCTGCTCATGCCGTTCCTCGACCGATTGGCCGACGTGCTGCGGCGCTCGCATCCGCAGGCGAAGATCTGGGTCTCGAACCAGTTCCTGTTCCCCAAGGACCTCGAGTTCATGTACCGGTACCTCGACGAAGAGCGTCCGGACTGGTTCGGCGGGATCGCGTTCGCGATGTGGACGCAGACCACCGTGGCTGAAACCCGCAACCGCTTGCCGAAACAATACGGCCTGCGAAATTACCCGGACATCACCCACACCGAGCGATGCGAGTACCCGGTGCTCAAGTGGGATCGCACGTTTTCCCGCACCGCCGGTCGCGAGGCGATCAACCCCCGACCGGTCGCCCAGCAGGAAATTCACAACCTGCTCGCCCCCGATACGATCGGCTTTCTGACCTATTCCGACGGCGTGAACGACGACGTGAACAAGTTCGTCTGGAGCGCGCTGGGCTGGGACCCGAACGTCGATCTTCGGTCCGCGTTGGCCGAGTACGGTCGGTATTTGATACACGCGGATCTCGATTTGGAGATCGCCGACGGCTTGCTGGCTCTGGAGAAGAACTGGGTCGGCCCGGCGGCGACGAACGGCGGCATCGACGCGACGCTGCGACTCTGGCGGACGTACGAGCAGCGCGTGCCGGCATTGGCCGAGAACAACTGGCGATTCTGCATGGGGCTGTTCCGTGCGTACTACGATGCCTACACCCGGCACCGCCTGCTGTATGAACAGGCGCTGGAGCACGAGGTCAACATTTTGCTCGCCGACGCCGCGACGCAAGGGCCGGCCCGGACCATGTTTCGGGCCGAGCGCGTCTTGCGGCGAGCCGACCTCGAACCGGTTCGACCGGCCTGGCGCGAGCGCATCGTGCAGTTGGCCGACCGCATGTACGACCTGATCGGCTTTCAAACCAGCGTGGAGCGTCATCAGCAGTCGGGCTACGACCGCGGCACGATGCTCGATACGGTCGACTATCCGCTCAACAACCGCCGCTGGCTCGAAGACGAATTCCGGCGAATTCGTGCTCTTCCCGACCGCAAGGCGCAGGTCGACGCTCTGGTCGCCATCGCCCGTTACGAGTCGCCGGTCCCCGGCACGCTTTACGATGATCTGGGCAACATCGCCCGTGAGCCGCATTTGATTCGTCGCGACGGATGGCGGGAGGAAACAAGTGTGCGGCTCGCGCTCAACGACGAGGTCATGTCTTGGTCGCCGTACCTCAGTCGACGCCGCATCTCGCAGACCGACGGTGTCGGCTCGCCGCCGGACCTGCAGATTCACCTGTCGTGGAGCTCCGCGATCGAGCTGAATCTGCGTTACCTGAGCCTGGATCGGGACGCGCGTTTCACGTTCCGGCTCCGTGGCCGCAAGCACGAACTGTCGCGCTACGCGATCCATGCCGATGGGGTCGAACTCAAGGCGATGGGCCCGCCGACCACGTCCGACGAGATCGAAGAATACGCGGTCCCGCACGAGGTGACCGCCGACGGCGTGATGCGCATCCGGTTCGACATCGCCGAAGGCCGGGGCTTGCACGTCACTGAAACCTGGCTGATCCCAAGAGAATGAGGTCACGGACGCGTCGGGATTTCAATCGGACGCTCTTCCAGCCACGCGCGCGCCTCGTCGGGCGCCAGCAGCCACGTTTCCGGCGGGTTTTGTTCGAGCGCGTCGAACCCGACCGCCCGCGCCAGCGTTAACCGCCCGATGGCGTTTCGCGTCAACGAGGTCAGACACCCACCGCATCCCAGGGCCTTGCCCCAGTCGCGAATCAGCGCCCGTACGTACGTCCCCCGCCCGCAGCACATCTCGAAGTCCAGCGTCGGCCAGTCATAGGCGTGCACGTGAACCCAATCCACGCGCACCGTTCGTGGTCGCAGTTCGACGGCTTGCCCCCTGGCTGCGAACTTGTACGCCGGTCGGCCCGACACCTTGAGTGCGCTGAACGCCGGCGGTACCTGCTCGATCTCGCCCTCGAACCGGCGGCCGGCCGACGTCACCTCGTCGCGCGAGGGCGGCGCATCGACGGGCACGGGGGTCAGTGCTTGCTCCGTGTCGAACGAGGTGCTGGTCACGTCGAGCCGTGCCGTCGCACGATAGACCTTCGGTTGATCCATCAGCGCCTCGACCAGTTTGGTCGCCCGGCCCATACAGAGCACGAGCACACCGTCGGCGGTCGGATCGAGCGTGCCGGCGTGTCCCGACTTGCGCACGCCGGTGATCTTTCGAACGCGATAGAGCGCCTTGGCCGAGGTGATCCCCGCCGGCTTGTTGAAGTTGATGAGCCCGTCCATCCCGTTTTCGTCGCTTCTCGCTCAGATGCGATCTACCAGCCCGAAGTGCGAGCGAGGGTGTTTTTCTACCTCGTGCGCTCGGTGCAAAACCCTCGCTCGCGCTTCGGGCTGGTACTGACCCAATCCTCGGCAACGTGCTTTAATGATGCACGCTACAGAATCAATTCGACGCGAACCGCCCGGCGCGGATCCAGCATGGCGTCCGATAAGGTCGCGTCACGCAGGCGCACTTCCTCCTCGACGACATGCGGCACGGCCGCGCGCAAGTGCGCCGACCGCAGCCCGCCCAACCAACGACGCGCATCGGCGACGTAAAGTAGATCACCGGGTTCAGCGCCGAGTTGCTTCATCACCGAAGCCGACAACGCCACCTCGCCGTCGGTCACCGCGTCGTGAATCGTCAGTCGGCCGACGACACGCACCCCGCGACTCGCCTTCGGTTCGGAGCCTTTGAATTGCCGCGCGCCGTCCCGGATCGATCCGACCACCAGCCCTTTGAGCCTGTCGTACGGCTGCGGCGCGAACAGCAACGACACCACCACCCCCAGCAGCCCCGACACCAGCAGTCCGTACCACGCTCGAATGAACTTGTACCCGCCCGAGCCGATCCCCAGCGAAAACACCGGCCAACCCGCGATCTCGAAACCGAGGATTCCGTCCGCCCACTTCAGCGACGCGGCGATCATCAACCCGCCGCCGATCAGCGTCGCCAACGCACCTTGCCCGTTGTATCGCCGCCAGAATATCCCCAGCACGATCGCCATGACCATCGGCGGCGTCACCGCGGCGGTGAACATGCCGTGGGCGTCGTAAATGGACCCCTGCTTCAGCATCACCGGCACCATCGCCAAGCCGATTCCCGTCGCGACGACCGAGCAGATCCTGGCCACACGCAAGTGGTGCCGGTCGGATGCTTCGGGCTTCACGTACCGCCGCCACACGTCGTTGACGAACACCGCCGACGTGGCATTGATCAGCGTATCGACGGTCGACATGAGCGCCGCCGTCAGCGCAGCCATGATCAAACCGAACAAACCGGGCACGTTGCACAGCTTGTCCGCCACGATCACGAAAATCGCATCGGGATCACTGTCCGCGGGTATCAGATCGACCTTGACCATCACCCGACCGAGCCATCCGGCATTGGCCACCGCCAACATGGCCAGCGGCATCAACACCAGCACGATCGCGAACATCGCCTTGCGTCCGTCGTTGACGCTCTTGACCGCCAGGAAACGCATGATCATTCCCTGGTTCATCAAGTAGAGCGCGGCCGAGTTGGCCAGCCCGTCCTGGAAGAAGATGCCCGCGGCGGGAAACGCCTCCGGTTCGGTCAGCCCTGAAAACGGCATCCGTTGCGAAACGGTCAGATGGGACCAGAATGCCGAGGGACCGCCCACCGCCCATAGACCCAGTCCGAACAGCAACAAACCCGCGATCAGGAGCAGAAAACCCTGCGCCAGGTCGGTCATGATGACCGCGGTCTGACCGCCGGCGGTGACGTAGATCGCCGAGATGCCGGCGATGGCGACGACGCATGTGGTAAAATCGAGCCCCAGCAGCGTCTCCATCGCCACCCCGAGCGTGAGCAGGTTGATCCCGATGTAGCCGACCAGGTAGAGGAGCACGAAGGCCGTCGCCACCACGCGCGTGGATTGGTTGAAGCGTCGTTCGAAATACTCCGGCACCGACGCGACGCGCGAGAAGTAGATGATCGGCAACCACCCGAACACGAACAGCGGAACGATGAACCAATCGTTGAGGTAGGTCATCGACGACGAAAGGCCGTAGTCGAAGCCTTGGGTCGAGTATTTGATGAAGCTGTAGGAGCCGACGACCGTCGCCACGCAGGACATGGCGATCAGCCACCAACTGAACCGCTGCCCGCCGAAGAAAAAGTCGCGTGTCCCGCGCGTATACCGGCCGAAGAAACTGCCGAATCCCAGGATGGCGACGAAGTACACCACCATCACCACCAGATCGATCGGCTTGCCTACGAAGTCGGTCATACGAAACGGCTCGGTTACGTGTCGTCGGACCTGGGAAATTCTCGCTCGGTCAGCAAGACGTTGTCGGAGAGGTTCAGCAGGTAGAAGTCGGTCTCGAGGTCCTCGGCGACGAGCACTTTCGACATCCGCTCGAACCACTTGACCGCGCGTAGGTTGGCGAGGCTGTCTCGGTCGGACGGGTGCTGATAGTGCGCCGGCTGCAGATTCATTGCAGGGTCATTGCACGTGAATACCCCGCTCGGCGAGATGCAGCCGGGCGGTGGTTTGTTGCGCGTCGTTCAGATCGTGCTTGGTCGCCAACCGGACGAACTCGTTCGCGGGCAAGCCCTGGCGGGGTCGCGCCGCCTCGACTTCGTTCATCAGCGCCTCGACGCGCTTGAGGTACGCGAACTCGGGCACGTCGACCATGAGCAACTCGTCGCTCCGGCCGGCCAGGGCCCAGATGTAGAGCATGTCGCTGCACGGCCCGGTGACGACCGGGTGGGCGGCGCCGGGAATCGCGAACGCGTCGCGGTGGTGCACGATGTAGGCCTGGTCGAGCCCGGCGTCGTCGAAGAGCATCTGCACCCCGTAGGGACCCCACGAGCCTTCGGTGTGGCGGGCGAGGTGGTAGTAAACCTCTTCGTGGTCCGACTGACCGCCGGCCGGGTCGTGTTTGTCGTGAATGTGCAGCGGCGTGCCCGACCAGAGCGACGGCGGGCTGTAGGTCTCACCGCCGACCAGATGCGTGGTCACGTCCTCGGGCGTGAACATGGTGATCACGTCGCGGTGCCAGGACCCCGTCCCGCGTCGGATGTTCTCGCGATCGGCCGAGGTGACCATGACCGGCGGCTTGGCGCCCCGCGCCGGTGCCGAGAACCACACCAACTCGCCGGCGCCCGACAGCTTGACCGTCGCGCCTTGTGGCGCATAGATCACGAAGGCGTTGGTCGGTCCCGGCAGGGCGGCGAACGGTCCGCCCTCACGCGAGCCCGAGAAGGTTTCGTTGCCGACGCCGACCTCGAACGTGCCGGTGACCGGGACGAAGATGTATTCACGCTCCTGCGTGGCGACGGTGTGCGGTCCGTCGCCGAGGTTGAACGCGCCGAACCCCAGCATCGTCAGGGGTGTCGCGTCGTCGTCGGGATCGAACAGCGTTCGACTCGTCTTCCCGTCCCAGTGCGCCAGCGGATTGACCTCGCCGCACTGAATCCGCGCTCGATACGCTTTCAGCGTCGCTTCCATAGCACCTGCAACCTTACGTAGATCAAGTGAAAATCACAAAGCGGGGATTGTAGGGCTGCGAATTGCTCCATGCAAACAACGCCCCCACGCAATCAACCCGCGGTTTACGATCCGGTCGGTATTTCGAGGAAATCGTGCAGGTCGGCTTCGAGCAGTTCGAGGATCAGCGCTTCCTGTTTTTTGGCGCTGACGCGTTTCGGGTCGATGTTGCCCTGTCCGCGGTAGTGGTGATGCTCGGCCACGTCGCTGGAGAGGTAGGTGTGTCCCTGCCGGGCCGCGGTCAGGGCGGTTTGCGACGAGCGTACCGCATCGGTGATCGCGGCGGCCAGCGCGATGTGTTCGAGGTCGCGCTGCGTGCTCATGAATTCGGCGAGCACGACGAGGTCCCCGACGCCGACGGCACGCCGCGATGCGACGTGGGTAAGAAAACGCGCCAGCCAGGTTTGCCGTTCGTGGGTACCGAAGGCGCGGTGACGGGCGATGGCCAGCGCGAACCGGCGCACCGCCGGCTCGGACACGTCGCTCAGCGCGATCGCGATGTCCGTCGCCGGCGCGTGGCTCAGCCGTTGCAGTTTGACGTAACGCTCGATCATGATCGCGTGGAGGGGCAGCGTCGCGGTGGTGCCGTCGGGCAAATGGATCTCGGTACCGAGCCGATCCGCGGCGAGATCGTCGACGAGTTGCTCGATCGCGTCGTCGTCGGGTACGGCGTCGACGAGAAGCTCAGCCACTTCCGCCTGTTCGTCGAAGCTCGGGGTGAAGATCGGACCGAAGAGCGTCTCGATCTCGAATTCCTCGATCTGCTCGGCTGCGTTGTCGAAGAACCGTTGCCAATCCCCCGGTTCACCGTCGAGGTGCTCGAGGATGTGCCGCTCGGTCTGCGGCTTGAGCGGTCGCGGCTGCGTGATCAACAGGCGGAGCTTGGCTTTCAGTTTGTCGTGCATCGTTTGCGCTTTCTGTTTCGAGTTTCCCCGATCCTATCGGTAAGTCGGGAACGGGGGAAGATACGAACGGTCGGTCTCGTCGATCGGACCTTTTTGTGCATAACTCGGAGCCGGGGGTTTCATCCCGCGCGGATCGTGATGACACCCATCGGTCGAAGTCGCGACGGATGGGTCCGTGACAGTTTGGGCGGGGCTGGGTGTGCCACTGCTGTGTCAGCAGTGCTCCTACCAAGCGTCATTGCCCTGTTATCCACTGCTGACACAGCAGTGGCACACGGAACCTTCGGTTTTTCCGGGCCGCCAAATGTGTCACGCACCCGCGACGGATGAATCCGGCGAAGGAATCTTGACACCGCGCGCATCGAGGCCGATAATGTGCCGGAGGCAATCTACCTGTGGCCACGGAAGTCCTAACCATATTCGGGGAAAGAAGTTACGACGATGTGGTCGGTCGCGCGGCCGGGGTCCTGACCGCCGGTGGGTTGGTCGCGTTTCCGACCGAGACGGTCTACGGCGTCGGAGCGAGTGCCGGCGACGGCGATGCGCTCGGACGGTTGCGGCAGGTCAAGAATCGTCCCGAAGGTAAGCCGTTTACGGTCCATCTCGGCCGGCGCAGCGACGTGGAGCGGTTCGTGCCGTCGCTCTCGTCGGTGGGGCGACGGCTGACGACGAAGGGTTGGCCGGGCCCGCTGACGTTGATCTTCGACGTTGCGGACCCGAGCAAGGCGGCCGTGGCCGAGGCGTTGTCGGCCGAACAAATGCAGGCGGTTTACCACGAGGGTACCGTCGGCATGCGTTGCCCCGACGATCCCGTCGCGTTGGACCTGCTGTCTCGGGTGGAGGCACCGGTCGTGGCCGCCAGTGCCAATGCCGCGGGTCGGCCGCCGGCGTTGTGTCTCGACGAGGTGCTCGCCGAGCTCGAGGGTAAGATCGATCTGGTCGTCGACGCCGGTCCGTCGCGCTATGCCACGCCGTCGACCATCGTACGGGTGAACGGCGAGCGCTACGATATCGTGCGTGAGGGAGTGTTCGATGCCCGCACGTTGCGTCGGTTGGCGTCGGTGAACGTACTGTTCATCTGCACCGGCAACACGTGTCGCAGTCCGATGGCCGAGGCGTTGTGTCGGCGAATGTTGGCCAAGCGGCTCGCGTGCGGAGAGGAAGATCTGGAACAGCGGGGCTACGGTGTCGCGTCGGCCGGTGCGTTCGCGTTTGCCGGTGCGCCGGCTTCGGGCGGCGCTCGCGACGTGATGTCCGCCCGCAACGTGGACGTTTCCGCCCATCGGTCGCAGCCCATGACGGTGGAACTGATTCACCAGGCCGACTACATTTTTACGATGTGCGGATCACATCGCGACGAAGTGATCTCGCTGGTGCCGGCCGCGGAAGGGCGGACGCAGTTGTTGAGCACCGACGGTAAGGATATCGTCGACCCCGTCGGCGGTGGGGACGATACATACACGACGTGTGCCGACACGATTGAACGGGCACTCGAGCGGCGATTGGCGGAGATACTGGCGTGAAGGTGGCGATAGGCAGCGATCATCGAGGGTTCAGGGCGAAAAGTTCGGTCAAGACGGCCTTGGAGTTGCTCGGGCATGAGGTGTTGGATCTCGGCTCGGACGACGGCCGGAGTTGCGACTACCCGGACCTGGCGTTTCCCACCGCGCAGGCGGTGGTCAGCGGGGACGCCGAACGAGGAATTCTCATGTGCGGGACGGGCATCGGCATGTCCATCGCGGCGAACAAGACCAAAGGCGTACGGGCGGCGTTGTGTCACGATGAACTGACGGCCCGGTTGTCGCGCCAGCACCAGGACGCCAACGTCCTGTGTCTGCCCGCCGATCTGGTCGGCGAGGAACTGATCCGCCGCATTGTCGAAGTGTGGCTCGAAACCCCGTTCGAGGAAGGCCGCCACGCGCGACGCGTCGCCAAGATCACCGAACGCGAACAAGGGTGCTGATCGCGGGCACACCGGTGTGGTGTCTCGGAGATTCGTCCTGGTTCCATGCTGATCGACAGTCCAAGTCCACGGGTTGCAACCCGTGGGATCGTGAACCACGCCGCCAAGACGCGCCGGGATGAACACCGACCAGCCAGAGCCGCCGGGTTTCGCGTCCGAGGGTGACCGCAACGTGTCGCCCCACCGCGGGGCCTGGGTCCGCGACACCCTCGACGCGTCCACCTGCCGCTTGCATGACGAGGATGCGAAATACTTCCTGCATCAATCGCTCTCGACACCCTGTCTCGATGCGTTGGCCGGTCGTGACGGAGTTAACATCGAGGACCTGCGGGGCAATCGTCTGCTGGATTTTCACGGCAACAGCGTTCACCCGGTCGGATTCGGCCACCCCCGCGTCATCGAGGCGATCACACAGGCCGAGATGGACGAGGCGCTCGATGTTCTCGATGCTTATTTGGGAGAATTGGACGCGGGATGCTTACCGAGCGCCGAGCAAGCTCGGCGGCTAATTGTTGTCATCGCGTTGGTGACGGACTTAGAATGCCGCGCGATGGAAAGTGCGGGTCGGAGTGAACCGTGAGTGAATTCGGTAAACGACATCCTCCCGATGCGGACCTGCTGACGATCGACGTGGGCAACTCGTCGGTGCATCTCGGCGTGGTGGCCGGCGGCGACGTGACGGCGACCCGATCGGTCTCTCCTGCGGAGATGGATACGCTCGGGGAAACGTTGACTACGTTGTGGTCCGAACTGGACGCCAGCGCGGTGCGCCGCGTGGTCGTCGGGTCGGTCGTGCCGCGAACCTTGCGGACCGTGCGTGAAGCGGCAATGCGCGTGCTCGAAGAGGACGTGCTGGTGGTCGGCGAGCAGATCGACTTACCGATGGCGATTGCTCTCGATCGGCCCGAGCGGGTCGGCGTGGATCGCATTTGCTGCGCCGCCGCCGCCTTCGACACCCTTCAACAAGCCTGCGTGGTGGCCGACTTCGGCACCGCGATCACGATCGATCTGGTCGGTGACGACGGTATGTTTCTCGGCGGGACGATTTCGCCGGGTTTGCAGTTGTCCGCATTGAGTCTCGCCGAGCATACCGCCGCGCTGACCGAGATCGACATTCACGTGCCGGAGAAGGTGCTGGGCGACGACACCGAGTCGGCGATCCGGTCCGGCGTGGTGTATGCCGCGGTCGGCGCTTTGCGCGAGATCACGGAGCGGTATGCCGAGACGCTCAACAAGTGGCCGATGCTGGTCGCCAGCGGCGGCGATGCCGAGTTGATCGCCGGTCAGTCGGACATCATCGACCGGGTCGTCCCCGACCTGTGTTTGCGCGGGCTGGCGTTGGCGTACCGTCTTCAAGCCGCGCCGTCGAACGTGTTGTGATGGCCGGGGGCGCGACGAGCGCGACGACCGTGACGGGCACGACGGTGCGGGTGTTGACGCCGATGCTCCCCGGCGCGGTGGGTGTGGTTCGGTTGTGCGGACCTGGGGCGTTGTCGATTCTCGACCGGGCGTTCGAGCCGGTTCGGCGACGTGATCCGGCGACGTTGCAGCCCAACCGGCTGTGTTTCGGCCGGCTGGTCGACGCGGGTGAGCCGCTCGATGACGTCGTCGTCGCGGTTACGCCGGACGGCGCGTCGCGCTGGACCGTCGACATCAACGCACACGGCGGAACGCGCATTGTCCAGCGGATCGTCCTGTTGTGCGAACGACTGGGCGCCGTTGCCGCGGAAGCAAGTGAATCGGCGAACAACACGATGATCGGCGAGATCGACGCGTTGCTGGCGCGAGCCAAGACCCGGCAAGCGGCGTTGTGGTTGGCGCGGCAGCGGACCCTGTTGCCCGCGGCACTGCATCGGATTGCCGACGGCTTCGCGCAGGCTGATCGAGAAACCCTCGCGCGGTCGGTTGTGACCCTGGAAGCGATGCTTGCGGGCTATCCGACGGCACGACGGATGATCGACGGGGTCCGGGTGGCGTTGGTGGGACCGGTCAACGCGGGTAAGTCGACGTTGACCAACCGTCTCGCGGGTCGGGAAACCAGTATCGCCACGGACCGGCCTGGGACGACCCGTGATTGGGTGACCGGCGAGGTGTCGTTGGGCGGTGTTCCCGTCGAGTTGACCGATACCGCCGGCCTGCGACTCGCCGGGGCGTCGCTCGAGCACCGGGCCATGGAGCGTGGACAGGCCCGTGCCGCGACCGCCGACGTCGTGCTGTGGGTCATCGACGGCAGCCGTCCGCTGGTCGAGACGGAGCTGTGGCCGGCCTTCACCGAGCCGGTGAACGACCGCCTGATCACCGTGCTGAATCAGTCGGACCGGGGAATGAGGGTCGAGCCGGACGATTTACCCGCCGGGTTGACCGAGCGGATCGTGGCGGTGTCGGCCCTGACCGGTGCGGGTGTCGACCGCCTCGTCGACCTGATCCTGGATCGATGCGGACTCTGTGGTGAGGGGCTTGAGGGTCCGGTCCTGTTGACGCCGCGGCAGCAGGCGATCGCGTCCGATTTGCTGGCTCGTGTACGCGACGCACCGGCTGAGGCGGCGGAGCAGGTGATTGAGGCGTTGATCGGTGGGGTGGCAAGGCGGTGAGCCCCGAAATCTTCGAGCCCGGCAGAATTGTCGGACATTGCGCATTGACGCGGCTATAATCAAAGGGATCGATCGGGCCGGCCCGCGCCATCCCCTGGATTCTCGCTGTCCTCAACCGGATGGCGCACGTAAAGGCATCGGTCAGCATTCATGGCAACAGAACTTACCGACGAAACGCAATTCGGCCAATCGCTGGTCGATCGCCAGCTCATCACCACCGAAGAGCTGAAGAAGTGCATGCATCAGCAGCGGGAGTATGAGCGCGCGGGCAAGCGGGTGTCGTTGACGGACGTGGCCCTGGAGATGGCCTTTATCACCAAGTCGCAGAACAATCGGCTCCGCAACAGCATGGCGGACTCGTCGATTTACAAGCCGGCCCAGCGGATTCCCGGCTTCCAGATGCTGGGTAAGCTCGGGGCGGGAGCGATGGCGACGGTGTTCAAGGCCCGTCAGCTCAGTCTCGATCGGATCGTGGCCATCAAGGTGTTGCCCCGGAAGCTGAGTGACAACGCCGAGTTCGTCGACCGTTTCTACAAGGAGGGTCGTGCCGCGGCCCGACTGAACCACAACAATATCGTGCAGGCGATCGATGTCAATGAGGCCGGGGGCTATCACTACTTCGTGATGGAATATGTCGAGGGGCACACCGTTTCCGACGAGTTGAGCGAGGGCCGAGGGTTCACCGAGGCGGACGCGCTGGATATCGTCATTCAGATCGCCAAAGCACTGGATCACGCCCACGAACGCGGATTCATTCACCGCGACGTCAAGCCCAAGAACATCATGCTGACGCCCGATCGGGTGGCGAAGCTGGCCGACATGGGTCTGGCTCGCGAGGCCCGCGACGTCGAGTCGGCGGTCTCCGAGGCCGGCCGGGCCTACGGCACGCCGTACTACATTTCGCCGGAGCAGATTCGCGGCGAGGTGGACATCGATTTTCGGGCGGACATCTATTCGCTCGGTGCGACCTTCTTCAACATGGTCACCGGCCGGGTGCCCTTCGAAGGGCCCACGCCCTCGTCGGTCATGCACAAGCATCTGAAAGAGCCGCTCAAGCCTCCGGACCACATCAACCGGTCGCTGACCGCGGGAACGGCCGAGGTCATCGAAGTGATGATGGCCAAGAACCGCGAGGATCGCTACGCCAGCACCAAGAACCTGCTGATCGACCTCGAAGCGATCAAACGCGGTGAGCCGCCGCTGCAAGCCCGCGAGAAATTCAACCCCAAGGTGCTCGAGCAACTCGCGGTCGGTGAACGTCATCACTCCGTAGAGGAAACGGTCCGGTCCCAGCAGCCCGAGTCGACCGCAAGCTGGCTTCCAGTACTGTTAGGCGTGCTGTTGGTGGTGTCCGTGCTGCTGAACGTCATTCTCATCGTGATGATGTCGTCGTCCTGACCCCACACGGCATCGATCACTTCACTCCGACTCACCGTTCGCCTTGTCGTGCACCGTCGCGCAGAATGTGCGCATGGGCCTCGGTTCCGATTCGGTAGGGTTCACCATCACGTTTATCGGGCGTACGCCCACCTGACGATGCGCGATCGTTACATCGCGCGCGTCGAAGAAAAGGGCACCGATTATCGGCTTGGTGAACTCGCGCGCGATGCGAGACGGGAAAAAAATGCGCGTTTCGGAAAAAAATGCCGTGCACCTTACGCAGGAAATGGTATATAAACTCCTTGGCTGGCTGGTTTGTTCCGTTGGAGTTTTGCGCGTCGGTGGCCGTCATGCATGTACACACGTCCTTGATGCGCAAGTCCGCGAACGTTTCGGCCGCTGCTCGTATCGGTTGCGTGCGCGAATCGGAGTCGTGTACCGCAAGGTCGAATCACTTTGTACGGGGGTACATGTTGAGCTATGGAGAGCGCGACATGAGGCCAAAAAACGAGTCGTCGGAGACGCTTTGGAAACGGTATCATCAAGGCAGGAAAATCGAGGACCGCAACGCCCTCGTCGAGCACTACGCGCCTTTGATCCACAGTCACGCGGCACGGATGTCGCGGCGGTTGCCGGGTCAAGTGACGTACGACGAGATCGTCAGTGCGGCGTTTGACGGGCTCATCGAGGCCGTGCAGGCCTACGACCCGTCGCGGAAGGCGAAGTTCGAGACCTTCTGCCAGCAGCGGATTTCAGGTGCGGTCAAGGATTGGCTGCGCAGCCTCGATCTGCAATCCCGCACGGTTCGCACGTTCGAACGGCAGCGCATGGTGGCTTGCGAGGCGCTCGATTCACGCCTGAACCGAGCCCCCAGCGCGCCCGAGGTGGCCCAAGAAATGGGGCTGACCACCGATCGCTACGAACGCCTGCTGCGGTTGTCCCGGCTGGGCAAGGCGGTGCACTTCTCCGCCATGGAACCGCCGACCGACCCGCGCGGACGGTCGATGAGCGGCTCGTGGGACGTCGGCGACTGTCGCGAAAACGACCCGTCCAAACGCGTCGCCCGCGAGATGTTCACCGAGTACGTCACCCGCGGCCTGTCGCGTGAAGAGCGGCTCACGCTGGTGCTGTACTACTACGAGGGACTGACCATGGAAGAGATCGGGCATGTGCTCGACCTTTCCGAATCACGGGTCAGCCAGATTCACAAAGACATCCTGGCCCGACTCCGACTTCGATTCACCGGGTCGGTCGAGGAAGAAATGGTCGCCTGAAGCGCCGACATCCGTGTGGATGGCGTTGGATCCGAGCCGCGAGCGCATGCGAGCGGGTTCAGAACCCCCGCGCTGGCGCTAGGGACTCGGATGGCCGAAACCGCGCTATTACTGGAATCATTCAGGGGAAACCGGCCGTCGAAGACGCGTCATGCGCGCTCGCCGAGGAACGGCTCCCAACTGACGGGCATGGAAGCGTCGCACGGCGTGGGGATGCTTGAAGCGTCCGGACGGACCGGAGCACGGCGCAGGGTCATCTGCGCTTCGTTCGGCAACCTGTCGCCCTTCCGTTCCCGGCATGTATCGCACGCGGTCACGCAGTTGTCCCAGTCGGTCTCGCCGCCCCGCTCGCGCGGCACCACGTGATCGACCGACAACCGCTCGAAGCCCGGCTGTGCTCCGCAGTACTGACAGGTGCAGCGATCACGACGCATCACGTTACGACGTGAGAAAACCATATCTCCCGGTCGTACCGGCGTGTGGTGGTTCAGAACCGCCAACTCCGGAGCTTTGATCGCAATGGACGGCGCCTGAATCGTCGGCGCCTGCTCGTCATCGGCACCGGCCGCTACCCACTCCTCGAACGAATAGGCTTGGTAGGTAACCGGATCGACCAGGCGCGCAGTGTCGCGGTAGGCGAGGCTCAGCACCCGACGAACCGTCGTGGTGCCCAGCGGGGCCCACAATTTCGACAGCAGCAAAGTGGGTGCATCAAGCTGGTCGTTCATCGTCCCCGTCGTCCTTTGTCCCTCTGCCGGAATCGCCGTCGGTCCGATCCACGGTTCTTGGTATCTACTTACCCCACAGGTGGCAAAATGTTCCCGTCGAACTTCAAGATTCGGCGTGAACATGGCGCGCACCGCCTACCCTGACGGCCCACTGTCCACCTTGACGGGGCAGCATGGTTCGCATCCAATATAGGTGTCGGGCACCGGCCGCCTCGACGATCCTCCCCTTGGACGGATGGGGATCGGCGGGGCCACCACAAATCACCGAACGAGGTCTTCGACCCTAGGCACCACTCTCCATAAAAAGGTACAAAAAAGCCGGTGCCCGACACCACCCGTTCGGCGTCACTTTCCACGCAGTGTTATGCAGGCGAGTTCTCACCCATCTGCTCAGCGTCACGTCGAAAACGTCAACACCCAAAAAGCCCAACAACAAAAAAAGCCCAACAACAAAAAAAGCCCTGCCGCCTTGGTAGGCCGCAGGGCTGGAACAAGCAAAAATGCTTTAAAAACCCTACGGCGCACCTCGCGGAAAACCGTGAATATCCAGCCGCGACGTGGTTTGACCGGAACACGTGCATTCGCATTGACCATAACATTGGGTCAATCCGGCGCAACCGAGCCCGCGGGCGCTCTTGTTGCGCCAAGGCATCTCACGTCGCACAGGTTGTTGAAAGCTGAACTTCACGAACTTAACACTCCATCGCGCACTGCGCGCCTCGGGTAACGAATCGTAGAATATACCACCAGATGAACACGTGTCAAGTCGAAAACCGCGCGAATTCGGGCGCGTCAGGGGCGTTCGTAGGTGCGGCGGTAACGCGCCCGATCGATGGTCATGGCGATCATACGATGGTGTCGGCGGGTGGTCTCGAAATATTTCTTCTGCTCACCGACCTGGATGAGTCCCGCCCGGCGATAGCAGCGTAGGGCGGCTTCATTGTCGGGAAAGACCACCAGCGACACCCGCTTGGCCTGAAATTGCGTGAATGCCTCGGTCAGCAACCGGGTCGTGAGCTGTACGCCGAGCCCCCGACCACGATGGTCCGACGCCACCACGAGGTGCCCCAGCCAGAGGTGCGAGGTCGAGCGGGGCATGTAGTGCAGTTCGCCGTATGCGACCGGCTCGGATTCATGGTCCAGGAAGAGCAATCGCGGGTAGTCGCGTTCGTCCGTCCAGGCCAATACCTTCTCGCCGGTCAGCGGCGGAGGCGTTTTGGGCGCCAGCAAGAATACTTCGCGATCGTCCGTCACCCAGTCGGCGACCCTCTCGGCCCAGCCGTTCTCGAACGGTCGCAGATGGGTCCCCGGCGCAACATGGTTCTTGCCGGTCATCCGAGCGTCGTCGTTGGCGGTTGCGAGCGGGTCCATACCCGAGTCAGTATACTACCGAGTCCTGAACGAAGACCAGCAAGGAACCAGGCGAATCGATGGCGACACGAACCCGACGCTTAGCGGCGACCCGGATGAGAGCGCATACCGCGCAGGTATTCAACCCATTGCCCGTACCCAACCAGCTCGAAGCGGTCACGGTTCGCGATCGCGTTTTCCGCCTGATTCGCCCACTCGATCCGGCCGGTCTCTGTGACGATGAGGCGGTGCAACGTCGCTTCGACGCCGACGAGTACATGCCCTATTGGGCGGAGCTCTGGCCAGCCGCGCTGTTGCTGGCCAGCTATCTGCTCGATCACCCGCCCGAGGTCGAAGCTGCCGGTGCTCTCGAAATCGGATGCGGGTTGGGGTTGGTGGGGCTGGCGGCGGCCGTGGCCGGCTTCGAGGTCCTCGCCACCGATTACGACGCCGATGCGGTCCGAACCGCGACCCGGTCGGCGGAACTGACCGGTGTTCGCGGCTTCCGGGCGGCGGTGATGGACTGGCGCCGGCCGGCCCTGGGGCGGCGCTTTGACCGGATCTTCGCCGCCGACGTACTCTATGAGCGACGCTGGCACGGCCCGATCGCCCGTTTGGTGGCCGGTTGCCTGACCCACAACGGTGAAGCCCTGATCTGCGATCCCGGGCGAGCCGTTGCCGCAGGTTTTACCGATCAGGCCCGAATTGCCGGTCTGACGGTTCAAGACGACCCGGTGACCGGTCACGACGAGACGGGAAAGCCGATTCGCGGTGTGCTGTACCGTCTCACGCACGCCTGACCACCGGCCCATGAAATTCGGGTTCGACGGTTGCGGGGTGGCTTTCGGTGGTTTTCGGGCCTACGATCGATAATAGCCTATCGCAGGAAGAGGTAACGTCACGTAACCAGCGAGTTTTCGATGCCACTGACTGTGGTGCTAGTTTGTGGACCGCCCAAGGCGGGCAAGACATCGCTGATCGAATCGATCGGCCAGGAGCTGGGCGACCGCCGGCCGCACCACGTTCGGCTGGTCGTCGAGAATGGTGAGGCTCCCAAGGGCCCCGGCGTCGCGTCCATGCATGCGCCCACGCACACCGCATCGAGCACGGTGATCACCTGCGGCCCGGATAACGTCACCGACGTTTTGGCCGACGCCCTGCGCGGTGTCCGCCGGCGCGAGCGCTATGCGACCGTGCTGATCGAGGGGGATTGCGCCGGCAGCTTACGCAACGCGTTGCCGTATGATCACCATGTCTTCGTCATGCCCGGGCCCGAATCGGTGTACGCCGTTTTTCGTCATTCGCGCGAGGCGGCGGCCGCGCTGCGCGAGATCATGCAGGACACTGAAGCATTCGCGTCCGAAGTCTTCGGCATGTACGTCGACGCGTCCCGAGTTCTCGCGCCCGACCATTACAGCCCGGCTGAGCAGCAACGACGTGCGGCTCGGGTGATGAATTCCGAGCAGGTCGCGCGGTTCCTGCGCACACCGCTCGGGGCGGAGATCGCCTCGCGGATTCAGTTGCAGCCGCCCTACCAGGGCCTGACCGACAGCGACGTGGTGGTCGTCAACCGCGCCGCCGACCGGCAGACACCGGAGATGGACGCGTGCGTTCATCGGATCAGGACGCTCCTGTCCCAAGTCTGTCATAACGGCAACGGCCGGGAGCACCTGTACTGTTGCAATCCCGCCGACCCGCTCGATCCGGTTCGGCCCAAACTGCTCAATCACCTCGTCGACCTTTGCGTCGATCCCATCTGATCGCCACAATACCCCTACGCTTGAATGATCATTTTCCCGTACGCGCGAACGGAGAGGGGTTCTTAATGATGATGCGAACGCTAATTCGGCTCTTTGCGGTGTGTCTACCGGGTGCGTGGCCGCTGCACGCCTCGGCCGCGCCGGTGAAGTCTTACGATGTCGTCGTCTACGGCGGCACCGCGGCCGGTACGATCGCGGCGATCGCCGCGGCGAGTGAGGGCGCGTCGGTGGTGCTGCTCGAACCGGGTCGACACGTGGGGGGCATGCTGACCGGCGGACTGGGCTGGACCGATCACGGGCGGCGCGAGGTGATCGGCGGGCTGTCGCGCGAGTTTTTCGTGCGAGCGGGCAAGCATTACGGCGTCGACATCGAGTGGTACTTCGAGCCCCACGTCGCCGAGAAGATCTTGACCGACTGGCTTGCCGAGGCGGGCGTGCCGGTGCAATTCGGGCGGCGACTCGACAAGGTGCGCATGGACGGTAAGCGGATCGCGTCGATCGTCACCGAAGACGAGTCGACCTTTCGTGCGAAGGTTTTTCTCGACGCATCGTACGAGGGCGACTTGATGGCCCGTGCCGGCGTGTCGTATACGATCGGGCGGGAGTCGGCGACGCACTATGGCGAGTCACTCGCGGGCCGGCGCGAGCATAGCCGGTATCACCAGTTTCCCGTGAAAATCTCGCCCCGCTACGACGACGGCAATCTGATGTACTTTGTGCGACCTGACGATCCCAATCCGCCGGGCGCGGGTGACGGCAAGGTGCAGGCCTACAACTTCCGCTTGTGTTTGACGAAGCGTAAGGACAATCAGACACCCTATCCGCGGCCGGCGAATTACGATCCGCGACGGTACGATCTGTTGGCGCGTTATTTGCAGCGCGTGCCGGACTTGATGTTCAAGGACGTGGTCAGCATCCGGCCGGTGCGCAACGACAAGACCGACATCAACAACAACGGTCCTTTCTCGACCGACCACATCGGTGCGAGCTGGGACTATCCTGACGCCGACTACGCGACGCGTCGACGCATCCGGCAGGACCACGTCGATTACGTGCAGGGATTCTTTTACTTCCTGGCCCACGATCCGCAGGTGCCGGCGGCATTACAGCACGACGTCAATCAGTGGGGTCCGGCCAAGGACGAGTTCGTCGACACGGACCATTGGCCGCACCAGCTTTACATTCGCGAGGGCCGGCGGATGATCGGCGCATACGTGATGGTGCAGGCCGACCTGCAGACCCGTCGCACCCAGGCCGACTCGATCGGCATGGGGTCGTACAACTCCGATTCACATCACGTCCAGCGGATCGCCACCGCCGACGGCGGCGTGATCAACGAAGGCGACATGCAAGTGCCGGTGCGGGCGTACGAGATGCCGTACCGCGTGTTGACGCCGAAGGCGAGCGAGTGCGGGAATCTGCTGGTGCCGGCGTGCTTTTCGGCGTCGCACGTGGCCTATTCGTCGATGCGCATGGAGCCGCAGTACATGATCCTCGGACAAACGGCGGGGGTGGCGGCGGCGATGGCGGTGCGCGGCGGGAACGCGGTGCAGAAGATCGACGTCGACGCCCTGCGCGCCAAGCTCAGTGCGGCGGGGCAGGTCCTTTCGTGGGTCAATCCGGGGGAGATCGATTCGTCCACATTGCCGGGCATCGTGCTCGACGACCGGGAGGCGAAGCTCACCGGCCAATGGTTTCGATCGCGCTCGGTGCACGGCTATCTCGACGACGGCTACCTCCACGACAAGAACGTCGGCAAGGGCATGGAGTCGGCCCGGTTCGTGCTCGAGATTCCCGTGGCCGGTCGATACGAAGTCCGCGTCGCCTACACCCCATATCCCAACCGGGCCACCAACGTGCCGGTGACGATCCGCCATGCCCAGGGCACGTCCACCGTGCACCTCAACCAACAGAAAACGCCCCCGAAGTCGCACGCACCGTTCTCGGCCGTCGGCGTGTACGAATTCAAAGCGGGTACCGACGGCGTCATCGAGATCTCGAACCAAGGCGCCGACGGGCACGTGGTCATCGACGGCATTCAGCTCATTCGACGGCCCTGATCGGTTCCCGATACAGCGCACACGGTTTTTATCGGCGGTTCCGACGTCGAATTCAGTCGACTGGATATGGAGTCGATGAGGAGAGGGGGGCGGTTTCGCGCACCGGTTGCACGGGGGAACCAACGATGATACGCAAGGGCTTGTTTGTGGCGGCGGCGGCGTGGTTGGGTGTCTACACCGCGCCGTTTTTCTCATCCGCGGTCAAACTGTGGGGATACGGATACGATCCGATCCTGCAAGCCGTCGGCGCCGCGGTGTTCGCCACCCTGGCCGTCATGATCGTCACCCGCCGCCCGATCTGAGTCGACACCCCGGGTATCCGAGCCGCGAGCGCAAGCGAGCGGGTTCTACGTGCGGGATCCAAGTACCCACACCGGCGCGAGGCCCTAAAGCTTGACCGCGGCCACCAACTCTTTCACGTGGTCCACGGACGACTGGAACATCGCCCGTTCGCTGTCGTCCAAGTCGACCTCGATCACTTTTTCCACCCCGTTGCGCCCGAGCATGCAGGGCACGCCGACGAAGTAACCGCCGACACCGTACTCGGCATCGCAATAGGCGGCACAGGGCAGGATGCGTCGTTTGTCCTTGATGATCGCCTCGGCCATCTGGACCGAAGCGGCGGCGGGAGCGTAGTAAGCGCTGCCTGTCTTGAGCAGGCCGACGATCTCGCCGCCGCCCTTGCGGGCCCGGTCGACGATGGCGTCAAGGCGCTCGGCTCCGATGAGCTGCGTGATCGGGATGCCCGCCACCGAGGTGTAGCGCGGCAGCGGCACCATGTCGTCCCCGTGCCCGCCCATGAGCAGGGCCGAGATGTCCTCGATGCTGCAATCGAGTTCCATGGCGATGAAGGATCGGTAGCGGGCCGTATCCAGGATGCCTGCCTGGCCGACCACGCGCTGGGTGGGAAAGCCGCTGGTCTTCCAGGCCGCGTAGACCATCGCATCGAGCGGGTTGGAGACCACGATGAGCACCGCGTTCGGGCTTTGCTCGGCGGCCTGGCGGGTGACCGAGCTGACGATCGCGGTGTTCTTGGCCAGCAGGTCGTCGCGGCTCATGCCCGGCTTGCGGGCCAGACCGGCGGTGATGATGATCACGTCGCTGCCCGCGGTGTCGGCGTAGTCGTTCGTGCCGACGATCCGCGAATCGTACCGCTCGACCGGCGAGGCCTCGAACAGATCCAGCCCCTTGCCCTGCGGCAGCCCCTCGACCACGTCGATGAGCACGATGTCCCCGAGTTCCTTGGCCGCCGCCCAATGGGCACAGGTCGCCCCGACGTTGCCGGCCCCGATGATGGTGATCTTCGCCCTTTGCATACCCGTTCTCTC
>Ga0299906_10000212_pt1 | contig 58020 bp, 45 predicted proteins | sample RVTome_14_FD_200259 | JGI IMG/M metagenome (GOLD analysis project Ga0299906, IMG submission 200259) | Soil microbial communities from uranium-contaminated site in the Upper Colorado River Basin, Wyoming, United States - RVT145D125 (version 2) ...
CGACATGCGGCATTCTGTGCCATGCCGCCGCTCTCTGTCCACCGCATGCCGGACAAAAAGACATCGCTTCCGACAGGTCGGGAGCGATGCATGTGATCCGTCAAGGCATCTGCGGAGACTACTCCGAGGCGCCTTCCTTCTTCATCTCGGCGAGCAATTGCATCACCGCTTCCTCCATGGCCTTGTCCTCGTCGGAGTCGCGCAGGTTCTTGTACCTGATGACGCCCTTGGCATCGATGATGTAGATCGTGGGCCAGCCGGTCACGTTCCACTTGGTGGGAATGGGGCCGGAAGTGGTGTCCTGCATGAAGGAGCGCCACGTGACGCCCATCTCCTCTATCTCGGAGTCGTAGCGTTCGCGGTTGTCGGAGTTCACGCCAATGAGGGCAAACGGTTCGTTCTCAAGCTTCTTCACGAGCGACCGCTCGTGTGGGATCATCGCCCTGCAAGGCGGTCACCAGAACCCCCAGAAATCCAGGACCACCACCTGTCCCCGATAATCCGAGAGCTTGAAGGTGATGCCCTCGGCGTCCACGCCCTCGATGTCCGGGGACATGTCGCCGATCTGGAGGTTGCGGGCCTCGAAGAGCGCGCCTTCGGCCTTGGGACCGACTTTCATGCCGCGCCCGGGATAGATCTCGACGTCGGCGTACTTCTTCATGCACTCCTCGAGCAGCGACTCGCCGGACTTCGTGAGCTTGTCGGGATCGCTCGTCTTGAGCGTCTCCTTGAGCTCATCGTCGATGCTGTCGATCTCGTACTGAAGGTACTGGTCACCGGTGGAGCCCGGCTCGGCAAGCTCCCGGGCGGCCTTGCCGCTGGTCAGTAGCTGGTTGCCGCGGAAGTAGGCGGCCAGGGCCTGGGCGCGCTCATTGTCGGACTCCGTGCGGATGCGCTCCAGGATGCCGATGTTGCGCGTGTTCAGACTCGAGCACATCTGCGGCACGCTGGCGATGTGGTCGGTGTCGATGAAGTCCGTAAGCATCATCTCCAGGGCCCAGGCGCTTTCATCGGCCCCACCGCCGCGACCGGCCATGGAAATGACCCACGAGGCAGCTCTCGCCGCCGCCTCGGTCTTGCGGTGCTTCTCGGCAAGCGTCTGAAGCTCGGCGAAGTACTTGGAGGGATTCGGCGTGCCGCCTGCAAAGAGCTTCTCACGCTCCTCGTCGGTTGTGGCGGCCCGGTACTTCTTGGAGAACTCCTCTTCCTCGGCCTGGTACTTGGCCACGACCGCCTCGACGTCCTGAAGCGCCTTCGCGGCCTCATCCTGCGTCGCCACTGCGGGCAGCATCCAGACCATCGCGGCCGGAGGCGGCGCCATCGCAGCCAGCGCAGCAAAACTCAATGGGTCGAACATCATCGTGTGGGTCTCCTGTGTCGGCTTGGCATTCAGATGCCAGTTTACAATGACATTGCCGCGCGGCAAAGGCAGTTGCCCGGTTGTCAGGGCATCGACAGACCCCCTTCAACGGCATGAAAAGCCCGATGCTCGCGGAGCGCCGTGACGGGACACGTTGTAACCTCTGAATACACCGCTCTTTAGCCGATTGACCGCGCCGCCGTCAGGCAACCCATCGATCGCCGTAAATTTCACGCCACATATCCTTCGGCGAGTCGCCGGAATTCGTCCGTCTGCCCGCGCTCCCAGCCGGCATCGCGCCCAAGCTCGCGTGCGAGCAATGCCGCGACGGTCGGCGCCGCATCGATGGCGGCCCTGGCATCCAGCAGTAGCGCCCGGGTTCGCCGCGACAGCACATCATCAACCGTGCGCGCCATCTCGTGCCGCGCTGCCCAGACCACCTGCCCGGCACGGATCGGCAGGGCCGGGTGCAGCGGCTCGGCGAGTTGCGGCTGCGAGTTGATCAGGTCCTGCACATCCGGCGCATCGGACCCATAGAACGCGAGCGCGCCGAATCGCTCGGGGTGCTGGAGATAGCCGTGCAAGTTCAGGCGCTTGGTCACGCACGGACGCATCTCGAGACCGGCCACGACCGCGGCCTGGCCGACGCAGTCCTGGGCCATGCGCCGGTAGGTGGTCCACTTGCCGCCGGCGATGGTGACCAGCCCCGAGTCGGCGATGTGGATGGTGTGATCGCGCGAGATGGCCGCGGTGTTCCGGCCATCGCCCGCCCGCACGAGGGGCCGGATGCCCGCGAAGACGCTCAGGATGCTCTGCCGCGTCAGCGTCCCCGAGAGATAGTCCTGCGCGGTGTCGATGATGAACTCGATTTCGCCGTCCAAAGCCCGCGGCTCCAGCGAGACGGCGTCAATCGGGGTGTCCGTGGTGCCCACCACCGCGCGGTCGTGCCACGGAATGGCGAACATCACCCGGCCATCGCGCGTGTGCGGCACCATGATGGCGCTGTCGCCCGGCAGAAAACTCTGGGGCAGCACCAGGTGTACGCCCTGGCTGGGGGCGATCATCGCCGGCGCATCCGGCTGGTCCATCCGCCGCACGCCGTCCGTGAACGGTCCCGTAGCGTTGATGACGCCACGCGCGGCGATCTCGAATTCGCGGCCCGACTCGGCATCGCGGGCGAGGACGCCGTTGATGAGCCCCTGGCCGTCCTTGCGAAGCGCGGTCACGGGCATGTAGTTGAGCACCACGGTGTTCTGCTTGTCCGCGGTCTGGATGATGTTGATGAGCAGGCGGGCATCGTCGAACTGGCCGTCGAAGTACTGCACTCCGCCGCGCAGCCCCTCGGTCTTGAGCGTGGGGATGGCCGCGAGCACTTCGTCCTTGTCCAGAAGGCGCGAGGGCCCGAAGCTGTATTGCCGCGCGAGAAGGTCGTAGATTTTGAGGCCGATACCGTAGAACGGGGCCTCCCACCAGTCGTAGTTGGGCACGATGAAGCGCAGGTCATCGACGAGGTGCGGGGCGTTCTCGCGAAGCAGGCCGCGCTCGTGCAGCGCCTCCATGACCAGCGAGATGTTGCCCTGCTGGAGATAGCGGACGCCGCCGTGGACGAGCTTGGTGGAGCGCGATGAGGTGCCCTTGCCGAAGTCGCTCTGCTCCAGCAGGAGCGTGGCATAGCCGCGCGAGGCGGCGTCGACGGCGATGCCCGCGCCGGTGGCCCCGCCGCCGATGATGAGGAGGTCCCACGGCTCCCGCCGCGCTTCCAGCCGCTGGATTATGTCGGAACGGTTCATGGCGCCCACCGCGAGTGCCACGGCTCTGTGAGCCGTGCGGGATTGAAGCGCACGGAGGCCCGCACGGCCGACACGGCCGTGGCACGCGTCGTCGAGGAGAGCTCATTCGCCATCGCGCGCCCACCCCTTCGCCCGCTCCAGTGCCGCCGACCACCGCGCCCGCAGCGCCTGCGCCTCATCGGCCAACATGCCGGGATCGAACTCGCGATCAACCGTGAGCTCCGCCGCCAGGTCCGCCGGCGCGTTCCACACGCCGACCGCAAGCCCCGCCAGCAATGCCGCCCCCAGCGCTGTGCTCTCCGTCACCTTCGGGCGCTCAATCGGACATTGCAACACATCGGCCTGGAACTGCATGAGGGCGTCGTTGCGCGCTGCGCCGCCATCGACGCGCAACGCGGGCAGCTCGCACCCGGAGTCCGCCCGCATCGCGTCAATCAGGTCGGCCACCTGGTAGGCGATGGATTCCAGGGCGGCGCGGGCGATATGGCCGGCGGTCGAGCCGCGCGTCAGACCCACGATCGTGCCCCGGGCGTAGGGATCCCAGTGCGGCGCGCCGAGCCCCGCGAAGGCCGGCACGAGAAACACGCCGCCGTTGTCCGGCACGCTCGCCGCCAGCGCCTCGACGTCAGCGGAAGACTTGATGATCCCCAGCCCATCGCGCAGCCACTGCACCACCGCCCCGCCGATGAACACACTGCCCTCCAGGGCGTAGTGGATCGCATCATCGCGCTTCCACGCCACCGTGGTCAGGAGCCGCGATGTCGACACCACGGCCTCGGTCCCGGTGTTCATCAAGGCGAAGCACCCCGTGCCGTAGGTGTTTTTCGACTGCCCGCGCTCAAAGCAGAGTTGCCCCGCCAGCGCCGCCTGCTGGTCGCCGGCGATCCCCGCGATGGGCACGCCCGCGAGCGGCAGCCCTTGAGCGACCTCGCCATACACCTCGCTGGACCCCCGGATATCGGGCAGCATGGACCGCGGAACCCCGAACAGATCAAGCAGTTCATCATCCCACCGGCCGGTGTGGATGTTCATGAGCATCGTGCGAGAGGCGTTGGAAGCATCGGTGATGTGCAGGGCGCCGGCGGTGAGGTTCCAGATGAGCCAGGCGTCGATCGTGCCGAACGCCAGCTCGCCCGCCTCAGCCCGAGCCCGCGCCCCCGGAACGTGCTCGAGCATCCAGGCGACCTTGCTGGCCGAGAAGTAGGCGTCGATCACCAGCCCCGTCTTCTCGCGGATCATCGCCTCGCGTCCCGCGGCCTTGAGCTGATCGCAGAACCCCGCGGTGCGCCGATCCTGCCAGACGATGGCGTTGCCGATCGGCAGGCCGGTGGCCCGCTCCCAGATGACCGTCGTCTCGCGCTGGTTGGTGATGCCCGCGGCGGCGATGTCGCTCGCCGGGATGCGCGCCTGCTTCAGCGCCTCGCCGGCGACGTCGATCTGCGTCCGCCATATCGATTCCGGGTTGTGCTCCACCCACCCCGGCCGGGGAAAGATCTGCTCGAACTCGCGCTGGGCGACGGCGATGATCCTGCCGCGCTCATCGAAGATGATCGCCCGCGAGCTGGTGGTGCCCTGATCGAGGGCCATGAGGTGGGGCATGGGGGCAAGGTATCACGCCGAACCGGATCACGCGCGGCAGCGTTCTGTCTCAACCGAGTGAGGTCTTGCGGGCTCCCGATTGCTCGACGACTCAGAAGCCCAGCGAGAACGTGCCGGCGACGCCGTCGTAGATCAGGACCGATCGTGCCAGCACGTCACGCCCGTGAGCGCATGAATGCCCTGCATGGACAGGTGCGACTCGATGACAGGCATTGCGTAAATCGTATAGCTAGACGCGCCACCAAGTGGAAAGATGAGACTGACGTCGTACTGATTGCAGAGGTGCGTGCCGGCGCCCGTCGATGGAATTCGAATTGCCGTGCTGCCGGTGGCAGTGAGGCCAAGGGACTTGATGGCATCCGGATCAAGAACCGTACATGAAGCACCGGTGTCCACTTGGGCGCGCACTTGGACGTATGACGGGACGGGGGATCGTCTGGCCACAAGTGCATCCGCGTGGGGCTTGCTCACGCCCACAAGAATCTCAATGAGCGGGCCCCCTTGCGGAGTCGTCAGTCCCCGGTGGTGCGGCATTGCTGAACGACGTCCCGGCTGAAGTGAAGAATGCCTTCGACGGCGTCAATCTGCTTGACCAGAAAGGGCTCCAGGCCAACGCGGTCATATCCCTCGCGCAGCGCCTCTTCATAGGCCTGGAAGATGCCCAGCACCTGGTCGCCGGAGATCAGGACATACTGCCCCTCGTGCGCAAGCAGCGCATCGCGATTCGCCTCGTACGTCTCGAGTTCCTTCTCCAGCGCCATCATGGATCCCGCCATTCTCACAGCGTACCGACCAACGTACCACTATGCAATCATTCGGTTCGCCAGCGGGGAATGATCCTCGGAAACTGAACCATCAGGCCTGTCAAGCCTATCGGACGCGAAAAGCCGGAAACATGCGTTTTCCGCCCGACAAGGCCGCCCACTCGCGTTGGTCGTCAAAGTGAGGATAGGCAGCCGCGCCATGCACATCCAGCCGCACAGATCACCACACCAGAACAACAACAAGGTCGTGTCACCACTGTGTCCGAACCATTGTCTAGGCAACGCATGCATCAAGAACCACAGGGGGCTTGACTGTCTGGCCGCGTTGAGGGTCGCCGCCCCCGGCCCCTACCCCTGAATCTCCAGCGAGGCGATCGACGTGTCATCCTCGAGGGTCGACAGGCCCACGAAGCGCTCCATCGCGGCCACCGCCTGCTCGACATCCTCTTCCGGCGAGATGGCATTGCGGATCGCCTCCATCAGACGTTCGCGCCCGAAGGCCCGGTTCTGCCCGCCGCGCTGCTCGATGAGGCCGTCGCTGAACACGATCAGCCGGTCCCCGACGGAGAGATCGAGCGTGCGCGAGGTGTACACGAATGACTCATCGATCCCCACGGGAGGGCCTTCGGGCAGTTCACCGCGCTGCGGCGCCTCGCCGCGCCGCCGCAGCAGCCAGTGTCCGTGCCCGGCATCGACATAGGAGAGCCGACCCTGCTCGGCGTCGTAGATTCCCACGAACAGGGTGACGAAGGTGTTGCTGGGCGTACACAGCGAGAGGTACTGGTTGAGACTCGTCACGGCCGACGTGGGGTCGCCGCCGGCACCCGCGCCGGATCGCACGTGCGACATCACCGCCGACATCAGGATGCCCGCGCCGAAGCCCTGCCCCGCCACATCGCCGCAGCAGATGACGACCTTCCCATCGCGGTTCTCGAAGATGTCCAGCAGGTCGCCGGCCACGAACCGCCCCGGCTCGAGCACCGTGGCGTATCTGATCTTGCCGACTTGTCCCGACGCGGGCGGTCCGAGCATCTGCTGTACCCGCCGGGCGAGGTGAAGGTCCCGCTCCAGCCGCGCCTGCCGCCGCTCCAGCTCGCCGCGGCGGATCGCCGAAAGACTCAGCCCCGCCAGCCGCGCCACCGCATGACAGAAGCTCGCGGCGTCGGGATAGCACGACGGCTCGGTGACACGCGAATCCAGGTAGATCATGCTCGTCACCACCTCGCCCAGCATGATCGGGCAGCACACCGCGCTGTGGATACCCAGCTCGCTGATGCTCACGCTCAGGGGATCGCGCTCCGTGCGGCAGAGGCGCACCACCCGGCCCGTCGACGCCTCCTGCACGAGGTACCGGCTGTAGCTGACGGATGATCGGGGCCGGTCGCCCGCATCGCGCCAGGCCACGACCTCGCCATCGCCGCCGTGGCCGGTGGAGCGCAGGACAGCGCCGCGCGTGAAGCCGGTCCCCTCGATCGTCAGGTCGAGGATCGCCTCGGCCATCTCGGTCTCGGATGCCGCCTGCTGGATCGACGCCGCCCCCTGCATGAGCAGTTCCAGCCGCTTCTCCGGCAGCGCCCGAAGCTCCTCGGCCGAGGGCTCGGAAATGATGGATGTCGTCAGGACCGGCGCATCTTCCACCGCCACGCGAACGCTCGATGTTCCCGGCTGCACCAGCCGGAACACGAACGGCTCGATGCGCACGTAGTCGCCCGGCTCGATCACCACGGGCAGATCCGGATCGAGCCTGATGTCGTTGAGGTAGGTCCCGTGGCGGCTGCCCAGGTCCGTCAGCACCCACTCGCTGTTCGTCACCGCCAGATGGGCGTGATATCGCGAGACATGCGGGTCCTGAAGGACGACGCGGCAATCCTCGGCGCGGCCGATCACGGTCGAGCGGTCCGGCATGACCCGAATCGGCTCAAGGGCCGGGCCGTTGCACGGCTCCAAGGTCAGAAAATCAACCCGCGACGGCACGGACATGACGCCAGTGTACCCCGTCGTCGTCGATCAATCCGTGTTCGACGGTCCGCCCGAGCGCCGATCCACGACAATGCGGCCATCCCTGATCACCAGCACGGGCGATGCCAGCACCGAAAGTTCGTCCAGCGGGCTGCCGCGCACGGCGATCAGGTCGGCCCGGAATCCGGCGGCGATGCGGCCCAGCTCACCCTCGCGGCCGAGCACCTTCGCCGCGATCGTGGTGGCGGCGCGAATGACATCGGACGTCGCCATGCCGTACTCGGCCATCAACTCCAATTCCCCGGCATTGTCACCGTGCGCGAAGACGCCGACATCGCTGCCGCACGCGATGGTGACGCGAGACGCCAGCGCGCGATGCATGAGCGACTTCGCGGCGACGATCCGGGGGTGGTCCGGCTGGCTCTCGTCCCAGCCGGCGTAGATCGCCATCGACTTCGAGGCCATGAGCGTCGGGCACAGCACGACGCCCCGATCGCGCATCAGGGCGAGAATCTCCTCCGACGCCTCGTAGCCGTGCTCGATGGTCCGGACGCCCGCCAGCACCGCCCGGCGGATCGCCTCATCGGTGCTCGCGTGCGCCGCCACGGGCAGCCCGGCGCTGCGCGCCTCATCCACGATGGCGTTCAGCTCGTCCTGCGAGAACGTCGGCGTCGAGGGGTCGCCGGGTTTGCGCCGGTAATCGGCATAGACCTTGATCCAGTCCGCGCCGTGGGCGATCTGCTCGCGCACGGCCTTGCGCACCTCGACGGGACCGTCGGCGACCTGCGCCCCCTTGGGAACATCCCACCGCGGGTCGAATCCCGCCGGCCCGTAGCAGCCCGTCGCCACGATGGCCCGGGTGGCGGCGACGATGCGCGGCCCCGGCACGATCCCCGCGGTGATCGCATCGCGCAGGGCGACATCGGCGTAGCCAGCGCCCTCGGTCCCCAGGTCGCGCACGGTCGTGAAACCCGCCTCCAGCGTCCGCCGCGCGAACTCGGTCGCCCGGATCGTCCTCAACTCCAGCGACTCGGTGAGCACCTGGTCGTTCCACGACATCTCGCTATATGGCCGCAATAACAGGTGCGAGTGCAGGTCGATCAGCCCCGGCAGGAGCGTCAGCCTCGAGAGGTCGATGCGAACGACATCGTCGCTCGCCGCGCCGGCCGCCTGCGGCACGATCTCGGCGATCCGGCCGTCCCGGATGAGGACAGCGCGGCCTTCGATCAGGCGGTCCTCGACGGGGTCGAGGATCGCAGCGCCGGTGAGCAGCAGGTTGCTCTCCTGCGCCCAGAGCGGGCCGACTGTTGCGAAAGCCGCGAGAGCCGCGATCACCGATGTCAAAACGCGGCCGATCCGCATCCGTGAGCTCCTTCTCCAGCGCCGGCCAGCGTACTTCATCGCAGCGCGCGGCAAAAGGGCGTGGCGCCGACCTGGCCCTGGCGGGCGCAAAACCCGGCGACTTTTCGGACCCGCCCCGGCAACCGGCCGCAATCGCCTTTCTTACCGGCAATCTGGCCGCCGCGAATGGTCGATGTCCAAGCAGCATTCGAGACTTGGTACGGCCGGGCGGCCCGGTTCGCGGAAACCGCCCTCGTCACGATTTTCGCGGCCGACGGCCCGGCCGCGCAAAAGGACTGCTCAGCGTGAAACTCTCCAGGCGACTGGTGCTGTCCAGCCGCGAATACGAGGCCCTGATCGCGACCCTCGATTCGAGCCACTCGCCGGCCGATCCGGCATCCAAGCGCGCCCACGATCGGCGCCCGTTTCGCATGGCCGACATCCCGCTGTGCGTGAACCAGCCCGACGGCGGCAAGAACTACTTCAGCGTCTACGGCCGCAACATCTCCCGCGGCGGCATCTCGATTCTCCACGGCGGCTTCCTCTACAACGGCTCGACCTGCCGTCTGGTGCTCCGCACGCCCGGAAACGAGTTGCTGGCGGTGTCGGGCGTGGTGCGGCATTGCCGCCACGTCGAGCGCCTCAGCCACGAGATCGGCATCCAGTTCCTCCAGGAGATCAACCCCCGGCAATTCCTGCTGCCGGCGGCCGGCGAACCCGCCGGCGCGCTGACCGATGCCGCGCCCGGCGCCCGCCCGATCGAGGGCACCGTTCTCGTCGTGGACGGGTTCGAGCCCGACCGGCGAATCATCGAGCACTATCTGAGCCGGATGAACTGCCGGCCCATCGGCGCCACGAGCTCGGGCGGCGCCATCGACGCGATCCGGACCGAGTCGATCGACCTGGTGATCTCGGGCCTCGACCTGCTCGGCGAACACGGGCTCTATCTCGTGCAGCGGATGCGGCAGCTCCAGTTCCGCAAGCCCATTCTCCTGGCGCTGGCAGACCAGCACCCGGACAACCTCGCCCTGGTCAGCCAGGCCGGCGCCGACGATGTGCTGCTCAAGCCGTTGAGCCCGGATTTGCTCGCGGCGCACCTCCAGACGCGGCTCGGGCGGCCCGCGGCGCACGGCGCGCTGATCAGCCACGTGCAGTCCCGCCCCGGAATGCACGACCTGGTGGCCCAGTTCGTCGACCAGTTGCGGCACCTCGCGCGGCGCCTCCGCCGCGCCTACGGCGCCGACGACCTGCTGGCGATGCGCGAGCTGTGCTGCCGCATCAAGGGCTCGGCGCTCAGCTTCGGCTATCCGGAACTGACGGTCGCGGCCCTGCGCGCGGTGACGGCGATCGATCGCCACGGCGACCGCAGCGACGCCAGGGTCACGGTACGACAGCTCCTGGACGCCTGCGATCGCGTGCAGGGCCCGGCGCGGCAAGCGGCGCCGAGCCGTCCGGCGGCCGAATCGACGGCTGTGGATGCCCGCCCGGCGGCGTAATCGACCCTTCGGCCCAAACTGAGCGAATCGCCCCCACGTGCCGGCGCCGCCGACCGATGTAGGCGGCCGCCAGCGCGTTTCGTGCGCAATTATTCAAGACCCGGTCGCGAACTGTCCGGATGGTCTCTTGCGAGACATGCCGGTGCGCGCCCGTGCGCAATCGTCACGCCGGAGCAGCATGTCCACAGGATATCCCGACGCAGGACAGCCGCCGTGGAATGAGTAGGATGTTCCCCGACGCTCAGGGACGGCGGCCCACCGTGGGCGTGGCCGGCTCCGAAGCGACTGGAGTACCGGACGCAGCGCGGCCAGACAAGGAGTGGATTCGATATGGCGACCACGAGCCAGGACTTCAACACGATCATCGGTTCAGACGCTTCCTTCAAGGGTGACCTCAAGTTCGAGTCCTCCGCCAAGCTGCTCGGGAAGATCGAGGGCACCATCACCGCCAAGGGCAAGCTCGAGGTCTCCGCCGGCTCGGAGTGCAAGGCCACGGTCACCGCCAAGGAAGTGACCGTCGAGGGTCACATCCAGGGCAACGTCGAGGCCGGCGACCTGGTGGAGCTGAAGCCCAAGGGCATGATCACGGGCGACATCATCGCATCGCGCATGTCCATGGCCGAAGGCGCCGCCATCGACGGCCACTGCCGCATCGGCGTCAATGGCGCGGCAAGCTCCGGCAGCGCCTCGGCGCGATCCACCGCCGAGGTCAAGCCCACGGCCGCCGCCCGCGCCACCGCCAAGGTGTAACCTGTCGACTCGTGCCGCGCATGATTGCCCGTTCGGGGCCGTCTCGCGCAGAATGCCCCGGCGCCGGCCGCCGCGCCGGGCGGACATCCCGTTGATCGACGCCGAGGATCGGTATGGTCAGGGCCAGGACCAAGGCACCAGCAAGGAAGGCGATCCGATGCTACCTCTGCGGGCATGAGCTGGATGTCTCCCCCAAGACAATGAGCACCACCTGCCCGGGCTGCAACAAGGCCATCAAGGTCGAGGATGTCGTCGTCAAGTCGTACCTGCCGGTCAACGACCTCCAGACGTGCGGCAAGATCAAGATCACCAAGAAGGGCCGCGTGGCCGCCCGCCTCATCCAGTGCGGCGAGGGGATCGAGTGCGAGGGCATCATCGAGGGGGAGGTCGAGACTGACGGCCACATCGAATTGGGCCCCAAGGCCGCGTGGCGGGGCAAGTCGATGCGCTGCGGGTCGATCGACATCGCGGTTGGGGCCCAGCTCATCGGCGAGATGAAGATCCCCTGGAAACGGCCGAAGAAGGCACCGAAGGCGGGGACGGTCTAGCGGCCGGGCTCGCCCGTTGCCGGAGGACCGGCGAATCGGACGGGCCGACCGGGCTGCACGCCCTCGGCCAGTTCCGTTGAGCACGGCGGCGCTCCTCTTGTGCAGGGCGAGGGATGCATCAAGCCAACGGTCCTCAGGGATGGCCCCTAGCGGTTCTACTTCTACCGTCACGAAGGCACCGAACCTCCTCACATTCACGTCGATCGCGATGACCCCTCGGCCAAGTTCTGGCTCGAACCAGTGGCCTTGGCCAGGAATCTCGGCTTCGCGGCCGTCGAACTGCGTAGTATCGAGCGGATCGTCACGGAGCACCGAGCCCACTTCCTGGAGGCATGGCATGGTTTCTTCGGGCGGTAGCGCCGGTGAGCGCGTGACGTTTGTAGCGTTTCCTCCGGGCCAGGAGACGCTCAGTGTCGAACTCGTCAATGGGCGCACGATCACCGTGCCCCTCGCCTGGTATCCCCGCCTGCTTCATGCCAGTCCCGAGCAACGGCAGACGTGGCGCATTGTCGGGGGCGGCTTCGGCATTCATTGGCCTGATGTCGACGAAGACCTCAACACTGAAGGCCTTCTCCATGGCCAGCCCGCACCCGGCGGCTCGGTCGCTCGCGAACGCCGCGCCGGGTAGCCACCACGGACACGAGCATCGGACGCGGGCCGCACATCTCTTCGGCACATGCCGTTACACTGCGCTCGAACATGAACCCGTGGATCGCCAAGGCGGTTGTGCTCGTGGCCAGTGCCGTTTTGATCGGCATTCGGGCCCCCCACGGTCAACGAAGCCGCGGCGTCAGGGTGGCGCGGTCGTGCAAGGGCGGGCGCGAGGTCGCCCTGCTGGTGATCGCGTGGATCGGGTTCTTCATGCCGCTGATCTGGGTCGTGTCGCCGGCGTTCTGGTTCGCTGAGTACTCGCTGCGACTGTGGCCGCTCATCGCCGGCACCGCCTGCCTCGTCGCGGGCCTCTGGTGGTTCCACCGCTCGCACGCGGACCTCGGCACGAACTGGTCGGTCACCCTTGAAGTGCGCGAGGAACACCGACTCATCACGCGCGGCATCTATCGCCGCATCCGCCACCCGATGTATGCGGCACTGTTCCTTCACGGCATCGGCCTGGCGCTCGCGGTCCCGAACCGGGTCGCCGGGCCGTCGTACCTCGCGGCCCTCGCCATCCTCATCGCGTTTCGCATCGGAGCCGAGGAGCGCATGATGCTCGAGACGTTCGGCGAGGAATACACGACGTACATGGCGCGGACAAAGCGTTTCGTGCCGGGCGTGTGGTAGTTGCCTGTACCGGCCGTGGATGGCCGTGCCACCTTATGAACCACACTACGGAGGTCAGCGAGGGCCACGGAGAGTAAGCATTCTGTGGCAGATCGTTGAATGTCGATGGTTGATGGAGGCCGGGGCCATGATCCAGAAACCACCATCCATGAACTCTTCTCCCCTCCGTGCGCCTCCGTGATCTCCGTGGTGGAGTCCTGAAGAAGCGCCGCGCAGGCAAGACGGCTAGTTGAAAATGATCCACCACCCCACGCCGAAGACCGCGAAGTCCACGATCAGGTGGCTCACGTAGCCCGGCCACACCGACCGGAACCTCAGGTAGCACCACGACCACACCGCCCCGCCGATGAACACGCCCGCCGAGCCGAGCACCGTCGGCACCCAGCCCATCTGGGCGTGCAGGGCCAGGACGTGGTGGATGGTGAAGAACAGCGCCGAGCAGATGACCGCCGCGGGTCCGCCCACGAGCTTCTCGCACTGGCGAAAGACGAACCAGCGCCAGACGTACTCCTCCAGCAGGGCGTTGACCAGCGAGAGGTAGCCGAACGTGAACGCGATATACACCGCCGGGTGACCGATGCCGTTGGCGTTGACGGCATCGCGGAGCATGGCCGCGTCGATGTAATGCCTGCCGATAAGCCAGTAGCCGAGCACGATCGCCGCGCTGATGGCCAGCCCCAGAGCGATGCCCGTGCCGAACCCGCCCTTGCGCGCGGGCGACCAACTGAACGGCTGCCGCTCCACCAGCTTCAGCCACAACAGCGGCAAGGCCAGAATCCAGACCTTGGACAGCACGTACGCCCCCTGCCCCACCAAGGTGCCCTGTGTCGAATCGAGCATCATGGCCAGTGCCACCCCGACACTCGGGGCCGGCACGAGGAGCAGCAGGGCCACCAGGGCCAGACGCCGCGCCCGCGGTGACACGGCCGGGGCGCCGGCCTGGGGCCCGGCGATCAGCTCCGGCTCGGCCAGCGCCCGCTCCCCCGCCAGATCCGCGGCACCCGCGCCCGCCGATGGTCCATGATGTGAGGGTTCAGATAGCATACACTAATATTCGGCATGGCAGCCGTCGAATTCCACAGGTCGATCAAAGTCGATCAAAGTCGATCAAGGTTGATCAAGGTTGATCAACGCTCTCTGTCATCGTCCGACAGTACAAAAGGGGACAGAACTATATCTTCGGTCATTGCGTGTGCACGGGCACCCTCCGCCGGCTGCACGCCCTGACGGACTGACCGGGAAGCGACCGCGAAGCAGTGATCATCGCCACTCGGCACGCGGCCCCGTCCTCGTTCAACTTTCAGCTTTCAACTTTCAACTTTTCTCCGCAGCACCGTCACCGTGCCGCTCAGTTCGTTGGAGACGAACACGTGCCGCCCGTCCGGGTGGAAGCGCACGACGATCGGCTGGCGGCCCGTCTCGATCGCGCCGAGGACCGCCTGCGTCGCCACCTCCATCACCGACACCGTCGAGCCGCCGGCGTTGTTGATCAGGGCGTATGCACCATCCGGCGTCACCGCCACCGAGAACGGCCGCGGCCCCACACCTTTCGTGATCCGCCCCGCCAGCTCGTTCGTCGCCGTGTAAATGATCGCGATCGAGTCCTGCCCGCTCTCCGCCAGAAGGTACAGCCGGTCATCGCGCGTCAGCGCTCCGCCCTGTGGCTGCGCGCCGACCTTGATCGACCGGATCGTCGCCCCCGTCCCCAGGTCGATCACGCTGACGCTGCCATCATCGCGGCACGGCACGTAGGCGATGCGGCCATCGCGCGTGACATCGCAGGGGTACGGCCGCGCTCCGGTCCTGTGCCGCGCGACGATTTCCAGGCGGCGGCGGTCGAACACGACCAGCTCGTTGCTGAACTCGCAGGTCAGGTACGCCTGGTCGCTGATGATGCGCGACGAGAACAGCGAGCCGCCCTCGCCGATCGGCCAGCGCTGCTCGTAGGGCCCGCCCCCGGACCGCATCTTGAGCAGCTCGCCGCCGCGAAACTGGGTGAGAACCAGGTAGCGGCCGTCGGCCGATCCGAGGACATCCAGCGGCGTCTGGCCGCCCGGCAGGGTCTTGATGACCTCGAACCGCCGCGCGTCGATCACATCGATCCGGTTCGATCCGCTGCACGCCACGAAGGCCTGGTCGCCGCTGGGGGTGAACCAGATGCCGTGGGGGTTGGCGCCCGTGTCAATCTGGGCCACGATCTCGAACGGAAGATCGGTATTGGGCGCTGCGCAGCCGCCGGTGAGCACGATGAAGCACGACGCCAGCATGGCGGCAACGGTGTCTGATCGGGTCATCGAGGCCAGTCTACTGGGGTTGGAAATGGGGACAGATTTGTTTATCGGCGACTCGCCGAACGCCCTGCAATCCGCCTCGACCGGGTGACGTGCGACCGGCCGCTGTCCGGGGGTGGGCTGGAAGCACGTGGCGCGCTCGAGCGATCGTACAACAACCCCCGCGTGGTTCGCCTTAAGGGCGTACCACGCCACCCACGAGCGGCGGCCTGCAAGAATAGATCTGTCCCGTTTTTCCGGGCGGTATACTCGGCAATTGTCCCCCTTGACCCCCGCCCCCCCCCCCGGAGCATTGAACAACATGGCCTCCCGCACCGCCCGCGCGCATTCGATCATCGTCGCCCTCCTTGCCGCCGGCCTTTCGACGTTGGCCGCGAGCGCCCAGACGACCGTGGTCAAAGCGGCGCGGTACCTCGATGTGGAGACCGGCCGCCTGGTGAGACCGGCCGCGATCATCATCGAGGCCGGAACCATCACCGCCGTCAATCCGGCCGCGCTTCCCGAAGGGCCGGATGTCGCCGTCATCGATCTCGGCGATCAGACTCTGCTGCCCGGCCTCATGGACATGCACACCCACCTGTGCTACGACCTGGAGGGCGACTGGGTCCATCGCGGCGTGATCGAGGGTGCGGCCGATGCCGCATTGCGCGGCTCGCGCAATGCCGCCATCACCCTCCGGGCGGGCTTCACCACCGTGCGCGATGTGGGCGCCGGCGGTTTCGCCGATGTCGCCCTCATGCGGGCGATCGACGCGGGCATCGTCGAGGGCCCGCGGATGATCCCCGCCGGCCACGCCATCGGCATCACCGGCGGGCACGCCGATGTGACCGGCTACCGGCCCGGCGTGCTGGAGCAGACCCCGGAGTCGGGCATCGCCGACGGCGTCGATGCGTGCATGGCCGCGGTGCGCTACCAGATCAAGCACGGAGCCAAGGTCATCAAGATCTGCGCCACGGCCGGCGTGCTGTCGTTCGAGGGGCCGGTCGGCGCCCAGCAGCTTTCGGATGACGAGATGCGCGCCGTGGTCGATGAAGCGGCGCGGCACGGCATGAAGGTCGCCGCGCACGCCCACGGCGCCGATGGCATCCTGGCCGCGGTCCGCGCCGGGGTCGCCTCCATCGAGCACGGCTCCGAGCTCACCGGCGAAATCCTTTCGGAGATGAAGTCGCGCGGCACGTATCTCGTCCCCACCGCCCACCTCGCCGATGTGATCGACCTGGACAACCTGCCGCCGCCGATCCGCCGCAAAGCCGAGTCCATCATGCCCATGGCCCGCGAGTCGCTTCAGTCAGCCATCCAGTCGGGGGTAAAGATCGCCTTCGGCACCGATGCCGCAGTCTTCCCGCATGGCGACAACGCCAAGGAGTTCGCGGTCTACATCAAGCTCGGCATGTCGCCGATCGACGCCATCCGCACGGCCACGGTGAATGCGGCGGACCTGCTGGGCGTGGAGGACCGGGGCGTGATCGCCGAGGGCAAACTGGCGGATCTGATCGCGGTCGAGGGCAACCCGCTGGAGGATGTGACGGTCCTTGAGCGCCCGCGGTTCGTGATGAAGGGCGGGCGGGTGGTCCGGCGGGAGCCGTAGGTGAAACGGATGGCGTGGTACCCGCCGCCCCCGGGGGTGGGCGGAAACCACGCAACGCACTCGCGCGCTGAGAATGTGAAAGCGATCGCACGTTGACTCCGCGTGGTTCGCCCCGGGGACGGGGCGTACCACGCCACCCAATCGTCATCCTTCCACGTTGAAATGCATCGGCGCCGGGTGGTGTACGCTGCACGCTCCATGTGGCACGTCCTGCTCGACCTCGTGATCCTGCTCACCGCCGCGATGATTCTCGGCGCGATCGCCGAGCGCCTGCGCCAGAGCGCTCTGCTGGGCTATCTCATCGCCGGGACCGTGCTGGGCCCCAACGCCCTGAAGGTCGTCGGGGCCCGGACCGAGGTCGATGCGCTGGCCGAACTGGGGGTGGCGCTGCTGCTGTTCACCATCGGGCTGGAATTCTCGTGGCGGCGACTGCGCCGAACGGGCAAGGCCGGCCTCCTGGGCGGCTCCATCCAGGTCGTGATCACCCTGCTGGTCTTCGCGGTGGCCACGCACTTCTTCGGCCTCGACATCCGCTCATCGATCGCCATCGGCGCCATGATCGCCCTGTCCAGCACGGCGTGTGTGCTCCGCGTGCTCGTGGCCCGGGCCAGTCTGGACAGCGTGCATGGACGCACCGCCCTGGGCGTGCTGCTGGTGCAGGATGTCGCCGTCGTGCCGCTGGTGCTGCTGGTGAGCGTGATGAACGAAGGCGGCAGCGCCGGGGCCGTCGCGTGGTCGGTCGGGCAGGCGCTCGCCGCGGCCGTGGCCCTCATCACCGGCCTGTACCTGCTGCTCAATCACATCGTGCCCCTGCTGCTCGACGTCGGCACGATGCGCGGCTACCGCGAGCTGCCGATCCTGCTGGCGATCGTGGTCGGCGTCGGCTCGGCGCTGGCGGCCCATGAGCTGGGCCTCTCGCCGGCGCTGGGCGCGTTCGTGGCGGGCATGCTCATGGCCGAGTCGCCCTACGCCACGCAGATCCGCGCCGATGTCTCCTCGCTGCGCACGCTGCTCATCACCCTGTTCTTCAGCTCCATCGGCATGCTGGGCGATCCGGTCTGGGCCCTCACGCACTGGCTGTCCATCACCCTGCTCGTGATCGCCATCGTCGCGGGCAAGACCATCATCATCTGGATCATCATGCGACTGCTCGGCCTGATCCACCGCCACGCCATCGCCACGGGCCTGTGCCTGGCCCAGGTCGGCGAGTTCTCTTTCGTGCTCGCCGAAATCGCCCGCCGGCACATCAGCGCCGACGGCACGGTGACGGGCATCCTGGCCGAGCAGCAGTTCATGCTGGTCATCACGGCGACGATCGTCACGCTCTTCCTGACGCCCTACCTCGTCGCCCTCGCCCCGCGTCTGGCCAATCGCACCGCCGAGGGCCTGGAGCGGCTGCGCCTCGTCCGCCCCACCGCCGCGCCGGAGTCGTTGGAACGCGAGCCGATGCGCAACCATGTGCTCATCATCGGGTTCGGGCCGTCCGGCAGCGCCGTCGGTGACGCCATGGTCCGGCACGCCGACCGCGTCATCGTCGTCGACCTCAACGCCCGCCTGGTTCGCGCCGCCCAGCGTCTGGGCTTCCGCGCTCACATCGGCGATGCGCGGCACGGCGATGTGCTGGAGCACCTGCACCTCACGGAGGCCGCCGCGATCGTCATCACCGTGCCCGACCCCGAGGGCGCGCGGGCCATCATCCACCACGTGCGCCACCTGGCCCCGAGCGTGCCCATCCTCGTGCGCTCGCGCTACCACGTCCACCGCTTCGAGCTGGAACTGGCCGGCGCGGAGGTGGTCATCGACGAAGAGGCGGTCATGGGCCGCTCGCTCGCCCACGCCCTGCGGCGATACCTCAAATCGACCGCCGGAACCGAAGGCGAACCGCCAGCGGGCGCTGCGACAACCTGAATATGGTGACAGAACTATTTTGTGCGATGGGCGGCCTATACGAGCCCCGATCGCAAGCGAGCGGGGCTGTTGGTCTCATGAGCGTTCGTTTACGCAACGGCCCCGTCGCTGGCGCTCCGGACTCGTATGAGCGGGCACCACGCCTGCCGACCATTCTCTACACGTTGAAGTACTTCGCCGCCGGGTGGTGGACGATCAAAGCGCTCGTGGACTGCTCGGGGTCGATCTGCCAGTTCTCCGTGAGCACGCATCCGATCCGCTCCGGCTTGAGCAGGCGGAAGAGGATCTCCTGGTCGGACATCTCCGGGCAGGCCGGGTAGCCGAAGCTGTAGCGGCTGCCGCGATAGTGCTGGGTGAACAACTCGCGGATCCTCGGCGAGTCGTCGGTTCCGATGCCCAGCTCGGCCCGGATGCGCTTGTGCCACATCTCGGCCAGGGCCTCGGCGCACTCGACGCCCATGCCGTGCAGGTAGAGGTACTCGGTGTATTCATCTCGCTCGAAGAGCTGCCGCGCGCGGTGGCTGACCTCCACGCCCATGGTGACGCAGTGGAAGGCGACGACATCGCGCACGCCCGACTCGACGGGGCGGAAGAAATCGCTGATGCACCGCCGCTCGCGGGTGGATTGCCGCGGAAACGTGAAGCGCTCGATCTCTCTGGCCGGGTCCTCGGCGTCGTAGACGATCAGGTCATCGCCCTGTGAATTGCACGGCCAGTAGCCGTAGACCACCTGCGGGCGGAGGATCTTCTCAGCGCGGCACTGGGCCTTCAGCCGCTCGAAGACGGGCGTCACGATATCGCGCAGGTTGGCGTCGTAGTCCTGCGGCGACATCGAGCCCTTTTTGAAGCCCCACTGCCCGCGGAAGAGGGCGACCGTGTTGATGTACGGATAGACCTCATCCAGGTCGATCTCTTCCACCAGGCGCGAACCCCGGAACGGCGGCTCGGGAATGTCCGCCGGCTCCAGCGTCGGCATCTGGACCGCCGTGGCTGTCTCCGCCTTTTCCCGCGCTGTGCCGATCGCCCCGGACCGCTTGCGCATGGCTGCGATCCGCTGCTCGGTGTCCGTCCGCTTGGCCACTCGCTCATCAATCTCGCGATCGAGGTCATCCAGCCGTTTCGACGCGAGGTGCTCGCAGATGCGCAACCCTTCGAAGGCGTCCCGGCCGTAGTAGAGCCGGCCCTGATAGAGCCCGCGCAGGTGCGCCTCGGCGTAGTGCCGCGTCAATGCCGCGCCGCCCAGCAGAATGGGAACGGCGATGCCCATGCCGTTCAGCTCGTGCAGGTTCGACTCCATCACACCCACGGACTTGACCAGCAGGCCGGACATGCCGATCGCATCCGCCCGGACCTCCTTGAGCGCCTCGACGATCTGCCCGATCGGCTGCTTGATGCCCAGGTTGGTCACCGCGTAGCCGTTGTTCGTCAGGATGATGTCCACCAGGTTCTTGCCGATGTCGTGCACATCGCCGGCCACCGTCGCCAGCACGATGCGCCCCTTCGGCCCGGCCTTCACGCCGACCCTCTCCATGTGCGGCTCGAGGTACGCCACCGCCTTCTTCATCACCTCTGCCGACTGGAGCACAAACGGCAGTTGCATCTGCCCGCTGCCGAACAGCTCCCCCACTACCTTCATCCCCGCCAGCAGATGCTCGTTGATGATCTCCAGCGGCTCGTACTGGTCGAGGGCCTTGTCGAGGTGCTCTTCCAGTTTCCCCTGCTCGCCGTCGATGATGTGGCGCTTGAGCTGCTCCTCGATGGGCAGGGAATCGATGTCCTGACGCTCGATCTTTTCCTCGCCATCGGGGAAGAGCGAGATGAAGTGCAGGAGGGGGTCGAAATTCTCCGGCTTGCCGGCAGGGCGGTCCCCAGCCCGGCGGTCGAAGATCAGCCACTGTGCCGCCTCCCAGTGCTCATCGTCGATCTTGTTGCGCGGCAGGATTTTGCTCGCGTGCACGATCGCGGCGGTGAGCCCCCGCTGCCGCGCTTCGTGCAGGAAGACGCTGTTGAGCACAGCGCGGGCCGCGGGCTTGAGGCCGAAACTGATGTTCGAGAGCCCCAGCAGGATGTTGCAGTTGGGGAAGTGCTCGTGAATGAGGCGGATGCCCTCCAGCGTCTCCAGGCCGAGCTTGCGGTCCGCCTCGTTGCCGGTGGCGATGGTGAAGGTCAGGGGATCGAAGAACAGGTCGCGCTCATCCAGCCCCCACGCGCGCGTGAACAGTTCGCGCATGCGATTCGCGATTTCGAGCTTCCGGGGGGCGGTCTTGGCCATGCCCTCCTGGGGATCCTCGTCGATGGTCAGGGCCACACATGCCGCGCCGAAGCGCTTCAGGAGCGGGCAGATGTCGTCGAAGCGCTTCTCGCCGTCCTCGAGATTGATGGAGTTGACGATGCACTTGCCGCCGGCGAGTTTCAGCCCCGCTTCGATGACGCGCGGGTCGGTCGAGTCGAGCATGAGGGGCGCGTTGACCTGCCGCACGTAGCGCGAGATCACCTCGCGCATGTCGCGCACGCCGTCGCGGCCGACAAAGTCCACGCACACATCCAGCAGGTGCGAGCCGTCCTTGACCTCATCGCGGGCCATCGAGACCAGCCCGTCCCAGTTCTCCTCATCCAGCAGCCGCTTGAACTTGCGCGAGCCGTTGGAGTTGGTGCGCTCGGCGACGATGAGGAACGAGGCGTCCTGCTCGAACTCGACGTCGTTGTAGAGACTGGAGCAGCCGGGCTTCTGGGGCTCGATCGAGCGCGCTTCCGGGGCGCGGCGGCCGACCTTCTCGACCAGGCGGCGGATGTGCTCGGGCGATGTGCCGCAGCAGCCGCCGACGATGTTCACGCCGTAGTCGCGCACGAAGCGGTCGAGCACCTCGGCGAACGGCCCGGGCTTGAGGGGGAACTCGGTCTTGCCCTGCACGAGAATGGGCAGCCCGGCGTTGGGGATGCACGAGATGAAGCGGTCCCAGTGCTTGGCGAGGTAGGCGATGTGCTCGCCCATCTCCGTCGGACCTGTGGCGCAGTTCAGCCCCAGCGAGGCGATGGGGAACATGCGCAGGGCGTTGACCGCGGCGGCGATCTCCGAGCCCAGGAGCATCGTGCCGCTCGTCTCGATGGTGATGCTGGCGAACAGGGGAATCTGCTCGGGGCTCCGTCCCTTCGCGGCCAGGGCATCGAGGCATGCGTTGATGGCGCACTTGGTCTGGAGCAGGTCCTGGCAGGTCTCGATGATGAAGGCGTCCACGCCGCCGTCAATGAGACCGCGAGCCTGCTCCGTGTAGCTGGCGAGCATGCGCTCCCAGTCGATCTGCCCCAGCGAGACCAGCTTCGTCCCCGGCCCGATCGACCCCACAACAAAGCGCGGCAGGTCCTTCGACTGAAACTTCTCGCACGCGGCCCGGGCAATCTCCGCCGCCTGCTTGTTGATCTCGTACGTCCAGCCGACCAGTTCATCATCGAACTCGGCGAAGACGTGCCGGCTGGCCCCGAAGGTGTCGGTCTCCAGGCAGTCCGCCCCGGCCTCCAGGAACGACTCGTGCAAACTCTGGATCAGGTCCGGGCGGCTCCGGACCAGCACATCGACGCAGTTCTCCCGCCCCAGGTAGTCCTTCTCGACGTCCAGACTCATCGCCTGGAGGCTCGCACCCATCGAGCCATCGAAGAACATGATGCGCTTCTCGAATTCCTGGATCAGACGGCTGGTCATGGCGGGGACATCCTATCGTGGCCTTCGGCGGCATTCAACCATTCATCCGGATAAACGGATGAACGAAGGCCCCGCGCCCATTCCGCGCGCGGCCGAGGCGGATACCATCGGCGCAGGCGCCGCATCGCCCCCCCACCCCCGAGCCGATGCCCGCATCGAAAGGAAGCCCATGGCCCGCATTGTCGATCGACCCGGCCTGTTCTCGGCCGTCATTCCGGCCTGCCTGCTTCTGACCTGCGCGGCGATCGCCCAGGAGCCGCCGCCGAACCAGACGACGCCCCCGCCCCCGCCCCCGGTATCGCCGCCCAAGGCGGACCCAACTCTGCCGCACGGCCGCGCTCTTGTTGAGGGTGCGCTCAACGCCGCCGGCGGGCGCGAGGCGCTGGACAGGATCGAGTCCATTTCCATGTACGGCACGGCCGTGGTCCCGGCGATGAGGGACATGACCTTCAAGGTCGAGTTTCATTCGGCCGCCAACGGCCGCTTCGTCGCCCGGCAGATCATCGAGGGCATCGGCGAGATCAGCGACGGCTCCAACGGCGAGGTCGCGTGGCGGGCCGACATGGCGACGATGACCTACCGGCTCATCGAGGACGATGAGCTGGAACAGGCGATGGGCAAGGCCAACATTCAGAAGATCCTCGTCCGCGCCCTGGAGCGCTTCGACACCTTCGACACCATCGAGAAGGTCAACCGCGAGGGCGCCGCGACCCACCGCGTGCGTCTGGCGAGTGCCGACCACGAGCAGTACATGTACTTCAACGTTGACGATGGGCTGCTTCGCTCGACCGATGTCGTCTCAGAACAGGGCGTCGTCTCGCTGCACTTCGACGATTACGAGTCCTTCGGCGACGTCCGCCTCTTCAGGACGCTCAAGGTGAACCAGGGCGGCATGATGATCGTGATGACCTTCGACGACATCGTCCTGAACAAGACGCCGGACGATGTCTTCGAGCCGCCGGCCGAGGTCAAACGCCTCGCCGCCGAGAAGCAGGCCGCCGGCCAGACACCGCCCGGCTGAGCGGCCGCGCCGATTCTCCGACGGGCGGGGGACATCGTTCGTGTGCACGGACCTTCGCCGCGTGAGGGGCGACGGTGGCACCCGCCGCGTCTTGCATACACTCACGCCGCCATGAGCGACATCGCCATCGACATTCAGAACGTCAACAAGCGCTTCGGCGCGACCCATGCCGTGCGCGACCTGGACCTGCAGGTGCCGACGGGCAGTCTGTGCGGATTCCTCGGGCCCAACGGCGCGGGCAAATCCACGACGATCCGCATGATCATGTCGATCATCTACCCGGATTCGGGGTCGATCAACGTGTTGGGCTCCTCGGCCCTGGCCAACAAGGACCGGATCGGCTACCTGCCGGAGGAGCGGGGCATCTACCGCAAGATGAAGGTGGGCGAATTCCTGGAGTACATGGCGGCGCTCAAGGGCGTGCCGCGCCACGGCCTGAAGAAGCACATCAGCGAGTGGCTGGAGAAGATCGACCTTCCGGGCGTGGCCCTGAAGAAATGCGAGGAACTGTCCAAGGGCATGCAGCAGAAGGTGCAGTTCCTTGCCGCGATCATTCATGACCCGGAACTGATCATTCTCGATGAGCCCTTTTCCGGCCTCGATCCCGTCAACGCCGAATTGCTCAATCACCTCGTGCGCGAGATGAACGACCAGGGCCGCACGATCATCTTCTCCACCCACATCCTGCACCAGGCCGAGCTGCTGTGCGACCGGATCTTCCTGATCAACAAGGGCGTCAAGCTGCTCGACGCGACGATGGCCGAGATTCACGAGCGGTTCAATCCGCGGACGCTGGTGGCGGAGGCCTTGAATGGCGCCGCCGATCTCACCTCGATCGACGGCGTCAATGCCGCGCGGCCGCTGAAGGACTCGCCGGCGCTCGAGCTGGAGCTGGACGTCGGCGCGGATCCGCAGGGCGTGATGCAGAGGATTCTCGCGGCCGGACCGATGCGGACGGTGGCGCTGCGCCGCCTCACGCTGGATGAAGTTTTCGTGCAGCAGGTGAAGTCCGACATCGGCGAGGCCGCCGCGGAGCTCGCCCGCGAGGAGCTGAGCCATGTCTAAGGCGCTCATCGTCGCCTGGCGCGAGTTCCGCCAGACCGTCATGCGCAAGGTCTTCCTGATCGCAGTGGTGGGCATGCCGGTGCTCTTCCTGGGCCTGATGGTCCTCATGGTCAAGCTCATGATCGATCAAGAGGACCCGCCGCTCGTCGGCACCGTCGCCATCGTCGATGCCAGCGGCGAGGCGGCCGACGCCGCTCAGATCGAGTTCGACAACGAGCGCATCCGCCGCGAGGCCGAGCGCGCGGCCCGCAAGATGGCCGAGGACATCATGAAGGGGCGCGGCTCCGTCGGGCCCGGACAGGCCATGCCCTCGGCCCCGCGCGGCGATGTGCAGGTCGAGATCCGGCCCGAGTCGCCGGAAAACGTCGACACGCTCAAGTCGAACGTCCTGGACGGAAGTCTGCTGGCCGTCGCCGTCATCCCCAGCGCGGTGCTGGAGATACCCGAGGCCGATGATTCCGACAAGCCACGTTTCGAGCTGTTCGTGGCCGAGGGCGTTGACAGCGACAACGTTAACCTCATCGAGCGCCGACTCGGCGCCGCGATCGTCCGTGTCCGCGCCGAGCGCGTCGGGCTCGATCCCGACCGCGCCATGGTGATGATCGAGCGGCCGGAAGCCGACACCGGCCGGGCCGCGGCCGGCGCCTTCCTTTCGGAATCGCGCGGCACGCGTGAGATTCGTCAGATGATCCCGGCCGCGTTCTTCATGCTCATCTGGGTCGGCGTCCTCGTCTCGGGTCAGAACCTCATGATGTCCACCATCGAGGAGAAATCGAACCGCGTCATGGAGGTGCTGCTCAGCGCCATCAGCCCGCTCCAGCTCATGACGGGCAAGATTCTCGGCTTCGGCGGCGTCGGGCTGCTTATCGTGGGCATCTACGGCTCAGTGGCCATCGCCGCGCTCATCATCTTCGCACTGTTCTCGACCTACATTAACCTGATCGACCTGGTGTACCTGGGCGTCTTCTACTTCATGGCGTATTTCATGATCGCCGCGCTCTTCGCGGCCGTGGGCAGTGCAGTCACGGACATCCGCGAGGCCAACACGCTGGTCACGCCGGTCATGATGCTCCTGATCATCCCCTGGCTGCTGTGGATGCCCATCACCCAGGATCCCAACGGACCGATCGCCGTCGCGTTCAGCTTCATCCCCCCCGCTTCGCCGTTCGCCATGATGCTGCGCCTGGCCGCGGAAGAGCCGATTCCGCTGTGGCAGATCCCCGCCTCGATCATCTGGGGCTACGTCTGCGTGTTCGCCATGGTCTGGGGCGCGGCGAAGATCTTCCGCGTCGGCGTGCTCATGTACGGCAAGCCGCCCTCACCGATCGAACTGATCAAGTGGCTGCGGTACGCGTGAGTCCGGGGGTGCCATGCCTCGCAGCTCCGGGCGAGGCATGTCGTGTCAATCGCCATCGTCATCCGGGTACAGCTCCTTGTAGGGCGGATCGGCATGCTCCCATCTCAGTTCCTTGTTCGTAAGGTATTCACACACGCCGCTGAAGTCCGTTGCCGGCGGAATGCTAACGGCGATGAGTTTTCCACTCATTCCCTCCCATTGACATCCCAGCTCACTGAGGTAGTCGAGCACTCTCTGCGTCAGGTTGGCACCCCTCGCAGGCCACTCAAAGGCTATCCGCACAGTGCGGTTACCCCGTTTCTCCACCACCCGCACAAATGACGGCACGGTGGCCTCATCGTCGGCTCGGGCTTCGATGACGTCGCCGCAAGAGACGCCGTAGGCATACCACGGGATGTTGTCGAGCTGGTATTGGTTACCACCCAGCGGTCGAGCCCACATGCGCTCGACATCGCCATCTTCATTTGACAACAACACTTTGACCAGATCGTGGGAGCCGTCCATATGGCGTGTCCATGCTAGCGGGCCGGCGACTTGGCACGTCAGGCCACCACCTTGTGTTCCGGCATCAACCCCGCCCGCCCGCGTTTGCCGTATCATCGCGGCATGACTGCATCGCCTGCCGCCATCGGCCTGCTCGATGAACTGACCGCCCTCGGCCTGCCCGCCGTGCAAGCCGAAACATTGGCCCGCGCGGTGGATGACGGCCGCGCCGCCGGCGATGTCGAAGCGTCGTGGCGGCACATCGCCTCATCGCTCCTCCGCCCGGACATCCCCTTCGAAGCCCACCGCCTCGTCCACGCCGCCCTCTTCGCCGGTTGGGACGCATCTGCCCGCCCGGCCCCCGTCTGGGTCCCCGATCCCACCGAGGTGCAGCGCACCAATCTTGCCGCGCTCATGGCCGATGAGGAGATCGACGAGTACCGGGCCCTGCACGAGTGGTCGATCAGCGATCGCACGGGCTTCTGGGCGGAGATGATCGACCGGCTGGGCGTCCGCTTCATGACCAAGCCCGACCGGATCGCCGCCGATGAGGCCAACGTCGAGGAGCCGCGCTGGCTGCCCGGGGCCAGGCTCAACATCGTCGACTCCTGTTTCCTCACCGACCCGGAAGCGACGGCCATCACCCACGCCGGCGAGGATGGCGTGCCACACACCATGACCTTCGCCCAACTGGAGGACCTGGCCAACCGGGTGGCGAACGGGCTGCTGGACATCGGCCTCGAGCCCGGCGACGCCATCGGCGTCGACATGCTCATGACCGCCGAGTCCGTCGCCATCTACCTGGGCATCGTCCGGGCCGGCTGCATCGTCGTGTCCATCGCCGACAGTTTCGCCGCGGAGGAAATCGCCACCCGCCTGCGCATCGCCGAGGCCAGGGCGATCTTCACCCAGGATGTCATCCTGCGCGGCGGGCGGGCGCTGCCGCTCTATGAAAAGGTGGTCAGCGCCGGGGCGCCCGTCGCCATCGTCCTGCCGGCCGCCGACAATGGCTTCGATGTCGACCTGCGCGAGTCCGACCTTGCGTGGAGCGAGTTTCTCAGCGATGAGGAGGCCTTCGAGCCCGTCGCCTGCGCGCCCAGCGACCACAGCAACATTCTCTTCTCCTCCGGCACCACGGGCGACCCCAAGGCCATTCCCTGGACGCACCTGACGCCGATCAAGTGCGCAGCGGACGGCTGGCTCCACCACGACATCCGCCCCGGCGATGTCGTCGCCTGGCCGACCAACCTGGGCTGGATGATGGGCCCGTGGCTGATCTACGCCGCGTTCATGAACAAGGCCTCGATCGTACTGTACGAAGGCGCCCCCACCACGCGCGGCTTCTGCGAGTTCATCGCCAACGCCCGGGTGACCATGCTCGGCGTCGTCCCCAGTCTGGTGAAGGCCTGGCGCCTGGCCGATACCGCCGCGGGCCTGGACTGGTCGGCCATCCGCTGCTTCAGTTCCACCGGCGAATGCTCCAACGCCGATGACATGTTCTGGCTCATGAGCCGCGCCGGCTACAAGCCGGTCATCGAGTATTGCGGCGGCACGGAGATCGGCGGCGGCTATATCACCGGCACGATGGTCCAGCCCGCGGTTCCCGCCACCTTCACCACAGCCGCCCTGGGCCTGGACCTGGTCATTCTCGACGAGCAGGGCAAGGCCGCCGAGACGGGCGAGCTGTTCCTCGTGCCGCCCTCGATCGGGCTGTCCACGGAGTTGCTCAACCGCGACCACCACGAGGTCTACTTCGAGGGCACGCCCGCGGGTCCGAACGGCGAGGTGCTCCGGCGGCACGGCGATGAGATGAAGCGGCTTCCAGGCGGGTACTTCCAGGCCCTCGGCCGCGCCGATGACACGATGAACCTCGGGGGGATCAAGATCAGTTCCGCCGAGCTGGAGCGGGTCGTCAACGAGCTCCCGGGGGTCAAGGAGACGGCGGCGATCGCCACGCCACCGCCCGGAGGCGGCCCGGATCTCCTGGTTATTTACGCCGTGGCGGAACCGGATGCCCGCCCCGATCCCGGGGAACTGCGGGGGGCCATGCAGATGGCGATCCGCGACCACCTCAACCCGCTGTTCCGCGTTCACGAGGTGAAGATCATCCCCAGTCTGCCCCGGACGGCCTCGAACAAGGTCATGCGTCGGGAATTGCGGCAGGCCAGCGCGCCGTCCTGACGGGCTCCGGTCACGGCGGACACGCCAGGCCACATCGATGCCCCGGAAGCCCCGCGGGGGTTTCGGTTGCCCTGCCGCACTGGCTACAATTGGCAATCCTGTGTGCGGCTCGGCTCTCGGCAGCGGCCGGGTCGCTCAAGTCGCGATTCCATGCGATATTGAACCTCCTGGAACGTTGGACGGGGGTCCGAGCCCGACTCATGGCCTCCGCGGCCTGAACCGATGTCAGTCGGGGCGGAGATGAGAGGAGACGATCCATGCTGGCCCGATCGCTGCGTCCAATAACCATTGTCAAGACGGCCCTGGCCCTGCCGGTGCTGGCCGTGGCGCTGGCGGCAACGCCGGCTCACGGGCAGATCGGCGACTCAACCGGCCTGGCCGAGCTGATGTTCCCCGAGTACTACGACCGCGATGTGGTGCTTTTCGTCGAGGGCCTGAACCTCGATGAGACCCAGCGCGTCATTATCGAGGCGCTCTTCCAGGACTACCTGGACGGGTTCACCGACGCCGAAGCCGCGATGCGCCAGCGCTTCGAGGACATCCAGACCGACCTCCAGGCGGCGGACAAGACGGCCATCGTCGCCCTGGCCCTTCAGCCGCTGCGCGACCTGATCAACGACAAGGACAACCTGGAGACGCGGCTGCTCAGCGGCGTGCAGACGGTGCTCACGGAGGACCAGCTTGCGCAGTGGCCCTCGTTCGTGCGCAAGATGCGCCGCGAGAAGACCATGACCAGGGGGCGGCTGGACGGCGAGTCGATCGACCTGTTCCACATCATCCGCGACATGCGCCTGCCGGACATCGCCATGCGCTCGATCACCGCGATCCTGGCGGAGTACGAGACCGCGCTGGACCAGGGGCTCATCGAGCGGAACGACTCGTTCCAGCGGGCGCAGCTCAACCTGCTGGATTCCATCAGCGCCACGCAGGACAGCATCAGCACGGATGAGGCCGAGCGACAGGTCGGCCTGCGGGTGCGGATCCGCGACATCAACGACCACTACCGCGAGGCGATCGCCCAGGCGCTGCCGCCGGACCTGGGGGCCCAGTTCCGCCAGATGGCCCTGGAGCGCGCGTACCCGCAGATCTACCGCAAGACGCTCATGCAGCGGACGCTGACGGACGCGATGAACATTCCCGGCCTGTCCGAGGGCACCGTCACCGCCATCCGCGACCTCCAGCTCAGCTACGAGATCGAGCTCGCGGACGCCAACACGGCCATGCTCGTGGAGCACCAGCAGACCCAGCCGAAGGAGATGCTGGAGCGCATCGACCTGCTCAAGGCGCGCATGAGCGGCCAGCGGCCCACCCGCGCCGCGGAGCGAGCCCGCGTGAACACCTACACCCAGGACGAGATCGCCGAACCTTATATGAACACGCTGCTGACGCTGTTGACGCCGGAGCAGTTCGCAACACTCACGCACGCCCAGCGGTTCCTGGAACGCCAGCAACGGCTCGAGCGGATGCGCCAGGCGGAGAAACTCGATCCCGCGAGCCCGACCGTGCCGACCGTTGATGAGGGCCGCCCGGGCCGAGGCGGCGGCCAAAACTGACCGCCCCCCGGAATTGAACCGGAAACGAACCGGAAACGAACCCGGCCGCCAACCCGGCCGCGAACTCAAGGCCCGTTCCCGCCGGTGACCCGATTTTCGGCCTCGACTGTCAGACCTGATCGAGGCCCGGCTCCTATCGGACGACGAGCCATGACCGGAAACCCCGACCCGCGGCCCATCGCCGCCCGGCCGACAGGACTGACCCAGCGACCGCGCCCGTCGCGAACCGGCGTGTGCGGCACGCGCGATCCCGATTGAAGCCGACCATGGCTGACGCCGCCTCCACCCCCGCATCCGATCTCGGCGCTGCGCCGTCCAACGGCCAGCCCCTGTCCGCCGCGCCGCGCGCCGTGGACAACCAGGCCGCGCGCGACCGCTGCCGCATGCTCGGCATTGAGTGGGCGCAGGAGACGCCCGAGGCCCGCCCGGAGGCGCTCAAGCTCATCACCTCGGACATCGCGGTGCGTCTGCGGGTGGTGCCGCTGCGCATGGAGGACCACCGGCTGGTCACCGCGATGGTGGACCCGCTGGACATCAACGCCGTCGACGAGCTTTCGGTGCTGGTCGGCCGACCGGTGACGCGTATCGGGCTGGAGGCCAAGCTCTTCGCCGACCTGATGCGCGAGCACTACGGCACGACCGCCGCCCGCATGGCCGAGAGCCTGGCCGGCGAGGCCGACGACTCCACCGGCGATCTCGAGCACAATCTCGAGGCCATCGACGCCGAGGACATCCACCGGATGGCCGAGCAGCCCACGCTCATCCACCTGGTGAACCTGCTGCTGCTCGAGGCCATCCAGTGCCGCGCTTCGGATGTGCACATCGAGCCCTTCGAGGCGGAGCTGAAGGTGAAGTACCGTGTGGACGGCGTGCTCATCGAGCAGCCGCCCCCGCCCAAGCACCTTCAGCCGGCGCTCATCGGCCGCATCAAGATCATGTCGGGCATGAACATCGCCGAGCGCTTCGTGCCGCAGGACGGCCACATCACCCTTCGCTTCGAGGGTCGCAAGGTGGACATCCGCGTCTCCACCGTGCCCACGCTCTACGGCGAGTCGGTGGTGATGCGCATCCTCGACAAGAGCTCCCTGCCGCTGGACCTGGAGACCCTGGGCATGGGGCCGGCCCTGCGGCAGCAGATGGACCGGCTCATCGCCAAGCCGCACGGCATGGTCCTGGTCACCGGCCCCACCGGCTCGGGCAAGACCACCACGCTCTATGCCGCGCTGTCCAAGCTGTACGACCCCCGCAAGAAGATCATCACCATCGAGGACCCCGTCGAGTACGAGCTGACGGGCATCAACCAGATTCCGGTCAACCCCAAGCGCGGTCTGACCTTCGCCACCGGCCTGCGGTCGATCCTGCGCCAGGACCCGGACGTCATCTTCGTGGGCGAGGTGCGCGACAGCGAGACGGCGGAGATCGCCATCCGCTCGGCCCTCACCGGGCACCTGATCTTCTCCACGCTGCACACCAACGACGCGGTGAGCTCCATCGGGCGGCTCATCGACATGGGCGTGGAGCCGTACCTGGTGGCGTCGGTGCTCGAGGGCGTGCTGGCGCAGCGGCTGGGCCGGCGCATCTGCGCGAACTGCCGCGCCCGAGTGCCCATGTCCGAGGACATCGAGCATCGCCTGCGCCCGGAGGAGCTGGCGATGTTCGGCGGGCAGGTGTGGGTGGGGCGCGGCTGTGACGAGTGCAACGGCTCCGGCACGCACGGGCGGCTCGGCTACTTCGAGCTGCTGCTGATCAACGCGCCCCTTCGCCGCGCCATCGCCGAGAATCGCAGCACCTCCGAGCTGATCGACGTCATCGGAACGCGCTACACGTCGATGCGCCAGGAAGGCCTGCGCAAGGCCGCCGACGGCCTCACCACGATCGAGGAAGTGCTCCGCGCCACGCAAGATGCCGATGAGAGCGGCGTTTAACCTCCGATGCCCAGCTTTCAGTACCAGAGCCTGACTCTCGCCGGTGAGCGACGCAGCGGCGTCCTGAACGCGATGGATCGCGCCGACGCCGTCCGCCAGTTGCTCAGCCGCGGCGAGACCGCGGTGCAAGTGACCGCGGCCGACGAAGCCGCCAGTGTGCTCGCCCGCGCCCGCGCCGCCCCCGGACGCCCCGGACGCACCGGCGCCGGTTCGCGCCCGCGGTCGCGGGCGCACGGGGCGTCCGGGGCGTCCGGGGGCGGGGGCGGGCGATCGGCGCCGGCGCTGGTCCTCCGCCGTGGCGGCCGGCCGTCCATCGGCCGCGCCGAGATGGCGAATTTCGTGCGCGAGCTGGCCACGGCCCTGGAGGCGGGTCTGCCGCTCATGCAGTCGCTGCGCACGGTGCGGCGGCAGGCGACGGGCCGCGCCATGCCGGTGATTCTCGATCATCTCATCGAGCGGGTGGAGGCGGGCGATCCGCTGCACCAGGCGGCCCGCGAGTATGGCCCGCCATTCGACGACATGACCGTGGGCATGCTCCGCGCCGCCGACGCCTCGGGCCGGATGAGCGAGGTGCTGCACCAGTTGGCCGATCTGCTGGAACGGTCGGTCGAGCTTCGCCGCGAAGTGCTGGGGGCGACGCTGTACCCGATGATCGTGGCGGTCCTGATCGCGATCAGCGCCACGATCCTGGTCACCGTGCTGGTGCCCCGGCTCATCGAGCCGATGCGCGACCAGATCCGCATTCCCTGGCCGACGCAGGTCCTGCTGAACATCGCGTCCTTCCTCGCCACCGGCTGGTACTGGATCGTCATCGGGGGCCTGCTGGCGTGGTTCGGCTGTCGCGCGTGGTCCAACGTCCCGGCCAATCGATACCTGATCGACCTCTACAAGCTGCGCGCCCCCATGATCGGCAGGCTGCTGCGCGATGTGGCGGTCGCCCGCTTCACGCGCACGCTGGGCACGCTGTCCTCCGCCGGCCTGCCCATTCTCGAGTCGCTGCGCATCACCAACGCCACGCTGGGCAACACGGCGATGATGGCGGCGATCGACGAGGTGACCGAGAAGGTCAGCGCCGGCAAGTCGCTGGCCGACCCCATGGAGCACTCCGGCCTCTTTCCGCCGCTGCTCATCCAGGTCATCAACCTCGGCGAGCGCTCGGGCCAGCTCGAGAAGATGCTCATGCACGCGGCCACCGCGTTCGACCGCCAGGTGAATACGTCGATCAAGATCTTCACCAAGGTCCTGCCGCCGGCGCTGCTGATCGTGATGGCGCTGATCGGCGGCTTCGTGCTCGCCGCCATTCTCCTGCCTCTGCTCGAATTGCAGTCCGTCGTCGCATAAAGAAAGGACTGACGACCATGAACCGCGCACTGCCCGTTCGTTTCCGCCGCCCCGGCCGCGCCGCCCGGCGCCGCGCGTTCACCCTCATCGAGGTGATCGTGGTGGTCACCATCATCGCCCTGCTCGCGGGCCTCATCATACCGCGCATCTGGAACCGCGTCGCCGACGCCAAGAAGTCCAAGGCCCTGGCCGATTCAGCGCAGATCCGCCACGTCATTACCCTTTACCTGATGGACGAGGGCCTTTCGGGCATCGGCGACGACTTCGACATCGCCGTGCTCCGGCGCCGCCCGGACGACGGGGGCGGGGCCAAAGGGCCTTATCTCAACAAGGATGACGACCTGCTTGACCCGTGGGGCACGCCCTTCAGTCTGCGCATCCCCGGCGAGATCAACGAGGACTTCGACGTGATCTGCGCCGGCCAGGACAAGCAGTTCAACAACGAGGATGACATCGTCAACTGAGCCGCCATGCCGCGCCCGACCGCTCCAACCCGCGCCGGCTTCACGCTGATCGAGATGATCGTCACGCTCATCGTGCTGGCGATCGTCTCCGCGATCATCCTGCCGCGTCTGGGCGGCAACCGCGACCGCGAATTCGACCTCGTGACCGACCGGGTCGCCGACCTGCTCATGATGTACGCCCAGCGCGAGAGCCTGGGCCGGCGGCCGATCGGCCTCTGGCTCGACGCCGCCAACCACCGGCTCGTGCTCACCGTCGTTGGCGAGGACGCCCAGGCGGGCGGGCGGCAGGCGGCGTGGATGCTGGACGCCTTCGTGCGCCCGGTCGTACTGCCGGAAGATGTGGTGGTCCTCGATGTGCAGGCCGACGGCGAGTCCATCGATGTCAGCCAGTATCCGCTCCAGACCGAGCCGGGCGAGAATCGCCCGTCCATCGCCATCATTCTGGAGGGGCCCAGCGAGGTCGTGACCGTCGCCCTGGCCTCTCACGCCCTGGCCCCGGTCAAGGTTCGCGGCGATTCGTACCACAACTATCTCGGCGGGCCGGTCGATCTCGACGCCGCCGGACGCGATCGGGAGGACTGGTGACATGGCCCGACGACGACGACCGCCGATCCGCCGCGGCTTCGCCCTCATCGATGTGATCGTGGGGGGCGTGATGCTGGGCATCGGCGTGGCCGCGGTCATCACCGTCGGCAGCCGCGCCCTGGCCGACCAGATCGAGGGCGAGCATCAGCTCGTCGCCTCGTGGCTGGCCGACGAGCTGCTCAGCATGGTCGTGGTGGAGGGCCCGCAGGAGTATCCGAAGATTCACGACACGTTCGGCGCTTTCGAGGCGCCGTTCGCGCTGTACGAATACGAGGTGGACATCCAGGAGCAGGGTCCGCGCCAGCCCTTTCGCGTCATCGCCTATGTGCGCTGGCCGAACGCGCGCGGCTATGGCGAGGTCGCGGTGGAGACGCTGATCGCGGCGCGGCTGGGCGAGGAGACCGTCGCCCGCATGCCCATCGAGATCCTGGACCGGGAGTCGAGGTATTACGATGACGATCAGTAAGCGCGGCATCACGATGCGGCCGGGGCCGCGGCGCTCGTTCACGCTCGTGGAGCTGATCGTGGCCGGGGTGATCACCGCGTTCGTGCTGGCGTCGATCGCCACGAGCCTGTCCAACCTGGCCCGGGCCCGCCACTCCAGCCGCCAGCGGCTCGCGGCCTTCCTGCGGGCCGATGCGGCACTGGAGCTGATCCGGCGCGATGTCGCGTCCATCATCCGCCACGACGACCTGTTCTTCACGCGCTTTCAGCTCGTCGACGGCGCCATGGACACCGAGGCCGGCCGCGTGAATCGCGATGAGCTGCTCGTCTTCTCCAACCGCCTGCGGCAGTCGCGCAGCATCGAGTTCAACGGCGAGGGCACGCAGTACGAGGTGCAGTATCGCATCGCGGAGAACGACGATGCGCCCGTGCTGTGGCAGCGCCGCGATTCCTTCCCCGACGAGTACCCGCGCGGCGGCGGGCTGGCCACGCCGATCGTCGACAGCATCATCGCGCTGAACGTCGAGGCCTACGACGGCTACCAGTGGCGCAGCGACTGGGACTCGGACTTCGACGGCATGCCCAACGCCGTGCGCATCACCGTCACCGCCGCCGGCGAGGCCCAGGAGGACGAGGTCTACGACGCGCCGCTGGCCACGCTGCGCACCGTCGTCGCCATCGACCGCATCCTGCTGCCCCGCGAGAATCTCATGGCCCTGTACGAGACGGAGCATCCACCCGACGACGAATCGGCCGAGGACCCGAACGCCCTGCCGACGGGAATCGACGACGGCCTGTCGATCGACCCGTCCACGGGCATGCCGCGCGGCATGCGCATCGGACCGAACGGTGAGGTGATCATGGAGGGCGGCGATTTCCAGATACTGGACCCCAACTCGATGCCCAACGGCGGCCGGCCGATCGACCCGCGCGAAGATCGTCGCGGCCGGGGCGAGGATGTGCGCACGAGCAACCCCGGCGGCAGCGGCACCAGTACCAGCTCCAGCGGGGGCGGCGGCCGCGGCGGAGGAGGCCCCCCGCGATGACGCCGCGCCCACGCCATCTCCGTTCGCGCCGGGCGTCGGTCGTCGTGATCGTGCTCTGGTCGATCGCCGTGGCGGCGATTGTCACCAGCGCGGTGCAGCTCACCGCGTACCGGCAGGCCATGAAGGGCCGCGAGGTGCTGGCCCGCACGCAGGCCCGCTGGGCGGCCCGCGCCGCGCTCGAGGACACCATCGCCGTCCTCGCCGACCACACCTTCGATCCGGTGCCCGACGACGCCTTTGCGATGATCCTCGACCTCGAAAGCGTCGCCCTCGGCGAGGTCAACGGCGCGACGTACGAGATCCTCCATCACCTGGAGGGCCGCGACTTCCGCGGTCCGATGGACGAGCATTCGCGCTACAACATTCTGCTGGACAACAACCGCGCCCTGGCGCTGGACACGTTCCGCGACATGCGGATCGACATCCCGTCGTCGATCGGCGACTGGATCGACGAGGATGACGATGCGTCGATCCTCGGCGTGGAGCGCGAGTATTACCTCAGCCTCGAGCATCCCTACGAGCCGCGCAACGGCCCGCCGCACAACATCGCCGAACTGGAGCTGGTCGCCGGCATCTGGCCGGAATACCTGCGCGGCGAGGACTGGAACCTCAACAACCGACTGGACCCGGAGGAGAACGACGGCGAGCAGTCGCTGCCCTCCGACGAGCCGGACAACATCCTGGAGACGGGCTGGGCGGGTCGCCTGACCACCTACAGCGTGGATGCCGGCGCGACGGCGTCGGGCGAGCCGCGCATCGTGCTTCGCGATGCGGCGCCCGAGGAGCTGATCGAGCGGCTGGGCATCACGCTTCAGCAGGCCCAGGCGCTGATCCAGTTCGGCTCGAGTCCGGCCAACCGGCTGGAGTACCTCTACTTCCAGCCGGTCACCGGCGGCGACACGGGTCAGAACCCCGGCGCCGGCGGCGCGGGCCAGAATTCCGGGGCCGGCGGCGCGGCGGCCGGGCTCGGACAGCTTCCCGGCGGCGCCCAGGTCCCGGGCGGGACCGGCGGGGCGGGCGGGACCGGGTCGGCGAACCTCATGTTCACCGCCGCCGAGGTCGACGCCATCGTGCGCGAGACGGTGATTCCGCTGCCGTACGAACGCGTGGCCGGGCGGATGAACGTCAACACCGTGTCGGCCCAGTTCCTGCGCGACCTTTTCGTCGACGATGAGCAGATCGCCGACGAGATCATCTACCTGCGGAGCAGCCGGCCCCAGGGCATCGTGAGCATGTCTGAATTACAGGACCTGCCCGAAATGACCGACGACATGATGCAGCGGCTGGCGGACCTCTTCACCACCACCAGCAACGTCTACACGGTCACGGCGCGCGGCCGTTCCAACGCGTCGGGGCTCGAAGTTGAAATGATCGTGGTCGTGGATCGTTCGACCCTGCCGGTCCGCATCATCGAGTATCGAGAACAGTGAGCCGCCACCCGCACAACGCCTTCGATCCCCAGGTCCTCGCGGTGATCCACCGCGCCGGCGCACGGAGCCACGTCGTGGTCGCGCGCGTCAACGGCGGCCGGCCGAAGCTCATGGACCAGCGGACCTTCAGCGCCGCGGAGATGAACCGCCTGGACGGCTGGCTCGATCAGCACCGGGCGGGGCAGGCGCTCGTGGTGCTGCCGGCGTCGGCGGTCGTGTGCCGCACGTGTACGCTGCCGGCGAGCGATCCGGTGCAACTGGCCCAGGCCCTGGCGCTTCAGGCCGAGGCGCACGTGGGGGCGCTGGCCCCGCCGCACCGCGTGGGAGCGGCCGTGCTCCACGCCGCGCGCGAGGAAACGACGCGCAGCGGCCTGCTGATCGCCTGGCCGGAGTCGGCCGGCGTCGATCTGCCCGAGACGACCCGGCCCATCAAGCTGACATCCGACGTGGTGGCCCTGGCGGCGCTGCTCAACGGCGAGCGGCCCGCCGATCCGCTGGTGTGGCTGGACCGCGAGAGCGGCGCCCTGGCGATCGCCCTGACCCACGCCAACGGCGCGGCGTTCCGCTGCGCCCGCGAGGACGCCGAGTCCGGCGAGGCGTGGCAGCGCAACGTCGGCCGGGCGCTGACGGAAACGGGCCTGGCCGTCGGACACACCGACCAGTTCCTCGATTCGGTGGTGCGCGACACGCAGCGGAAGATCGCCGCCCTCAACGGGCAGCCCGCCGCGCTGGTCCTGCCGCCGGAGATCGTCACCTCCGCCGCCGCCCGCCTCGACGGCGCCCGGGCGGATGCGGCATGGTGGCAGACGTACGGCGTGGCCGCGGGCGCGCTGCTGGCGCGCTGCGACCAGCTTCAGTCGCTCACGGAGATTCTGGACGCCCCGCCGATCGAGCGGCCCTCCATCGTCCGGACGATGAGCGAGGCGCTGTCGCGGCCCCGCACCGCCGCGTGGTGCGCCGTCGCCGCGGTCTTGGTGCTGCTGCTGGGCCCGCTGGCGCTGCACGGACTGCGCCTGGCGGTGCTGACGATGCGCTTCGACGATGTGCAGACGCAGCTCGAGCGCGTCGAGGCGCTCGATGACAAGCGCGAGATGTACGGGGCGCTGTCGGACATGTCCTGGCCGATGACCAAGCTGCTCGCCGATCTGGCGTCGAACGCCCCCGAGGGCATCGAGCTGAACACCATCCGCATCAACTACGGCGAGAGCGTCAGCATCAGCGGCCTCGCCACCCCGGACGCCGGCCGCTCCGGCACCGAGCTGATCGCCCTCATGCAGCGCAACCTCGAGGAGACGCGGATCTTCTCCAACACCACGCTGAGCTGGGATGAGCCCAACAGCTTCGGCCAGTACGAGTTTTCCCTCACCAGCCGCATCGCCAAGCCCTATTTCGCCTTCAAATACCCGGAAGACCGCAACTTCGCCGACTGGACCATGCAGATGCGCGTGGACGGCGAGCGGCCGTCCGCCGCGGCCGCGGCCTCCGATGCGCCGGCGCCCGATGATCGTCGCGACGGCGGCGAGACGGCCGTCGCGGGCGGCGGAGATCTCGAAGCGCTCGTCTCCGAGGATCCATCCGCGCCGGTCGCCGGCGGCGCCGCGCCGGCCGCATCCACGCCAGGCCGCGACCGCCGCCGCACGAGCGGCGCCGATGCGGGCGACGGCCTGGCCAGCCGCGAGTCCGAACGCGGCGGCGGCGTGGGCGGCCTGCCGCCGTCGGTGGACGTTCCCGAAGCGCTGACCGAGGCGCAGATCAAGGCCATGAACCTCAACGACGCCAATACGGCGCTCCTTCGCGTCGCCACGGCCCGGCGCAACGCCCGGTTCGACGCCGAGACGGGCGAGCGCCTGAAACGCGAGTTCGACATGCTCCTGGCGCACGTCGCCGAACTCAGGAAGAACCAGTGACATGAGCGTCGCGCAAACCATCTCATCGCAGCTTCAGCAGATGTCGCGGGCCCTGCGCTGGTCGATCTACGCCCTCGCCGGCCTGGCTTTGTTCCTGCTGTGGGACGGGCTCATCGCGCCCACGACCGACGAGTGGCGCACGAAGGCCGACGCCATCCAGACCAAGGTCGATCGCGTGCGCGCGGCATCGTCGCTCATCGGCCGCTTCAACGCCCTGCACGGCGAGATCATCGGCATCGGGCCGGTGTCGCTGCCGGAGAGCGAGAGCCAGGGCCGCCAGGCCATCCAGGACGTCATCATCGAGGTCCTCAAGGGCCACAACGTCGCCGAGCCGAGTCTCAGCATCGCCGACAGCCGCGTCCAGCGCGGCACGCTCGCCGGCATCGTGGGCACGAAGCGCCTCGGCGCGCTCAAGGCCGATCTCGAGTACACCGCCACTCCGCAGGACGCCGTGGCCATCATCGCCGAACTCGAAGCCAGCCCGGAGATCGAATTCATCCGCACCATCCGCATGAACAAGGCGCCGAACAACAGGATCAAGGTCCGCCTCACCCTGGAAACCTGGGTGCTCGGGGCCTGATCGCGGGGAACGACCATGCAATTCGCCAACCTCAACCTGAATCGCAGTCTGGTGTGGAGCGTGATCTGCCTGGGGCTGGTCGCGCTGGTGCTCATCGTCGCCGCGCCGCCGCTGCTGGTCGCGGCCTTCGCCTCCAGCCCGGATGAACTCCAGGTGGCGTCGGCGCTCCAGACGCGCCTGACGGGCCATGAAGAGGCGCTGAACCAGCATCAGGCCCGGTTCAACGGCCGTTCGGTCTTCTATAAGCCCCTCCCGAAGCCCAAGCCGGTGCCGCAGCGCGATCGCCCGGTGGTGCTCGACACTACACCCGCCGAGCCGCCCAAGCCGCCCGGCCCCCCGCCGCCGAACCCCATCTACACCGGCCCCAGCATCATGGCCATCCTCGGCGATGAGGTCTGGTTCACCAACCCCAGTCGCGGCGAGCCGCCCCTGCGCATCAAGGTCGGCGAGGAGGCCGCGGACATCAAGGTCAACAGCGTCGATCCGCCCTGGCGCATCAACGTCAACTACAGAGACGGCGGACCGTACGACGTGTCGCTGTTCGATCTCAAGTCCTTCCTCACGGACGCCACCGAATCGACCCAAGTCGCCCCGCCGCCGGGCCTGATCGAGGCCCCGCGAACTCCCCCCGTGACGCCGCCCGACGCGGCCGGATCGACCCCGCCCGACGGTTCCGATAATCCGGAAGGCGCGGCAGCCGGTGCCGCGGGTGCGGCATCGGGCGGCGAATCGACCGATGGCGGAGCGGCGGCGGACCCGGCCGGCGCGGGCGGTGCGTCCGCACCCGGCGGATCGGCGGCAGAAACCGCAGCGCCGGGCGTCTCATCGCCACAGGCCGTGCCGGCCGGCGGCGGCGGCCGTTGATGCCGCACTCGTGCCAGTTCTCCGTCCGCCCGAGTCACTGACCAGGGACCGATGATCCTCATGCATACGCCAAAGACACGATCGCTCCGGATGCTCGCCGGCCTGTGCGCCGCCTCGCTGATCTGCGTCTCGGCCACGGCCCAGGACGGCCGGCCCAACCCTGCGCGCCCCGCCAGCCAGGCCCGCCTCGACCAGGAACGCGCCGCCGCCGGCGATGCGGACCTCGGCGCGCCGGGCCGCCAGATCCCCGACGATGAAGTGGTGAAGGGCGGCTTCAAGGACGTCGCGGTCACCGACATGATCGAATGGATCGCCAACATCACCGGCAAGGTGGTGATTCCCATCCAGCCCACCACGCTGAGCACCAAAAAGATCACCCTGATCATCGAGAACTTCGTCGACAAGAACCAGGCCCTCAACGACGTCTTCACCACCTTCCGGCTCAACGGCATCGGCGTCATCGAGACCGACCGGCTCATCATCATCGGCCTGCTCGACGACATGAAGAACCTCTCGGAGCTTCCCGTGCTGGAGGCGGAGACGGACATCCTCGGCCGCACCGATCGCGGGGCGATGGTCATCAAGATTTTCCGGGTGGAGAACCGCAACGCCGAGGGCATTTTCGACCAGATCGACAGCACCGCGCCGACCTACGCCTCGGTGTCGGTGGATGTGGACTCCAATTCCATCGTGGTCTACGGCGACGTCGGCTACTGCCAGCAGGTGCAGCGGCTGATCGACGAGCTCGATCACCGCTGGGTCACCGGCGTGACCATGACCTACCGGCTCGCCCACGCCGACGCCCAGGAGATCGCGGACAACATCCTGGAACTGTTCGAGACCACCGGCGCCTCGGCGCCGCGCACCGGCCGCACCACGCGCAACGCGCGCCAGCAGCCCGGCCGGCAGCAGGGCCAGCCGCAGGTCGTCTCACCCTCGACGCCGGGACCCGAGATCGAGATGCGCGTCACCGTGAACGTCCAGCAGAACACAGTGACGGTGAACGCCGACCGCGCGGTCATCGACAAGGTCACCACGCTCATCGAGGAGGAATGGGACCTGCCCCGGCCCGAGACCACCACCCGCGTCTACCGCTTGGAGTACACCGACCCGATCAAGATCCGCGACACGCTGCGCGAGTTGCTGGGCACGGGCACGGGGACCTCGCGACCGACCGCGCGGCTGGCCGGCCAGCCGGCGGGCGCTGCCGGCGCCGGCGGGGGCGCCGGCGCGGCCCCCGAGCTGGGCAACATCTATCGCATCGAGGCCTACCCGGACCAGAACAGCATCATCGTCATCGGCAAGACCGAGGCCTCCTTCGGCTTCCTCGACGACATGATCGAGAAGCTCGACCAGCCCAGCGACATCGGCCTGCCCCTGGTCGTCGAACTCAACCACGCCGACGCCATCGACCTTTCCGAAGAGCTCAACGTGCTGCTCCAGGAAGCCGGCGCGGGCATCGGCATGCAGGTCCAGGGCGGCGGCCTGTCCAGCGCCGGGCTCGGCGAGACATCGTCGGACACCGGAACGGGCGGCAGCGGCGGAACCGGCGGGGCCGTCGGTCGCGAGGCCGAAGGCGCACGCGACCTCCAGTTCCCCTGGCAGCGGGCGCGGCAGGAAGATGACCGCGCCCCCGAGTCGCCGCTCATCGGCACCGTCCGCATCATGCCCATCGTCCGCCAGAACGCCCTGGCCGTGCTCTGCCCGCCGGCCATGCGGCAGCCGATCCGCGAGCTGATCGAGTCCTTCGACCGGCCGGGACGACAGGTCATGATCGCCGCGATCATCGCCGAGGTGGAGCTGACCGACGACTTCGCCTTCGGCCTGCGCATCAGTTCCGGCAGCATCTCGCCCACCAACCTCGACAACGCTCTCAGCGGCGGGCTCACCGGCAACGCCAGCAACGAGGGCACATTCCTCGACGGGCTCTTCGACACCTCGACGCTGGAGCTGAACTTCGACGTCAACGTGCTGCTCCAGGCCCTGTCGCAGAAGACCAACGTCCGCATCCTCCAGGAGCCGGCCGTCTTCACCGCCGACAACCAGGAGGCGTACTTCTTCGACGGCCAGGACGTGCCGTTCATCTCCGAATCGCAGTCCACCGACACCGGAAGTCTCAACCAGTCGTTCGATTACAAGGCCGTCGGCGTCTCCCTGAACGTCCGGCCGCGGATCACCGCCCAGAACGATGTGGACATGGAGATCTACCTGGAGCTGTCGAGCATCGTGCCCGGACAGACGCTCTTCGGCGGCTTCATCGTCGATCGCCGTTCCACCACGACGCAGATCGTCGTGCGCAACGGGCAGACGATCGTCCTCAGCGGCATCCTGCGCGACACCGAGTCCACCGTCACCCGCGGCGTGCCGTTCCTGGAGGACATCCCCCTGGTCGGCGACCTCTTCAAGTCGCGCGAGAACCAGAAGGTGACCTCGGAGCTGGTGGCCTTCATCACGCCGATCGTCGTCCAGAACCCCAGCGCCCAGGACGCCATGAGCCGCGAAAACCGCAAGCTCCTGGAGGAGCTGGCCGTCCCGCTCAAGGAGCAGCGCGACCGGAGCGAGCGCGTTCGCGAGCGCATGATCAACCCGCCGCTCGTCCCTGAACTGCTTGGCGAGCCCGATGCCGCGCCCGGCGACGACATCCGCGATGACAGCCCGGGCCGCAACGGCGATGGCAACGGCAATGGCGCCGCCCGGCCACGAAGCGGCAACTGATGGTTCGCCTTGACAGCCATCGTCGCGGGCGCGAACGTGGTGGCCGGTGACGATGCGACCCCCGATGCTCCATGTCCTGGCCGTCATGCTCGGGCTGGCCGGCGCTTCAGCGTTCGCCGCGTGCGCCACCGACGGCGCTGCGAACGCCCGACCCGGACCGAGCCGGTCCGCATCAGGCGCGCGCACCACCGCGACCGGCGGCGCTTCGCGCAACCTGCCCGAACTGCCGCCCGACCTGGGCCTCCAGCCCGCGGGCCAGTCGCTGACCGTCGATGTGCGGGCGGTGATCGGCCTGCTCGGGGCGATTCCCTACGACGACTTCGCGCTGCCGCTGGTGAGCCCGGACGGCCTGTTCATCGCCACGGAGGTCGGCATCGCCCCGCAGGTCGCCCCCTCGTGGGACACGATCCTCGCCGAGCCGGACGCCACCGTGCCGGAGGTCACGCACATCGAGATCTACCGCCTTGACCTCCGCATGGGCATCGACGAAGCGCAGCGGCGGCCCGCCGAACTCGCCGTCACCGTCAGCACGCCGGTCCTGTTGGGGCGGTCGTCGAACGATGAGGGCTTCCTCATCGAGGCGCCGCAGTCCGACGGCTCGCGGTGGATCGGCCTGGTCTCGTGGGCGACCGGCGAGATCCGCTGGCTGGTGCAGGATGAGCACGTCAACGCCTTCGCCTCCCTCGGGCCGGACGGGCGACTGGCCTGGTCGCGCCGCACGGCCGCCGACGGGCGCTTCGAGCTTGTGGTGCAGCGAAGCGGCCAGTCGTGGACGCTGGGCGATGCGGCCGAGGACTGGCTCCTGCCGCACTGGAGCGGTCGCGATGACAGTCTGTTCGTGCTGCGTCTGCGCGATGATCGGCTGGACCTGGCGCACATCATCGCCGCCAGCCCGGCGGCGGCGCGGCAGTCGCAGCGCGTCACCCCCATCGCCGCCGGGGCCAACGTCTACATCGCCTACCAGTCGATGGCCTCGACGGTGACGACGGTCGGCCTGCCCCGACCGCTTTACGACCAGGTGCCGTACGTCGATCCGGCCCACAGCCGCGCCGCCGTGTGGCGTCCGTTCGCGGCCGGGGGCGCTGCGCCGATCCTGCTTGAGCCGGAGTCGCTGGCGGCCGTGCCCGACGAAACGGATGTGGCCTACGTGACCACACTGGGCAACCTCATGCGCCAGAGTCTGGCCAATGAAAAGCTCAAGGCGCGGCTGCTGGCGGGGACGATCATCCCCCGGCGGGTGAACAACGCGAGCTGGCACTCGGTGCTCCTGGCCCCGCAGGAGGGCCGGATCGGGCTGTCGGCGATCAGGTTGCTGCCGCCCGAACGGTAGGCCGGGGCGACATGGTGATGCGCGGCGGCGCTGAGGTCGCCGTGCCGCACGCGCCGTACCAGATCGGCTATGCTGCCACCTGTCTCGCCCTGTCCCTGTTCAATACCCGAGGCCATCATGACCGACCAGCAGCACGGCGACCAGAAACCGCTCCGCAATCCGGGGGACAATCCGGGGGACAATCCGGGGGCCGATCCGGGGCTTGACCCGGAGTACATGGATCAGGCGATGAAGGGGCTGTCCGGCGGACCTGGCGGACCCGTGAGCATGAAACACCCGAAGGGACTGTGGGTGCTGTTCATCACGGAGATGTGGGAGCGGTTCAGTTATTACGGGATGCGGGCGATTCTCGCCCTTTACCTGGCCCATACCGCCGTGCAGATGGATGCCGGCAGGTCCGGCGTGGGATTCGGCTGGGACCAGGCCGATGCCTCCGTGCTCTACGGCATCTACACGTTCATGGTGTACGTGACGTCGATCTTCGGCGGCATGGCGGCCGACCGTTTTCTGGGTACGCATCGATCCATGCTGTTCGGCGGGAGCATCATCGCGGTCGGCCACATCTGCCTGGCCTTCACCGAGCTCTTCAAGGCGGCCGACGGCACCATCGTCACGCCGGAAACGGCGTCCAGCACGATCGGCGTGTTCCTGCTGGGGCTGACGTTCATCATCATCGGCACCGGCTTCTTCAAGCCGTGCGTGAGCGTCATGGTCGGGCAACTCTACCGGGAGAATGATCCGCGGCGAGACTCGGGCTTCACGATCTTCTACATGGGCATCAACCTGGGAGCCGCCTTGTCGCCGCTCGTGGCAGGCACGCTCGCCCAGCGCGTGGGATGGCACTGGGGCTTCGGCTCAGCGGCGGTGGGGATGATCATCGGCCTGGTGACCTACTCGGTCATGCGCTCCAGGTACCTCAGGGGCATCGGAGACGCGCCGGAGCGCAGTTGGGACGGCACGGCCTGGCTGAAGTTCGGATGCATCATCGCCGGACTGGTGGCGATCCCTCTGGTTCCCATGTTGCTGTATCTGACCGGGAACCTGGACCCGATCACGAATGCGTGGACCTCGATCACCGGCACGCTTGGCGTGTACGGCACGGCGGCGGCCATCGCGGGACTGATCCTGGCCGCGTGCGTCGGCTTCCTCATGATGCAGATGCCGGAGCACCGAAGTCGCATCGCCGTCATCTTCATCCTCGCGATCCTGGGCAACATCTTCTTCTGGGTGGCCTTCGAGCAGGCCGGCACGTCGATGAATTTCTTCGCCACGGACTCCACCGATCTCACAATCTACGGGTTGTGGGAAGCCGGCATGCCTTCGACGTGGTACCAGTCGGTTAACGCGTTCACGATCGTGCTTTGCGCGCCGATTTTCTCCTGGCTGTGGATCTGGCTCGCCCGGCGGCGCAAGGATCCCTCCACGCCGATGAAGTTCGCCATCGGTCTCTGGCTCCTGGGCCTGTCCTTCATCGCGATGGTCTTCGGGGCCATGGACGCCAGAGACGGACTGGCCGGTCCGCACTGGCTTTTCATCACCTATGTCGTCTACACGTGGGGCGAACTGTGCCTGTCGCCTGTGGGGCTGTCGATGGTGACCAAGTTGGCGCCCAAGCACCTGCAATCCCTGCTCATGGGCATCTGGTTCATGTCATTGGCGCTCTCGAACCTCATCGCCGGCCTCGTGGCCGCGTTTGCGGAGAAGTTTGACCCCGCATCGACGGCGGCCGAGGAACTTCAGACCTTCATCATCCCCGGCCAGGCTGGCTTCTACCTCATGCTCGTGGTCTTCCCAGTCGGGTCCGGCCTGGTGATCGCCCTGCTCACGCCACTGATGAAAAAGATGATGCGCGGCATTCACTGACGCTCGTGCCGTCCGCCAGACGTTGGCTCACCCCCCCGCCCCCAGCGGCTCGATGAACATCGGTTCGCCGCCCGGACCCAGCGGCGCGCCGAAGGCCATCCACGCCAGCAGCAGGCATGTCCACAGGATGCCGAACGTCAGCGAGTAGGGCAGCATCAGCGAGACGATCGAGCCCAGGCCCGCATCCTTCTTCCACTGGGCCATGAACACCAGCATCACCACGATGTAGGGGTTCAGCGGCGCGATCGTGTTCGTCACCGAGTCGCCCACGCGGTACGCCGCCTGCGTCAGCTCCGGGCTCAGCCCCAGGCCCATGAACAGCGGCACCATGACCGGGGCGATGAGGGCCCACTTCGCCGACGCCGAACCGATGAACAGGTTCAGCGTGCAGGTGAGCATGATGATGGCGATGACCAGCAGGGCCGATGAGAGGTTGAACTGCCGCAGGAACGTCACGCCTTCCACGGCGATGAGGAAGCCCAGGTTCGACTGGCCGAACCACGCGACGAACTGCCCGGCGAAGAACGCCAGCACCACATACGGGCCCATGGTGGACATCGATTCGCCGAACATGCGGGCCACATCGCGGTCGTTCTTCACCGTCCCGGCCGCGGCGCCGAAGGCGATGCCCGGAATCAGGAAGAGCACGAAAAGGATGGGCACGATGGCGTCGGGCCACTTGGCAGGATCCTCCTTCGTGCCCTCGGCGTGCAGGGCCCAGCCCGGCACGAGCACGAGGGCCAGCACGAGGGCGCTGCACACGATGAATGCGCCCAGGGCCGCGAGCATGCCGCGCACCTCCAGGTCGGTCACGTGATCGCCCCCGCCCCCGGATGCGCCGCCGCCCATGCTCGCCATGCCCGTGCGGACCTGCTCGTCGATATCCGCCTGCGAGAACCGCTTCTCCACGATCCATTTGGTCACGCCCCAGCCGATGAGGGTGATGAAGATGGTCGAGACGATCATGAAGTAATAGTTGCAGTCCGGGCGCATGGTGTAGTCGGGATTGAGCAGTTGCGCCGCCTCCTCGGTGAGGCCCATGAGCAGCGGATCGAGGGCGGTGATGAGCAGGTTGGCGCTGAAACCGGCGCCGACGCCCGCGAAGACCGCCGCCAGCCCCACCAGCGGAGCGCGGCCGGCCTTGGCGAACACTGCCGCCGCCAGCGGGGGCAGGACCACGTAGCCCGCATCCACCGCGGCGCTGCTCATCACACCCACGAAGATCACCGCCGGCGTGAGCAATGCCGCGGGCGTGGCGAGCACGGCGAGCTTGAGCAGCGCCCCCAGCAGCCCCGCCCGCTCCGCCACGCCGATGCCCAGCATCGCCACCAGCACCACGCCGAGCGGGCGGAAGCCGGTGAAGTTGGTGACCATGGTGTCCCACACCCATTGCAGGCCCTCGGGCCGCAGGAGACTGCGGGCCTCGACGATGACGCCCGGCTGGGTGGGATGGGCCGCCTGCCACCCGAAGCGCACGGCCAGCTCCGAGCCGATGAGCACGAGCAGGGCGCCGATCATGAACAGTGTCACGGGGTCGGGCAGCTTGTTGCCGATGCGCTCGATCCAGTCGAGGATGCCGAGGCCGGTTTTCTTGTTGTTGAGGGCGGGCTCGGGGTGTTCGGGTTGTCCGGGGGTGGCCATGGTGATCGCTCCGTGGGTCGCCGGGGGGATTCCCGGGGCGGGGGTCGGAGCGATTGTGGGGATGGCCGCGCGGCCGTCAAGATGACATGCCTTCTTGTGCCCCGCGGGTGCTCCCCTGGTGCCTGCTGCCTGGTGCCTATGCCCTTCCCACAAACGTTCCCCGCTCCCGGTCCTTCTTCACCCCCGGAAACTTCAGCACCTTGTTGTGCATGGCCACGTACACGCCCGGCGGCAGCACCTGCACCGCCAGCAGGGCCTCGGTCAGATTCTGCGTGGCATCGGTATTGCGCATCGCGTATGGCCGCATCGCCCCCGTCAGCACGATCGGGACCGGCGGCTGCGGCAGGATCTCGACGATGCGCTCGCCCGTGTTGGGCAGCCGGTCCGTGCCGTGCACGATGACCACGCCATCGTGCCCCTCGGCCATGGCCTCGGCGGTGCGGGCGATGAGCGTGTGGTCCTCATCGTTCATCTCCAGACTGTCCTTGTTCATGAGCGGCACGCGGATGATCTCCACGCCGTCCAGTTGCAGCGAGGCGAGCATGACATCGAGCACGCTGATGCGGTTCTCCATCACGCCGGCCAGTTCATCGTAGGTCTTCTCGATGGTGCCGCCGGTGGAGATGAGGGCGATGCGCTTGCGGGGCATGGTGCCCATCATATCGACGGCCGACCCTCGCGCTGCCATGTCTAGCCGCGACCGCCAGGGAGCGCTTTCTTGCTGCCGAAGTCCATACGCATCCGACGGCCCACCGAGCGCTCCCGTACGGTCGCGGCTGAACATCCCACGAGAATCCGGTCACTTCCCCTCGATCCCCACCGGCAGGGCCATTGTCTTCGGCAGCAGGCACGCCCGGTCCGTGCACGCCTGCCAGGTGATGACCAGTTGCGGCGTCCCCGTGATCTCGCCCGTGCGCTCGATCCCGACCGGAATCTCGATCGAGCCCGTATGCACGCGCATGGGCGCATCGCTGATCGCCGCCGCCACGTACACCTCGCCCTCCGGATACGCGATGTCCGCGCGCAGCCCTTCGCCGCCGGTCAGTTCGATCTTCAGAGGAATGAGAAACTCCGGCCCCGGCTCGTGGGCGTTGATGTGGAACCCCTGAGCGATCTCGATGCTCAGCACGATCGTCGCCCGGTCACCCATCGCCAAGGAGACCGATGCGACATCCGCCCGCACCGTCACCGCCTCATCGCCGACGGCTCGTGGCGCGGCCGCCTCGGCGATATCGCCTTGCCCCTCCAGCCCGACCGCCCCCGGATACTCCTGCGCAAAGCGGTTCAGCGCCATCGTCGCCAGGACCGGACCGTGCGGCAGGCCGGCGATGATCTCGCTCATGCTCCGCAGGGTCGCCGCGGCATCATCGAGCCATCGCCGCTCGCCGGTGATCTCGTGCAGGTCCAGCAGGTTGTTGATCATGGCGGAGTTGGCGCAGGGCATCGCCCCGTCGGAGCGGCTCTTCGTGCGCACGAACAGGTCCGACTGCTCCGGCAGCGTGTCGAAAAAGCCGCCCGCGGATGCATCCCAGAACCGCTCGCGGGCTTCACCGGCCAGTGCGATCGCCTCATCGAGCCACGCCGGCTTCCGGGCGTCCTCCGCGGCCCGGTGCAGAGCCAGCAGCCCGCCGATCATGAGGGCGTAATCCTCGGCGAAGGCGCTGATCTTGCTCTCGCCGGCGCGGTGCGTGCGATACAGGCCGCCATCCTGCGCGCGCATCTCGGTCAGCACGAACGCCGCCGCTCGCCCTGCCGCCTCGATGTACTTCGGCTCGCCGAGCGCGCGCCCGCCATCGGCGAAGCCGCCGATCATCAGCCCGTTCCACCCCGCGATGATCTTGTCATCGAGGCGCGGCTGCTTGCGCTGGTCCCGAACGGCCAGCAGTGCCGCATTGATCGCAAGCAGCCGCTTTTCGAATGCATCCAGGTCCATTTCCAGCGCCGCGGCCAGCCGATGCGGCCGATCGACGAGATGGACGATGTACTTGCGGCCATCCTCGGGGTGGTGCGGATCCTGGAAGTTCGGCTGGCCATCCAGCCCGTAGACCCTCAGCGCGAATTCGATGTCGCCTTCCAGTCCCGCCGCGCGCAGGGCTGCCTCGAACTCCTCGCGCTCCCAGATGTAGTTGAGCCCCTCGCGGCCATCCACCTCGGCATCCTGGGCGCTGTGGAAGCCGCCCGCCTGATCGGTCATCTCCCGCAGCACATAGTCCAGCACCTCGCGGATCACCTCGGCGTAGTACGCATCGCCCGTGCGCGCATATGCCTCGGCGTACGTGCTCGCGAGTTGCCCATTGTCGTACAGCATCTTCTCGAAGTGCGGCACGAGCCACTGGCCATCCGTCGAGTAGCGGTGGAAGCCGCCGCCCACCTGGTCATACATGCCGCCCATCGCCATGCGATCGAGCGTGTGGATGACCGACTCGCGCACATCGCGCCGCGACCACGCGACATCGAGGAGAAAGTCGAGGTTGGCGGGCATGGGGAACTTCGGCGCTGGCCCGTAGCCGCCGTGCCGCCGGTCGTAGGACCCGGCGATGCGATCGACGGCGATGTCCACCGAAGCCGGCGTCAATGGCCGCGATTCGGACGGCCCGGCGAGCAGCCGCCGCACCGCGACCCCCACGCGCTCGGCGACATCGAGAACCTCCGGCCGGCGCTCGCGCCACGCGCCCGCGAGCTGCCGCAGGATCGACTTGAATCCGACCCGCCCGAACGCATCCTCCGGCGGAAAGTATGTGCCGATGAAGAACGGCCGGAGCCCGGCCGGCTCGAGGAACACCGAGAGCGGCCAGCCGCCGCGCTGCCCCATCTCCTGCACCGCCGCCATGTAGATGTCATCCACATCCGGCCGCTCCTCGCGATCGACCTTGATGCAGATGAAGTGATCGTTGAGGATCGCCGCGACATCCTTGTTCTCGAAGCTCTCGCGCTCCATGACGTGACACCAGTAGCACGTCGAGTAGCCGATGCTCAGGAAGATGGGCTTGTCCTGCGTCCGGGCCGCCTCGAACGCCTCCGGACCCCACGCAAACCAGTCCACGGGGTTGTGGGCGTGCTGGAGCAGGTAGGGGCTGGTCTCATCGATCAGCCGGTTGGTGTGCCGCGGCGCTGCATCGCCGACCTGGCCCCCGGCCCCGGTCGGCGCTTCGGGGCGTGAAGGCGGCGTGGCGTGGGCCATGGGGGCGGTCCTCTCGGTGATGGTACCCGGGTCGGCCCCGACGCGCGGCTCGGCGGACAGCGCGGCATCGCCCGCGGGCTGGCCGGCCCGCGTCTCGGCCGCCTTCGAGGCGTTCGCACCCGATGGCGCCGGCGCATCGCAGCCCGGCGAATGCAGCAGCAGGAGGCCGGCGATCAGCGAGCGAGCGGTTTTCATGCGGGATCCTCAGAATAGACGGTCCGCGGGGCGGGTCATTGTTTCTGTCCAATAGACACGCCCTTATGATTGTTCACTGCCGCCCTCGAATTCCGACAGTCGAAAACCGAACAATGCCGACGAAGGGGGGCATTCGCCTCGCATGACCGCCTGGACCGAGAGCATTCAGGATATCCAGTACGCCGGCCTCATCGTCTCGATGATGCTGCTGGTGATCGGTCTGGTCTTGTGGGCCGCGGGCCGTCGGGTGCTGCGGCCGTCCTTTGCCGCGCTGGCGCTGATCGCCGGCGCCGGCCTGGGCTGGGTGGCGGGCAGCAACATCGATCTCGGCGTGCCGGCCCTGGCGGTGGCGATTATCGCGGCCCTCCTGTGCATGTGCTTCGCGGCGATGGCCTTCCGGGCCCTGGTGGCGACGAGCATGGCGGCCATCATCGGCGTGGCGGCGCCGATGGCCGTGTGGGGCGGCGCGGTTATCCGCAACGGCGGACCCCCGGCTGCGGCACAGGCGATGGACGGCGATCGGGCGGCCTCGGGGGCGCCTTTGCCCGAGCCGTCACCTCCCGATGAGTTCGACGCCTGGCTGGCGCAGGGAACGGGCGGATCGGCCACGACCGATGACCAGACCGACGATGACCCGGCGGATGTGATGGCCGAGGGCGGGCGCGTGAGCGATGACCTGCGGGCCCTGGCCGACACGCTGGAGCTGGATGTGACCTTCACCCCGGAAGCGGAAGCGCACATCGAGCGCGCCGGCAGCTACGTCCGGGCGGTCTCGGACTGGGGCCACTCGGTGTGGGAGCGCACCCCGCCGGTCCTGCGGCCGGGCCTGGTCGTCGCCGCGGTCATCGGGGCCATCACCGGCCTGCTGGTGGGCACGCTGGCCTCGTCATTCTGCGTGTCGATCGTCACCGCATGCGGCGGATCGCTGCTCTGGCTTGCATCGTCGATCGCCATGGCCCGCGAGCTGGAGCTGTCGCAGAACCTCTACGCCGAGCTGACCCCGGCCACGTGGCTGCTGGCCTGGGCGGTCATCTCGGTTATCGGGCTTGCCATTCAGTGGACGTTCCGTCCGGCGAAAGCCGATAACACGGCGTGAATCGCGATCGCGCGCCAACCCGGTCGCATGTCGAATCCAACGTCGCCCGCGCCCGCCCCGGTCACTGACCGGCGGCGTCGACGGCGCCCCGCATTGAGGCCCGATCATGCTGCACGCCAACCATTTGCTCGCCCAGTCCGACGGAAGTCCCGGAAACCGCATCGACGAGCAGGCCCTGGAGGCGCTCAGCGGGCTCTTCTCGCGGATGGACATTCTCAACCACCCGGCAGAGCTGATGGACAACCTGGCCAACATCCCCATGGTGCTTGCCGCGGTGCTGCTGGTCGTGGGGCTGATGTGCGTGCTCAACGGCTACATCTGGCACAAGTGGATCGTCATCATCCTGGCGTTCATGGCCGGCATCATCCTGGGCAACCTGCTCAGCGAGCAGCTCGGCCATTCGAGCGTGATTGCCTTCTCCATCGGCACGCTGTGCGCGATCATCGCCACGCCGATGCTCCGGATCACGGTGGCCCTGTTCGGCGGGCTGACGGGGGCGTTCATCGGGGCCAACGTGTGGACGGCCGTCAACGCCGCCCAGCCGGAGACGCACTGGGCGGGCGCGGCAATGGGGTTCATCGTCCTGGCGATGGCCTCGTTCCTGCTCTTCAAGCTGGTGATCATCATGTTCACGGCCATCGGCGGCGCGTCGATGGTGGTGCTGGGCGCGATCACGCTGCTGCTCCAGGTGGACAACTGGGAGCCGGTGGTGCGAGAGAACATCCTGGCGAACGACCGGCTGGTCCCGATCCTGGTGGCAGTGGCGGCGGTGGGCGGGTTCGTTTTGCAGCAGTCGCGAGCCCACGCATCGGCCGGGGCGGCAAAAGAAAAACCGGCGGGGTAGACGCGCCCCTTTCGGGGTGCCACGCCTCGCGGCTTTGGGCGAGGCGTGCCAATTCCACTCAATGGCGCCAGCGCCGAACAAGCCCTCTCAGACATACGGCGCACGGGTGATGATGACCACCGCCAGCGCCGCGAAATAGACAAACCAGATCAGCAGCACGAACCACCGCTGCCGGGCGCGCGACCGGGCAATGAATCGAAGGCGCCCCCGGACAGCGAGAACGATCGCGACGATGCCGCCGGACTATCCGAAGAGAACGGCGACGACCAGCGGCGGCACAAACACGCCATCCTCGACGTCAACTCCCAGCGCCGGGATAAGCACGAAGCACACCGCGATGCCGGAGAAGAACCCCGGCGCGGCGGCCGCGAACGGCAGAATGAGAAGCGGGAGAAGCGGCTCCGCCGCCGTGGTTCAAACTGATCGGAATCGAGCGGCTGAGCCCGTCTACTCCGCCAGCCGCCGGAAGCCGAACTGGGGCTTGATGGCGACGGGCTTGCCCGCCACTTCCAGCACCGGATAGGCGAGGAAGTTGATCGGGCCGGAAACGGGACCCGGCTCGACGATGAGGTCGCGCCCGCGGCTGAGCTCCACGCGATTGGCGGGGTGGTGCCCGAAGTAGTAGGTGGCCAGTGCGGTGTACTTGTCGGCCTCGCTGATGTCCACCGGCCACCACTGACCCTCGGCGTAGAACTCGGCCCAGCAGTGATAGCCGTCCACCCCCCCGTCATCGCGGTCGGACGGCACGGCGGCGCCGATGGCGAACCGGGCGGGGATTCCTGCCGCGCGGGCGAGGGCGATGAAGTATGCGTGATAGTCCGTGCAGTTGCCCGTCGCCGCTTCGGACGCATACTCGGCGTCACCCTGGCCGAAACCGTCGCCGAACTTCATGTAGCGCATGCGGTCGATGGTGTGGTCGTACAGCGCGCGGGCACGCACAAGGTCGTTCTGGCTCCGCCCCACGAGGACCTCGGCCGCGATCAGGCGAAACTCGTCGTTCACCGGGACGCGCTGCTCCGACGCCAGGAACGACTCAGGAGACTGCTCGCCATCGTGATACGTGGACTTCTCGCGGCGTTCGACGTCGAGGCGAAGGTCGATCGTCCGGCCGCCGTCGGCCGGCGTGAGCTCGAGGAACAGCACCCGGTTGCCAAACCGCTTGTCCGTGAGAATGCGCTGGGCGCCGGGGGCGCTGATCTGCCTGACCTCAACCGTCTGGAACGAATCGGAATCCGGCAGCGGAATCCACATGCGGGCCTCGTCGGCGAGCGGCGGCAGCGTCGCCTGATAGATGAACTCGAAGCGGTCGCTGCCTTCGACAACGCCGAGCAGGGCCGGCGTGGCGTCATCCACCGCAGCGCGGACCCACGTGCGGTCCGGGTTCTGCTGCCACAGGTAGAACGGCCGCCCGTTGATCTTGTGGACCGTGGTCTCGGTGACGGTCATGTCGCCGGGGTCGCCGGCGAGAAAGAAATCCACGTCGTACACGTTGCCGTCCGTGCTGGCGAGGTCCACGCAGGCGAAGTGGCGACGCGGTCCCAGGTTCGAGAGGTACTCCGTGTGCACGCGGACGAGCTTGAGACGAAGCTCCTCGTCCTCGAACGGCAGCGTGAAGTAGCCGCCGCCGAGGCGCGTCTGCTCGGCGATGTAGTGCTCGATGCCGGCCTGGATGTCCGCCGTGACGACGTGCGGGATGGGTGAGAAGTCCGGAGGCGATGCCCGGAGATCGGCATCCCCGTCGACCGCAACACGCTGCGATGGCGGCGAAGTCGGCGTCGCCTCGCAGCCGGCGAGCATCGCGGCGGCGATCAGAAGGGTCGCGGGCGCAGAATTGGTACGGTGGAACGTCATCGGCACGGTCATCGTCATCCGGCAGGGATGCATCAGGAGGCAGGAACTGGAGGCGCGGCAGTCAATCCTCGGGCCTCCAGCGCTCCATGCCCGGTGTCGCCCCCCGTCCTTCAAAACTTAGGATGCTCGCCCTGCGGGTGCTCGCCTTGCGGGTGCTCGCCTTTCGGGTGCTCGCCCTGCGGGTGTTCGGCCTTTGGCTGCTCGGAGCCCATCGCGCCGGGATTGGCCTCCTCGCCGCTCTTGCAGCCCCCGCCTAAAAAGGAAAGGCCGCCGACCGCCGCCACGATCACCAAGAGTTTCTTCGCCGTGTGCATGTCCATGTACTCCTTGCTGAAGGACCGAAGCGCACACCGCAACCGCGGCCGCCTTTGGCCCCTGGCAACACATGATACCGTCTCAACGATCGCTTTATTCACACAACCAGGCGTATTGCGCCAACCGGATCAGATGTCACTCCACGGACCCGGCGGCCCCCGGCCGGCTGACGGCCGGGGCTGGTTCATCGACCGACCTTCGGCCGGAGTCTGACAAGGCGCCGATCGCGTCCTTTTCGTTTCCTGATGTCTGCGCATAACCTCTTGTCGCCGCACGGGTCGCGTCGATGAGGCCCGCGCTGACCACCGGCAAGACCACCAGCAGGATCGACGTCAGCACCCCCACCGCTCTCGGGCCCAGCGATGGCACGGGGACGATCGTCTCCGCCTGGGCGCTGGGCTTGGCCATGATCGGCAGCGTGACCAGGCGCAGGTAATATGCCGCGCTGATAGCGCTGTTCAGGCCCGCCACCACGACCAGTTCGATCTGGCCCGCCTGCACGCCGGCCATGAACAGGTAGAGCTTGCCGAAGAAGCCCAGCAGCGGCGGCAGACCCAGCAGCGAGCCGGCGCAGATCGCCATCACCACCGCCATCGCCGGGTGCTTCAATCGCAGCCCCGCCAGGTCTTCGGCGGTCTCGATCTCCTGCCCGTTTCGCTCCAGCGCCGCCAGCACCGCGAAAGCGCCGGTGTTCATCAGGCCGTAGGCCAGCAGGTAGAATAACACCGCGTTGAGGCCCAGACCCGGGCCGGCGATGATGCCGATGAGCATGTAGCCGCTGTGGGCGATGGACGAGTAGGCCAGCATGCGCTTGACCGAGCGCTGGAGCAGCGCGCCGATGTTGCCGAGCGTCATCGTCAGCACCGCCAGCATCCACAGCGTGGTCAGGATCGGCTGCGGCAGCCCCCGGACGCCTTCCAGGAAATGCCCGGACCAGCCCATCGTCCCCAGCAGGAGCATCAGGGCCAGGAAGCCGGCCGTCTTGGGCACGAACGCCAGGAACGCCGTCACCGGCGAGGCGGCGCCTTCATACACATCCGGGGCGTAGAAGTGCATGGGCGCGGCGGCGATCTTGAACGACACCCCCAGCACCGCCAGGATCATGCCCACGATGCCGATGATGCTCACGCCGTCGCCGGCGGCCTGCTCGGCGAACGCCTGCCGCATCTCCGTGAGGACGATCGTGCCCGTCGCCCCGTAGAGCAGGGCGAAGCCGTAGAGGAAGATCGCCGCCGCCATCGCCCCCAGGAAGAAGTATTTCACGGACGCTTCCTGGGCCCGGCGCGAGCTGCGGCTGATCGCGACCATGATGTACGTCGGAAGCGAGGTCAGCTCCAGGGCCAGGAAGAGCCAGATCAGGTCGTTGGCGTTGCAGATAAGCATGACGCCGATGAGACTGAGCAGGATGAAGGCGTAGAACTCGCCGCGCGCGGCCCGCATGGGATCGAAGCGCAGGCGCCCGGACTGCACGGCCTGCTCGTAGCGGCGATCGACCATGCCCGAGCAGGTCATCACCAGCACGATGCCGATGAGGCAGACCGTCACCTTGACGTACTTGCCGAGCATGGGCATGAGCAGGTCGGCGCCGGCCAGGTGCCGCGCCCCCGGCTCGCCGGAATAGAGCGCCGGCGTCACCGCCAGGGCGGCGGCGAGGAACAGGCAGGTGATCAGCGGCAGCGAGTCGCGAATGACCTTGCGCGGCGAGAGGCCGATCACCGACACCACCACCACGCCGGCGAAGAGGATCAGCTCGGGGATGAGGAACCACAGCTTCTCAGCCATCGGTCGCCTCCTCCCCCGCCTCATCGCGCAGCGTCACCCGGTTCATCGTCGGCGTCTCGCCGTCGAGCGCGATCGCCCGCACTCGCGCCGGGTAGCCCGCGAGGACGCCCTCGATCGAGCCCTCCATCGCCGTGGTCAGCGGCGCCGGACGGAAGCCGATGTAGATGCACAGCACCGCCAGCGGCGCGAGCACGCAGATTTCGCGGAACGTCAGATCGCGCGGCAGGGAGTGGCCGTCGTTGTGCGCCGCCGGCTCCTTGAGCGGGCCGAACACGATCTTGCCCACCATGATGAGCAGGTACATGGCGGCGAAGATCATGCCCAGCGCCGCGAAGGCGGCGTACCACGGCCCGAACACCCCCGGATAAGCCGCATTGTCAGCCGTCGAGGTGAAGGCGCCGATCAGGCACAACAGCTCGCTGACGAACCCATTGAGCCCCGGCAGGCCGACCGATGAGAGCACGAAGAAGACCATGAAGGTGGCCCAGATGGGCATGACCTTCGCCAGGCCGCTCATCGAATCCATGTCGCGCGTGTGGTAGCGCTCGTAGATCATGCCCACCAGGAAGAACAGCGCCCCGGTTGAGAG
>Ga0299906_10000213_pt1 | contig 57965 bp, 48 predicted proteins | sample RVTome_14_FD_200259 | JGI IMG/M metagenome (GOLD analysis project Ga0299906, IMG submission 200259) | Soil microbial communities from uranium-contaminated site in the Upper Colorado River Basin, Wyoming, United States - RVT145D125 (version 2) ...
GTGGGTTACCCGGAAGCGCTGGCAGGAGTCTGGAGCACCTACCGCTGAACCGGGTGTAGTTGATGACTTTGTCCAACGGAACGAAGGAATTCCTGGTGGATCGGCCGGAGGAGTGGCCCGGCGTCCACAGCGTGGAAGCGTTGCGGGATGGGAAGCCGCTGGTGGGTCATTGGGTCGACCGGACGAAGGAATTCGCGGCCTTGCAGCTTCGTGGCGAGCGACCCGAGCCGGAGACCTACACCACGGAAGAACGGGTGATCCTTTCGCCGCTACCGTGCTGGGCACACGTGCCGCAGGACGAGGCGCGCCGGCGGGTGAGGGACATGGTGGAGGAAATCGCGGAGGAGGCGGCGCGCGAGCGCGTGCGTGAAGACCGGCGATCATTGGGCGCGGCGAGAATCCTGAGGGCGAAGCCGCACCATCGTCCGAAGGAAGTGGATCTCTCTCCGAAGCCACGCTTCCACGCGGCGACGGCGGCGGCGTTCAAGGTGATGCGGGAGGCGTACGGGGAGGTGATCGCCGCGTTTCGCGCAGCATCGGCGCGTCTGCTCGAAGGCGATCGAGACGCGGTGTTTCCTGAGGGAACGTTCCCGCCGGGCCTGCCCTTCGTACCCTTTCCATTGACCGCCCTCGCGAGGGCGCGGGGTCAACCTGCCTGAGGACGTGGTTGCCGAGCCCGGCCGGGCGAGTTCGACGGCGTCGTCCATTGTGAATCCTTGACATCCGGAGCGTCCTGATCGAGCGACAGGCTCGAGCGGCCGGAGTGAGTCTTTGCTTATTCGAAATGATCGCTCCGGAGTTCACATTGCGAGGTTCCGCAAGTTAAATCTAAAGTTTTCTTATGAAATAGGTGGCACCTCATCGAAATGGGCGGCACCTCATCGGCCGGCCGCACCTCATCGGCCGGCCGCACCTCATCGGCCGGCCGGCCGGCCAAGGAGTACACGAATCCCCTCGGCATCGCGGCGAATGCCGTCACCGACACCGGCGCGTTTTCCACTTGTCCTTAGTGCGCCGCGAGGCGAAGCATCAAGACGTCGTGGCCGGGGACGTCGGCCGTCAACGGCGCCGCCGTCGTCCCCACGTCCTCCTTCGCCCAGAGGTCGCGCAGCCGGTACGTCGCGGCGCCGAATCCGGCCTTTCTCCCCGACAGCTCGTCGACGACGTTCTCGCTTGTCCAGTCGAACGTGACCTGGCGCGGCGCCTCGTTGGGGTTGAGCACGGCCATCGCCCAGTCACCGCCGGCGAGCGGCCTGAACCAGATCTCGACGCCGTCGGCCGCGGAGTACTTGAAACCCTGGACGCCCAACGGATCCTGGTCGGCGGCGATCACTTCTCTGTTGGTGAGGATCTCCGTGGTCTCCCGCGACATGTTGCGCAAGTCGTTGCCGGCGAGCAGCGGCGCGGCGAGCATCGCCCACATCGAGAAATGGGCGCGATCCTCGCTGACGCTCATGCCGTTGCCGACCTCCATCATGTCGGGGTCGTTCCAGTGGCCCGGACCGGCGTGTTGGCGCAGCCCGTCCTGCTTGTCGAGGATCTGCAGCACGCCCCAAGACTTCCAGGTGCCGTGGTCCTTCACGCAGTCGAAGCAGGCGTAGATGTCGCCGGTGGTCCGCCACAGGTGGCCGATCTCCTTGCCCCATTCCCAGGGCTGGTTGTCTCCCCACTCGCAAATGCTGAGCACGATCGGACGGCCGGCGGCCCAGAGCGCCTCGCGCATGGTGAGGTACGCGCCCTCGGCGTTCAAAGCCTCGGCGTTGCACCAGTCGTATTTCAGGTAGTCGATGCCCCAGCGGGCGTAGGTGAGGGCGTCCTGGTATTCATGGCCGCGGCTGCCCGGACGGCCGCCGCAAGTCTTCCAGCCGGCGTCGGAGTAGATCCCCAGCTTGAGCCCCTTGGCATGAACGTAGTCGGCCAGGGCCTTCATGCCCGATGGGAAGCGCTCGGCGTCGGGTTGGATGAAGCCGTCCGCGTCGCGCTCGCCGTGCCAGCAGTCGTCAATGTTGACGAGCTGGTAGCCGGCGTCCTTCATGCCCGAAGCGACCATGGCGTCGGCGGTCTCGCGGATCAGCGCTTCGTTCACGTCGCAGGCGAAGTGGTTCCAACTGTTCCAGCCCATCGGCGGGGTGAGGGCCAGGCCCTCGAATTTCTCGGCGCCGGCGACGCCCGCAACCATCGCGGCGGCCAGGCCCGCGGTCACCCACAGCTTGCTCGTCATGATGGTGGAGCGTACCACGAATCGCCGCCCGTCTTGACACCCCCCTGAACCGCTGGCGATACTCGGTCAACGATGAAGCGGAGTGCCTGTGGTTTCCTCTTGCTGCTGCTGCTGGCCCTGCCTCACGCGTCCGCCGCCGAGCTGCGGCTCTCCCGGCTGGTCAGCGACGGCATGGTGGTGCAGCGCGACGTGGAAGTGCCGGTCTGGGGCTGGGCCGCGGCGGACGAGGACGTGACGGTGACGTTCCGCGGCGCCGCCTACGCCGCCCGGGCCGACGCGTCGGGAGCCTGGCGCGTCCGCCTGCCGGCGACGGCGGCCGGCGGTCCCTACGAGATCAGCGTCGCGGCCGGCGATGAACGGGTCGACGTCCGGGACGTCCTCGTGGGGGACGTCTGGATCTGTTCCGGGCAGTCGAACATGGAATGGCGGGTGGCCGACTCCGACCGCGCCGCGGAAGAGATCGCCGCCGCCGGCGATCTCCGGATCCGCCACTTCAAGGTGCCGCAGTCCTGGGCCCGTGAGCCGGAGGCGACCCTCGCCGGCGGCGAATGGCTAACGGCCGACCCGGCGCACGTCGGCGACTTCACGGCCGTCGGCTTCTTCTTCGCGCGCGAGCTGCGCCGGCACGTCGACGTGCCGATCGGCCTCGTCAACACCTCCTGGGGCGGCAGCCGCATCGAACCCTGGATGAGCGCGGCGGCCCTCGGCCTCGACCGCGCCGCCCTGGCCGAGGTCATGGAGCGCGAGCGCGACTACGAACGACAGGTGCTCGAACGGGTTCGCGAACGGATCGGACGTTTGCCGGAGCACGACGAAGGGCTGGTGGACGGCCGCGCCGTCTGGGCCGACCCGGAGCTCGACGACGGCGGCTGGGACGCGCTCGTGGTGCCCGCGCGCTGGGAGGAGGAGGGCTTCGACGGCATGGACGGCGTCGCCTGGTACCGCACCGCGTTGGAGCTGACCGCGGAGGAGGCGCGGGCCGGCGTCCGCCTCGGGCTCGGCGCCATCGACGACTCCGACGTGAGCTGGGTGAACGGGCACCGGGTGGGCGGCATGGAGCGGTCGTGGAACGTGCCGCGGGTCTACGAGGTGCCGGCGGCCGCCTTGAGCGCCGGGCGCAACGTCGTGGCCGTGCGCGTCGAGGACACGGGCGGCGGCGGCGGCATCTACGGCGACCCGGAGCTCCTGTACGTCGAGGCGGGCAGCACGCGGCGTCCGCTCGCCGGCACCTGGAAGTTCAAGGTGGGCCTGGCGACGGTGAGCGTCGATGGGCACAAGAACCAGGTCCCGACGCTGCTCTACAACAAGATGATCCATCCGCTCCTGCCGTACCCGATCAAGGGCGCGTTGTGGTACCAGGGCGAGTCCAACGCCTACCCCGGCGACGACCTGCGCTATCGCGAGCTGTTCAAGGGCATGATCGAGCAGTGGCGGCGGGATTGGCGTCGCGGCGACTTCCCCTTCCTCTTCGTGCAGCTCGCCGCCTTCATGGCGCCGGCCGCCGAACCGGGCGAGAGCAGTTGGGCGCTGCTGCGGGAGTCCCAGTCCGCGGCCCTCGCCCTTCCTGACACGGCCCAGGCGGTGACCATCGACGTCGGCGACGCCGACGATGTCCACCCGCGCAACAAGCAGGACGTGGGCAGGCGTCTGGCGCTGGCCGCGCGCTCCCTGGCGTACCGCGAAGAGCTCGTCTACTCGGGACCGGTCTATCGCCGGCACGAGGCGACGGACGGCCGCGTCGTCGTCGAATTCGACCACGTCGGCGGCGGGCTCGCAGCCAGGGGCGGCGCCCTGCAGGCCTTCGCCGTCGCCGGCGCCGATCGGCGCTTCGTCTGGGCGCGGGCGGCGATCGAGGACGGCCGCGTGGTCGTGTGGAGCGAGGACGTGCCGGATCCGGTGGCGGTGCGCTACGCCTGGGCCGACAACCCGGAGGGCGCCAATCTCTACAACGCCGCGGGGCTGCCGGCGTCGCCGTTTCGGACGGATGCCTGGCCGTAAGTGCTGATACGATCTTCGCCGATGACGAAATCCGTCCCGCAGGCGGCGCTGCTGGCGATCCCGCTGCTGGGGATCCTGGCGGCGCCCGCGCCGTCCGCCGCCGTCAACCCCGCCGCGGCGATGCAGCGCGCGATCGCCGAGGCGGAAGCGAGCCTGCAGGTCGACGAGGTCCAGATCGCCGACAGCCGGTATCGCGACGCCTTGCTCGAGGGCTGGCTGCTGATGGGGGCGATCGAGGTGGCGCAGGGCGATCTCCCGGCGGCCCGGTCGGCGTTCGAGCGGGCGGCGGCGGCGGCGGTCGAGACGCGCCGCGCGGTGACCTCGCTCGCCCTCGTCGAGCTCCACCTCGGCGAGGCCGCGGCGGCGGCGTCGCGGCTGCGGGAGCTGCTGGCGCGGCTGCCGCAGAGCGTCGACGTGCGGCAGCTCCTGGCCCAGGCCCTGGTGGCCGCCGGCCTTCCCGGCGAGGCCATCCAGGAGCTCGAAGAAGCGCGGCTGGTGGCGCCGGAGGACCCCGAGCTCGCCTTCACCCTGGCGACCGCTTACCTGCGCGAGGACAAGGTCGAAGCGGCGGCGGCGCTCTTCGCCGAGGTCGGCGTGGCGCGGCCGATCCCGGAGACCTGGGTGCTCATCGGCAGGACCTTCCGCGATTTCCGCCACTACGAGCACGCCCGCGCCGCCCTCCATGGCGCCCTGGAGATGAATCCTCAGGTGCTGCGCGCCCACTACTACCTGGGGTCGCTGGAGCTCCTCGCCGAAGGGCGCGCCAACCTCGACGAGGCGATCGGGCATTTCGACCGCGAGCTCGCAGTCGCGCCCGACGATTCCCTGACCCACCTCTATCGCGGGATGGCGCTTGTCGAGGCGCGGCGCTTCGACGAGGCGCAGCCGTCGCTGCGCCGGGCGAGCGCGGCCGAGCCGCCGCAGGCCGACGCCTTCCTCTACCTCGGCCGCAGCCACCTGGCGCTGGGGCAGACCGCCGAGGCGATGGCGGCGCTGCGGCGGGCGCTGGAGCTGGCCGCGGCCGCCGCCAAGGCTCACGACCGCCAGCTCGAGAGCATCCACTACCAGCTCGCGGTCGCGCTCCGGGATTCCGGCGCGCGCGACGACGCCGCGATCCACTTCGCGGCGGCACAGAGCTATTCGGAACGGCTCACCCGGAGCGACCGCGACCGCCTGGCCCAGTACCTGGGCGACGAGCTCGAGGCGCCGGCCGCCGAGGTCGTCCTGCCGCCGATCGACGTCTCGGTGCTCGGCGGCCTCGCGCCGCCGCGGCTGCGGGAGCTGCGGCAGGAGGTGACCACGGCGTTGGCCCGCGTCTACCACAACCTCGGCGTCGTGCAGGTCCAGGCGCGGCGCTTCGCGCGCGCCGCCGACTTCTTCGCACAGACCGCCGAGATCGCCCCCGGCTTCCCCCAAGTGTACTACTCGCTGGGCGTGGCGCGGTTCAACGCGGGGCAGCACGCGGCGGCCGTGGAGCCGCTCACCCGGGCCCTCGCGGGGACGCCCGGCGACGCCGACTTGCGGCGCATGCTGGCGCTCGCCCACCTGAACGCCGAGGTCTACGCCGAGGCCGCGGAGCTGCTCGCAGACGATCCGGAGCGCGCGGCGAACCCGTCGCTCCAGTACGCCTACGGCATGGCCCTGGTGCGCAGCGGCCGCGCCGCCGCGGCGCAGCCGATCTTCGACGAGCTGGTGGCGCGGCACGGGCAATGGCCGGAGCTCCACGTGCTCCTCGGCCAGGCCCACGCCCAGCAGGGCGACTACCCGGCGGCGATCAGCGCGCTCGAGCAGGCGCTGCGCCTCGCGCCCGGCGTCGCCGAGGCGAGCTCGACGCTGGGCGGCATCTACATGCGCCAGGGCAAGCTCGCACAGGCCGAAGAGGCCCTGCGCGCCGAGATCGCGTCGCACCCGGACGACCTGCGGGCGCGCTACCACCTGGCGACCGTGCTCGACCTCAACCGCCAGCCGAAGGAGGCGACGGACCTGCTGCGCGGCGTGCTGGAGGCTCGGCCCGAGCACGCCGACGCGCGCTACCTCCTCGGCAAGATCCTGCTCGCGGGGGGTTCCCCCGAGGAGGCCGCGGAGCAGCTCGAGGCGGCGGCGCAGATGGCGCCGGAGGACCCCAACATCCACTATCAGCTCGGCCAGGCCTACCAGCGGCTCGGCCGCGCCGAGCTCGCCCAGCGGCAGTTCGAGACCTTCCGCGAGCTCAAGGACAAGGCGCGGGGGAGCGGACCGTGAAGGGCCGGATCCTCGCCCTCGGCTTGCTGGTGCTCGCTGTGCCGCCTTGGGGAGAGCTCGCCGCCGCGCCGCCGTCCGCGGATACCGCGCAGATCGAGGCGGCGGCCCGGCAGGGCTCGGTGCGGGCGCTGCTCGAGCTCGCCAGGATCCGCACCAACCTGCGCGACGGCGCCGGCGCCGTGGAGGCTCTGCGCCGGGCCCTCGAGCTGGCGCCGAATTCCGAGGAGGTGCTGTCGGCCTACTCCCGCCTCTCGCTGACGCTGCGCACGCCGGTGCCGGCGATCCTCTCCCTCGAGCCCCTGGTGCGCATGCACCCCACGGTGCCGGAGTACCCCTACCTGCTCGGCGTCGCCTGGCTGCAGGCGGGCGACATGGCCGCTGCGGGCGAGATGCTGGGACGCGCGGAGCGGCTGCGGGCCGCTGTCGCCACGGCGCCCGGAGGCGGCTCGCCGAGCCGCGCCACCATCCTCGTCGCCCTCGGCATCGCCCTCAACAAGCAGAAGCGCTTCGCCGAGGCCCGGCCGGCGCTGGAAAAGAGCCTGCGGCTGGAGCCGGACAACGTCGAGGGCCTGGCCGCGGTGGCCGAGGCGCAGGAGGGGCTCGGTGAGCTCGCCGCCGCGGAGCGCCATGCCCGCCGCGCCCTGGCGCGCGCCGACGCGCACGCCACCGCCAACCTGGTGGTCGGCATGATCCTGATGAAACAGGAGCGCTACGCCGAGGCCCGCGCCGCCCTCGAGAAGGCGATCGCCGCCGAGCCCGAATCGCCGAAGGCCCACTATCAGCTCAGCCTTGCCTGCGCCCGGCTCGGTGACCGCGAAGCCTCGACGCGTCACGTGGAGCTCTACCGCCAGGCCCTGCGCGACATCGACGAACGCCTGCGGGCGCTGCGCCGTCAGGTCGACCCGGCGGAGGGAGGGTCGAGCCCTTGAGAGCGCTCTTCCTGCTCGCCGCCCTGGGCGCCGCGCCGGCCGCCACCGCGCCGGCCGCCGGCGAGCCGGCGCGCGCCGCCGCGTCGCCGGCGGCGCTTTTCCGCGACGTGACGCAAGAGGCGGGCGTGGCCTTCGAGCACCACTCGGCGCCGGAGAAGAAATACATCCTGGAGTCGATGAGCGGCGGCGTCGCCCTCTTCGACTACAACGGCGACGACCTCCTCGACGTCTACTTCGTCAACTCGCTGACCGTGGAGACGGTCGGCGACCCGGAGAGCGCGCCGAGCGCCCTCTACCGCAACGGCGGCGACGGCACCTTTACGGAGGTGGCGAAAGAGGCGGGCGTGGCCTACCCGGGGTGGGGCATGGGGGTGTGCGTGGCCGACGTCGACGCCGACGGCTGGCAGGACCTCTACGTGACCGGCGTCGGCCGCAACCGCTTCTACCGCAACGGCGGCGACGGCACCTTCACCGACGTCGCGGGCGACAACGGCACCGCGGCCGGCGGCTGGTCGACCGGCTGCGCCTTCGCCGACTACGACCGCGACGGCCGCCTCGACCTCTTCGTGAGCCGTTACGTGAAAATCGACGTCGGCAACCTGCCGAAGTTCGGCGAGGGCAAGACCTGCCAGTACCGCGGCATCGCCGTGCAGTGCGGCCCCCGCGGGCTGCCCGGGACCTCGGACCTGCTCTTCCACAACCAGGGCGACGGCACCTTCAAGGAGGTGAGCCGGCAGGCCGGCGTCGAGGACCCCGACGGCTATTTCGGCCTCGGCGCCGCGTGGTTCGACGCCGACGGCGACGGCTGGCTCGACCTCTTCGTGGCCAACGACTCCAACCCCAACTTCTTCTACCGCAACCAGCGCGACGGCACCTTCCGCGAGGAGGCCTTCCCCATGGGCGTGGCGGTCAGCGAGGACGGCGCCGAGCAAGGCGGCATGGGCGTCGCGGTGGGCGACTACCGCAACGAAGGGCGTTTCAGCCTCTTCGTGACTCACTTCTCGGAGGAGTACAACGCGCTCTATTACAACCAGGGGGAGTACTTCACCGACGTTTCCTTCCGCTCGGTCACGGCGCCGGTGAGCCTGCCCTACGTGGGCTGGGGGACGGCCTTCTTCGACTACGACAACGACGGCTGGCTCGACCTGGTGGTGGTCAACGGCCACGTCTACCCGCAGCTCGACGACGCCAAGCTCGGCGCTTCGGCCCCCTATCGGCAGCGCAAGCTCCTCTACCGCAACCGCGGCGACGGGACGTTCGAGGAGGTCGCCGCGGCGGCCGGCCCGGCGCTGACGGCGGAGCGCGTGAGCCGCGGCCTGGCGGTGGGCGACCTCGACGACGACGGCCGTCCCGACCTGGTGGTCAACGACCTCGACGGCGGCGCCCAGGTTCTGCGCAACGAGACCCCGGGCGGCGGCAACTGGCTGCTGGTGAAGCTGCGGGGCGCCGGCCTCAACACCGCGGCCATCGGCGCCGTGGTGACCGTCACCGCGGGCAAGACCACCCAGACGCGCGTCGTGCGCAGCGGCACCGGTTACCTGTCGCAGGACGACCTGCGCCAGCACTTCGGCCTCGGCGCCGCCGGCCGCGCCGACGCGATCCGGGTGAAGTGGCCCGACGGCGGCACCACGGAGCGCCGGGACGTGGCGGCCAATCAGGTGGTCGTCGTCCGCCAGGCCGAGGACCAACGAGACGAGGAGAAACAACCATGAGTGCAGTCCGACAGGTCCGACAGGTCCGACAAGTCCGACAAGTCCGACTCTCGACCGCCTGCGGCGCGATCGCCTGGGCCGCTTTCGCCTGGGCCGCGGCCCTCCACGCCCAGGGCGCCGAAGGCTCCTTCGGCGAGACGGTGGACGTCCAGCTCGTCAACGTCGAAGTCTGGGTCACCGACCGCCAGGGCAACGCGGTGAGCGGCCTCAACCTCGACGACTTCCTGGTCTTCGAGGACGGCCAGCCGGTCTTCGTCTCGTATTTCGACGAGGTGACCGGCGTCGGCGTTCCGGACCTGACGCCGGCGGAGCTCGCCGAGCCGGCGCCGCCGGCAGACGAGGACGCGAGGGTGGCCCCGGGCTACCTGGTGCTCTATTTCGACGAGCTCTTCTCGACGCCCGCCGGCCGCCGCCAGCTCATCACCGATCTGCGAACGTTCCTCGAGGGTCAATTGCTGGCGCCGGAGCGCGTCCTCGTCCTGCGCCAGGACTCGGGCCTCACGGTCGAGGTGCCCCTGGGCTCGAGCCGGGCCGAGCTCGACGCGGGCCTCGACCGGCTCGCCCGCCAGCCGTCGACGCGCGGCGCCCAGACCTGGGCCGACGAGCGCAGCGCGCTGCGCAACCTGCAAGGGGAGTGGGAGCGGCTGACGGTGCTCGGCGGCGCCAATCCCAATCAGGACCCGTGCGTCTTCTTCGCCAACTTCGCCTTCAACGAGATCCAGCAGCACGTCAGCCTGACCCGCTCCCGGATCTCCGAGACGCTGGCCCACCTCACCGACACTGCGAGCTTCCTCGCCGGCCTGCCCGGTCTCAAGACGGTGATCTATACCAGCGACGGGCTCACCACCAGGCCCGGCGGGAACCTGCTGAACTTCGTGCGCGCCATCTGCCCCGGGGAGCCGGTCACCCGCCGACTCGACATCCAGGACGGCATGAGCGACGTGTTCCGCGAGCTGACCCGCCACGCCAACGCCAACCGGGTGACGATCTATACGGTCCAGTCCCTGGGGCTCGGCCAGGGAACCACCCTGAGCACGGCCGCCGAGAAGGGCGTGAGCAACACCTTCCAGGCCGTCGGCCAGTACAACGCGGAGACCCGGGTCCAGGAGCGCGAGGGGCTGACCTTCCTGGCCCGCGAGACCGGAGGCCGCGCGGTCGTCGACCAGAACCGCTTCCGCGGCGAGCTCGAGCAGATCGCCCAGGAGATGTCGAGCTATTACTCGCTGGCCTACACGCCGCCGCACGGCGGCGACGGGCTCGAGCACCTGATCGAGGTCAAGGTGCGGCGCGACGGCCTGCGGGTGCGTCACCGCCCCGGCTACCGCGACAAGAGCGCCGACGAGCGGATGCTCGAGCACCTGGAGAGCGCCCTCGTCCTCAACCAGATGTCCAATCCGCTCGACGTGCGCCTGGGGGCCGGCGAGATCAAGACCGGAGGGAGCCGCAAGTACGTGGTGCCGCTCCTCGTCGTGGTTCCCGCCGACCGGATCACCTTCCTGCCACGCAAGCGCGCCGAGGTCGCCAAGCTCAAGGTCCAGGTGATGGCCAAGAACGAGCGCGACGGCAGGACCACCTTCACGGAGAAGATCTACGACGTCGAGCGCCCGCCGGCAGGCTCCCAATCGCTGTCGCTCGTCCTCTCCCTCGACCTCGACGAGGGGGTCCACGTGGTGGCCTTCGGCGTTCGCGACGAGGCGACGCAGGAAGCGTCCTTCGTGGCCACCGGGCTCGACCTGCGGCCGCCAGAGGAGGCGTCGGCGGGCGGGTGAGAGCCTGGTCTTTGTGTGTGGTGCAGGCGTCCCGCCTGCTCCGGGGTGCAGGCGGGACGCCTGCACCACAACCGAAAACCTCACCAGGTACGGGTGACTTTGGTCAGCCCCGGCGGCGACTCCTCGTCCAGCCCCTTCGCCCGCGCCAGGTGGAGGCAGAAGAGCTGGGCCGGCACGATCGCCGCGATCGGCGTCAGCCACTCCGGCAGCCCGGCGTCGAACGGCAAGGCGGCGCCGCCGAGGGCGAGCGCCTCGTCGGCGTCGGACACCACCAGGAGCTCGACGTCCTGCCGGGCGCCGATCCGGCGCAGCAAGGCCATGGTGTCGTCGAAGGCCGCGCCGCGCGAGGCCACCGCCAGCACCGGGAAGCCGCGCTCCAGGACGGCGATCGGGCCGTGCTGGAAGTCGGCCGGAGAATAGGGCTCGGCGGCCACGTGGCCGAGCTCCTTGAGCTTCAAAGCCCATTCGTGGGCGGTCGCGAAATGGAAGCCGCGGCCGAGGACGACGCAGCGGTCCATCGCGCGGAAGCGCTCGGCGACCCGGCGCACCGCGTCCTCGCGGCCGAGGGCGCTCTCCATCGCCGCCGGCACCCGCGCCAGGTCGGCCCGGTGGGCGCCGGCGTCGGCCAGCGCGGCCGACAGCAGGGCGACGGCGAAAAGCTGGCTGGTGTAGGTCTTGGTCGCGGCGACGGCGAGCTCCGGTCCCGCGCCGGTCTCGAAGACGTGGTCCGCGGCGGCGGCGAGCGGCGAGTCGGGCGAGTTGGTGATCGCCAGCGTCAGGGCGCCCTGGCTGGCGCCGTGCTCCACCACCCGCACGATGTCCGGCGACTGGCCCGACTGGGAGATGCCGATCACCAGCGCATCCGCGAGGTCCGGAGGGCGGCCGAAGAGGCTGAAGAGCGACGGGGTCGCCAGCGCCACCGGCAGGGCGTGGTGCCACCCGAGGACGTATTGGGCGTAGCGGCCGGCGTTGTCCGAGGTGCCGCGGGCCGCCAGGTAGACGAACCGCGGACGCCGCGCGCGGATCGCCCGCGCGATCTCCTCGGCGCGGCCGAGCTGGCCGTCGAGCAACCGCCGCAGGCAAGCGGGCTGCTCGCGGATTTCCTGATAGAGCGACATCGCGAGCTAACGGCCGGCCACGACCTCGGCCTCTCCGGGCTCGACGTTCCACCCGGAATAGCGCAGAGCCAGGTCGCCGGCCGTAGGGCCGGCGAGCGGGAACCTCACGGCCAGCCGCCGCTCCTCGCCCGGCAGCACCGAAACGTAGTTGTCGTCGAAGAAGACCGGGACGACCCAGCGGCCGTCGCGGCGGTCGACCACGGCCAGCTCGACGAAGAAGGCGAGCGTCTCGCCGGGATTCGTCAGCCGGACCTCGTAGCCGCCTTCTTCCGCCGTCCCCGTCCATTCGGCGGTCACCGCGAGGGTCGCCGGCGGCAGCTCGGCGAGCGCGGTGAAGTCGGCGTAGGAGGCCGCCGGGGTGACGAACCAGGTGCTGGCGGCCTCGTCAAGCCGGTCATCCGCCGCCGAGAGCCAGTAGAAGTTCCTCGCCGCGACCTCGCCGTCCGCGCGGCGCAGCCGCAGGTCGAGGAAGGTCAGGGGCGAGCCGCGGCGCGCCTCGGCGAGGTCGAGCAGGCGCCGCGCGTAGTCGACGGCCGGCAGCGTTACGGTCTCGGAGAGCAGCGGCCGCGACGCGAGGTCGAGCAGCCGCACCTCGGCCGTCCACCCGGCCACGTCGTGCCCGGGGGCGGCCACCGCGTAGACGGCGCCGTCGCCGTAGTCGTAGAGCAGGCTCGCCGGCGCGTTGGCGGCGCGCGTGCCGTAGAAGGCGCCGTTGGGCACCAGGTAGTAGTCGTAGAGCTGCCAGTACATCTCCGGCCAGGCGGAGTTGAGCATCCACTGGATCACGCCGGTGGTCTCGGGCCGGCGCGCCGCGAAGGCCTCGTACATGGCGCGCATGGCCTCGTAGTTGGCGGCCTGGGCCTTGCGCGCGAATTCCTCCGCGCCGCCGGCGGGCCCGTAGCGCGCCTCGAGGGCCGCCGCGTAGCGGTCGAGCGTGTTGAACTCGTTGCGGCCGCAGTGGTACTCCCAGACCTCGTCGATCGGCCACAGGTGGTCCTCACCGAGCATCCGCCGCAGGCTCTCGAGCGGCGGCGGCTGCGGGCCGGGGCCGGTCTCGGTGTTGAAGCCGAAGGCGCCGCCGCGGCCCTCGTCGACGTACCAGTAGACCGGCGGCACCCAGTCGTAAGGGCCGTTCATCTTGACGCCGGTGGGGCCGCTGACGTCGCTCCTCAGGGTGCCGCAGGAGGCCAGCACCGGCCGGGTCGGGTCGGTCGCCGGCATGATCTCGGCGTAGCGGCGCTCGAGGTCGGGCCGCGGCAGCTTGTCGCTGGCCAGCACCCACACGAAGATGCTCGGGTGGTTGCGCAGCCACACCACCTGGTCGCGCCACGACGCCGTCACCATCCCGACATCCTCGGGGCTCCTGACGCCGCCGAAGTCGTCCACCTCCTTGCCCAGGTACTCCTCCCACTCCCACTGGCAGCTCCAGCCGACCATCACCAAGAGGCCGAGCTCGTCGGCCAGGTCGTAGAGGCGCTCGCCGCTGCCCCAGAAGCCCTCCAGGCGCACCGTATTGAGCCGCATGTGGCGGGCGTAGCGGAGCTGGGCCTCGAGGTTCGCGGCATCCTCAGCGAGCAGCAGGTCGTCCACCCAGCCGCCGCCGCGCACCAGCACCTCGCGGCCGTTAACGCGGTAGCCGCGGTGGCCCTGGGCATTGAAGTAGTCGTCGACCTCGCGGACGCCGAAGCGCACGCTGCGGGCGTCGGAGGGCTCGCCGGAGGGCCGGCCGTCCACCTCGGCGGCGAGCTCGAGGGTGTAGAGCTCGGGCTCCCCGAGGTCGTGCGGCCACCACAGCCGCGGCGTGTCGAGGACGAGGTTCGGGTGCTCGGCCGGCGCGAAGACGACCTCGCGGCTCTCCCGCGGCCCGAGCTCGAACGGCTGCTCGAAGCGGCGGCCTTCGATCTCGCCGCGCAGGCGTCCCGCCGCCGGCGCATCCGTGTGGTTCTCGAGCCGGGCATGGACCGTGAGCTCGGCGCGCGACAGGGTGTCGAGGTCGACGTCGGTGGCGACGAAGACGTCCTCCACCGACACCGTGCCGGTCAGCCGCAGCCGCACCTCGCGCCACAGCCCCATGTTGCGGTCGGGGGCCCGCGGGTTCCAGTCGACGAAGCCGAGGGTGAAGTCGCCCGGCACCGGCGGATGGACCTCGACCGCCAGGCCGTTGGCGCCGGCGCGGAGCTGGCCGGTCACGTCGAGGGCGAAGCGGCGGAAGGCGCCGCGGACCTCGACCGGGCCGGCCACCCGCTCGCCGTTGAGCCACACCGCGGCGCTGTAGTTGACGCCGTCGAAGGCCAGGCGCGCCGCCGCCGGCACCGTCTCGAGGTCGAAGGCGGTGCGGTACCACCAGGAGCCGCGGAAGGGCTCCTCCGGGATCGCCGCCAGGTTCATGGCGAAATAGGGGTCCTCGTAGACCCCCGCGGCGACCAGGGCGGCGAGCACCGTCGTCGGCACCCGCGCCGGAGTCCAGCCCGCGGCGTCGAAGTCGGGGCGCGAGATCTCGGCGCCGCCGGCGCCGGCCTGCGCCGCGGCGCGCAGGCTCCAGCCGTCCGCCAGCAGGAGCGAGGTCTCGGGAGGCTCGGCCGCCGGCGGGGCCGGGGCGCAGGCGAGCCACGCCGCCGCCCACCCGAGGAGGACGGCGCAGGCGGTTCGGGTCATGGTCCGGCCTCGGGCTCGGGCACCGCCAGCACGAAAGCCTCGGTGCGGCGGGCGAAGGCGATGAGATAGCCGTTGCAGTCCATGATCCCCGCGCGGCGCTCCGGCAGCTCGCCCTCGCGGGCCAGGAAGCCGAGCTGCGACGCGTAGGCGCGGATCGCCGCCAGCTTCTTGCCCCCGCCCTCGTACATCGCTTCGGGCAGGCAGAGGTGACGCGCGATGCCGTAGTCCGCGTCGTCGGGCAGTCCGCCCGGCCAGGACGGCCGCAGGCGGTGCTCGCGCAGCGTCGAGATCCACTCCGGATCGGCGTCGGCGCAGCTCTCGAGCGCGCACGGGCAAAGGACGGCCTGGGGCCCCGGATACCAGCAGTCGGGGTGGGGCGTCGCCTTCGGCGTGTGGGCGTGGATCACCGTGTAGACCACCGCTCGCGGCCTGGCGAGCTCGCCGTTGAGCGTCTTGACGAAGCTGCCCAGGGCGGCGTGGTCGCCGTGGCCGTCGAGCCAGTGGGTGGTCGCCACCAGGGTGCGCGGGGTGGTCGCGGCGAGGCGGCCCGCGAGGGCCGCGGTCAGCGTCGCGGCGCTGAGCTCGGTTTCCGGCCCTTCGCCGTAGCCCCCCGGGCAGGTCTCGCAGTCGCCGCAGGCCGAGAAATCGGAGCGCCGCAGCCGCGTCTCGGGCGTCCCCTGCTCGCGGCCGCGCCAGGCCGCCGCGAGGCCGGTGTCGGGGTAGCCGAGGAAGGCGGGCGGCTCGCGGCCGAGGACGGCCGCCGCCGCCGCGCTCTCGCCGCGCCGTACCTCGGCGAAGCTGTCGAGCGCCGGCGTCGCGAAGTTGGAGAGGTCCGCGGCGCCGCAGGTCGGGCCGCGGACTGAGCCGGTCTTCCAGAAGCGGCAGGCCTCGCAATAGGCGTCGCCGTCGGTGGCCACCACCACCTCGACCGGCTTGCCCTGCGCCCGATAGGCGGCGATCAGGCCGGCGAACCCCAGGGTCTCGTCGTCGGGATGGGGCGCCAGCACCAGCAACGCGTCGAACGCGGTGAGCTCCTCGTTGGCGCACGCGGGCTCGGCCGGCGCCGCCACAATCACCGGCTGCGGGATCCGGCAGGCCGGATCCGGCGCGGCGTCCTGGGCGCCGGAGGCGGCGGCGACGAAGATCGACAACGGAATCCAAAAATTTGGGTTCAAGCCAAGCGATTTCGAGTACACTTGCATGGGCTTTCAATCTACTCGAACCGGATCCTTTGAACAAGCTGAGGGGCCGAGGCCGGGGTCGGGTGGGGATCGGGCGCTATCATGAAGCGAGGACCAGGCAAATCGCCGACCCGGGGAGAAGGTGACCTGCGCAAAAAGCGGGTCACGCTCAAGGTGCTGGCCGAGCATCTGGACCTGTCGCCGGCGACCGTCTCCATCGTCCTCAACGACGCGCCGGTCGCGGCCTCGATCCCGCGCGAGACCAAAGCGCGGATCTTCGCGGCAGCGGCGGCGCTCGGCTACCGGCCGAACCACCTGGCACGCTCGTTGCGGCGCAAGCGCAGCTTCTCGGTGGGCGTGCTGGTGCCGGAGATCAGCGAGGGCTACGCGGCGGGCGTGATGAGCGGCGTCGAGCACCACCTCATCGAAGAGGGGTACTTCTACCTGGTGGCGAGCCACCGGTCGCGGCCCGACCTGGTGGACGAGTATCTGCGCAACCTGGACGACCGCTCGGTGGAGGGCTTCATCCTGGTCGCCGCCCAGCTCCCGCGGCCGCCGCGGCTGCCGACGGTGGCGGTGGCCGGGCACAAGCGGCTCGACGGCGTGACCAACGTGGTGCTCGACCACGACCACGCGGCGCGCCTCGCCCTCGAGCACCTCGCCGAGCTCGGCCACGAGCGCATCGCCTTCTTCAAGGGCCATCCCCACAGCGCCGACACCGAGGACCGCTGGCAGGCCATCGTCGACGCGGCGGGCTCCCTCGGCCTGGAGGTGCGGCCGGAGCTCACGCTGCAGCTCGCGGGCAACTTTACGAGCGGCCTCTTCTCCGCCGAGGAGGGCTACCGGGAGGGCCACGCCGCCAGCCGCGAGCTGCTGGCGCGAGGCGCCGAGTTCACCGCGCTCTTCGCGTTCAACGACATCTCGGCCATCGGCGCCATGCGCGCCTTCCGCGACGCCGGCCTGCAGGTGCCCTTGGACGTCTCGATCGTCGGCTTCGACGACATCCAGAGCGCCGCCTTCCAGAACCCGAGCCTGACCACCGTGCGGCAGCCGCTCAGGGAGATGGGCGAGACGGCAGGGCGCATCCTGCTCGAGCGCCTGGCGGGCAACGACGCGTTCCCCGACTTCGTGACCGTGGAGCCCGAGCTCATGGTCCGCGCTTCGACGGCTCCGGCGGCGGTGCGGGCGGCGGCATGAGCGCCGCCGCGGTCCGGCCGGCGGACGCCGCCCTGTACGGCGGCTTCCTCCTGAACGGCGTCGTCTCGGTCCTGCTCGGTCCGGTGATCCCGGAGCTGCGCTTCGCCTGGGGGGTGACTCCGGCCACCGCGGCCTCGCTCTTCGTGGCCCAGTTCGCTTTCAGCGCCCTGGGCGCCGTAGTCGCGAGCTTTGACGTGCGGCGCAGCCTGGTCTGCGGCTACGGCGCGATCGCCGTCGGGCTCACGATCCTGGCCACCGGCGAGTGGTCCCTGGCGCGGCTCGCCATGGCCGCCGTCGGCCTCGGCCTGGGGCTGACGATCCCGGCGACCAACCTCGCCGTGGCGCACCGCAACCCGCTTCGCCGCGGCGCCGCCCTGGCGACGCTGAACCTCACCTGGGGCGCCGGCGCCATGGCGTGTCCGCTCGTCTTCGCGGCGCTGCGGGGACGCCTGCCGGCCACCGCCGCCCTCTGGGGCCTCGCCGCCGCCGCCGTCGTGGCGAGCGCCGCGGCGGCGGCGGTGCGCAGCGCTTCGCCGCCGCCGGCCGCCGAGCCGACGGTGGCGCCGCGGTTCGGCTTCCTCCTCCTGGTGGCGGCGATGCTCTTCCTCTACGTCGGCTCCGAGAGCACCATGGGCGGCTGGCTGGTGGAGCTCGCGGACCAGCTCGGCGGCGAGCGCACCGCCGCCTCGATGCTCGTCGGCTCGGGCTTCTGGGGGGCGATCCTCGCCGGCCGGGCGAGCGCGTCGGTGCTGCTCGCCCGGGTGAGCGAGCCGGCGCTCTACAAGGCGTCGCTGGCGCTCGCCGGCGCCGGCACCCTCACCGTGCTGCTGGCGGACTCGCGCGCCGGCGCCGCGGCGGGAGCGCTCGCCGCCGGCGCCGGGATGGCCCCGCTCTTCCCGCTGACCATCTCCCTGCTGACCGCGCGCACGGCGTCCACGCTCTCGCGCGGCACCGGCTGGGTCTTCGCCTGCGGCGGCGTCGGCGGCGCCGTCCTGCCGTGGCTGGCAGGCCAGGTCACGGACGGCGACGCCGGTCCGAGCCGCGGCTTCGCCGTGCCGCTGGCGGGGATGGCGCTACTCTGCGTCCTCTACGCCCTGCACCGGTTCACCGCGCGGGAAGACGGGGAAGAGCCGCTCACCTCTTGACGGACGCCGGCGACTTGGCACTCTTGGCGGCCGGCGCTCTGGCCTCTTTGGAGCGGCGCATGGCGTGGCGCAGCGACCCCAGGAGTCGGTTGAGCGGATTGGACCGCGAGAGGAACGTCAGCACCGGCGCCTTGCGCTTGCCCATGGTCCGCTGGAGCGAGAGCAGCTCCGGATGGTTGGCGTCGACCTTGAGGCCCTTCTCGATGGCCCGGTAGGCGGCGTCGCGGCGCTGGGCCAGGAGGTAGGTGCGGGCGAGGTTGAGGTAGTTGTCGGGCTGGAAGAACTCCTGCTTGATGGCGAAGCGGCACAGCTTGATGCCGGCGTCGATCTTGCGCTGCTGGTGGGCCAGGGCGTAGCCCAGGAAGGAGTAGTAGCGACTGGGCAGCTTGCCCGGCTCCTTCTGCTGCTGGGCGACCCCGTCGAGGAGCTCGAGGCCGGTCTTCCAATCGCCCTTGCGGCAGAATTCCAGACCCTTCTCGAGCTGGTCGAGAGGATTCTGGAAGACGATCTTGGTCTCGTCAAACCGCGTCACGACGCCGGCAGTATACCCGTATTGGGCACATTCTCAAAGTCAGGCGTTCACCGACCCACTCTGCTCTCGTCAGTAGTAGAGGCTGCGCAGCTTGTCGCGGAACTCCTCGGCCAACGGGTCGCGGGCGCCCACCAGGCCGAAGACGGCGACCATGGCGCGGCGCGCCGCCTCGTCGCGCCAGTGGCGGTCGGCCCGCGCCGCCGCCAGGTAGTGCTCGAGGGCGTCGCGGTAGCGGCCCGCCGCCACCGCGTGACCGCCCAGCGCATAGTGGGCCTCGACGTCGACGCCGCCGCCGGCGAGTCGCTTCTCGCAGGCCGCCGGGTCGCCCACGGCGGCCGCTTCGCGCGCCAGGGCCGCCGCCTGCGTCAGGGCCTGGGCGGCGTCGTAGGCGTGCTCATCGGGCGGAATGGCGTCGACGTGGCGTTGCAGCGCGTCGTGGTCGCCGCGGGCGAGGGCGATCCTGGCGAGGCCGAGGTGGGCGCCGGCGAGCGCCCGGTCCTCGCCGAGGGCGCGCTCGAAAGCCTCGCCGGCGGCCTCGAGGTCGCCCGCCGCCGCCTGGCGCTCGCCCTCGGCGAGCAGGCGGTTGGCCTCGGTCGCGCAGTGCGGCCGCAGGAAGGCCCGCACCCCGGCCTCGGGCACCGCGCCCACGAATTGATCGACCACCCCGCCGTCCTTGAAGAGCTGCGCGTTGGGAATGCCGCGCACGCCGTATCGCTCCGCCAGCTCGGGGCTCTCGTCGGAGTTGACCCTGGCGAGCACGAAGGCGCCGTCCGACTCGGCGGCGATCTTCTCGAGCACCGGCCCGAGCACGCGGCAAGGGCCGCACCACGGCGCCCAGAAGTCCACCAGCACCGGCACCTGGGCCGAGCGCCGCAGCACGGCGTCCTCGAAATCGGCGGTCGTGACGTCGATGATGTTCTCAGTGTGTGCCATGGGGGAATTCTACAGGCCGAATCGCGAATCAAGAGCACCGGCCAGCGTGATGGCGGTTCGGGCGATCTCGGGAACGGAGGACGAGACGCCGGGACCGAGGCCGGCCAGCGCCTCCGGCGAGACGGAGGATCCGGCTCGCCGCGAGCGAAGCTCGGACCACAAGGCCTCGGCCAGCCCTCCCACGGCGCCGACCGGAATCACCGGAACGGCGCCGCCGCTCAGCTCCGCGCGGATCCGGGCGAGATCGCCGCGATCGTTTCGGCGCAGGAAGATCACGGCGTCGGCACGCGCGAGCAGCTCCTCGATCCACAGATCCGGGGTCGCCACGCTCACCACCTCCTCGCCCGACAGCGTCCGAACGCCGGATCCGCAAGCCAAGACTACGACCGGGCTCGGAGGAATCCGGTCGTCGCCGCACAGAGAATGGCAGTCGCTGAGACGCTCGCGGATCGTCGCTTCCAGCTCGTGGCGATCGCTCACCAGCAGTCGCCATCCCGCCTCGACGGCTTCAAAGGCGATCTGAGTCGCCAGCGCGTCGAGCTCCTCGTCGTCGCGGTCGACCAGGAGCGCGATCTGACGGGGTCGGTCGCCGCCCGCCCAAAGATCCGGGAGACCTGGGGCTGGGGCAGGCGGGAGGCGATCGGCGGCGACACCCGCCTCCGCCGGCCCCGGCGACTCCTGCCGCCAGCACAACTCGTACCGTCCGCCGCCCCGCGCCCGGAGGTAACCCTCCCGCTCGAGCACCGCGAGGAGCCGTCCCAGGGTCGCCTCGCGGACGTCCCGGTCGTAGGAGACGGGAACGGGTAGCTCGCCCGTGGCCTCGAGCAGACGCTCCCGGCGGAAGATCGGATGATCGCGGATCCAGCTCAGCGCCAGGTAGACGCCGATGCGGGCCTGGTCGGCCCGCACCGCCGTGTTGAAGAGGCTTCCCGCCACCGCGGGCCAGCTCCGCCCGAGGATCTTCTGGACATGCGCGTTGTGCTCGATCTCTTCGCGGTCGCGCACGAAGGGGGCGGACGGATTCAGCACCAGTCCGCCGCCCTGCCGCGTCCAATCGCGGCCCGACTTCATCCTGCGCAGCGCCAGGGCGATCGAGCCCTGGGCCTCGTAGGCCAGGTGCGCGAGCCAGGTCGCGAGGCGGCGCCGCTGCTCCTCGTCGCCGGTGTCGCGGATCTCCATGATGCGACCGAGCTCCCGCTCGAGATCGAGGTCCTGCTCCCACAGGCGGCGCACGTAGCACTCCCGGAAACTCTGCTTCTCGAGCCTGACGCGCAGCTCTTCCGGCCAGCGGTCGTAGACCTCGCGGCGCGCCACCAGGATCACGGAGAGCCGGGGATGGCGCCGACTCGCGCGGAGCTCCGAGTCGAGCAGACGGGCCATCGCGTCGTCGCGGTCGACACGGTCGACCACCAGGATGAGCTGATGGGTGCCGCCCTCCGGACCGCCGGTGACCGCCGTGTCGAGCGCACGCGAGAGGACGGCGTCGTCGTGGCTGCCCTCGAGCAGCGCCATGAGCTGGAACATCAGGCCGGCCACCGCCTCGGCCTGCGCCGACGTGCGCCGGCTGCCGCTGCCGTGGTCGAAGATCGCGGTGAGCCCCTGAAACGTGTCGTGAGGCGCCATGGCGGCGCCGGAGAGCACGGGCTCGGCCAGCGTGTCGGCGACGATCGACGCCAGCCGGATCTCGTCCATCTGATCGTCGATCGAGCCGGCCCGCGTCTCATTGATGAAAAGGTCGTAGGTGCCCGCGGGAGCACGCGAGGTCTCGAGCCGCACGACCAGGACCTTGCCGCGGTCCCGGCGGGCGACGTTCTGCATGAGCCTGGCCGTGACGCCGCGAACCAACGACGTGCCGCCGAAGCTGCCGTAGCCGGTCAGCAGCAGGCGCGCCGAGGTCTCCGAGGAGAGGATCGAGCCGATCCGTTCGCTGGTCTGCATCCGCAGCCAATCTTCGACCAGGTGGTCGTTGGCCGAGGCGAGCACGGCCTCCATCTCGGGACGAAAGATCACGGTAAACCCGCCTGCTGCTGCGGAGACGCCGCCTGCTCCGGGATCGACCTCGACGGCGCTGCTTCCAGGGTGGCTGAGCAGGGTGACGCCTCCAGACCGGAGCCGGACGTCCGTGCTCGGCGCCTCGCGTCGCGGAGGCGCGGCGCCCAGCTCCGTTTCTCCGGTCACGATCAGGCTTCTTTCCGCCGTCGTCTCCTCGATGCGGATTCCCTTTCCGCTCTCCGGAACCCGGTCACCGGTCGCGAAGACCTGGCGCAAGAGGTCGTCGCTCAGCGGGAAATCGCGCTCGACCTCGGCGAGAGCGCGGGAGAGGTCCTCAGCGTCGCCGGGGCGATCCGCGGGCTCTTTTGCCAGGGCCTGCAGCACGATCCGGCGCAGCTCCTCGGGCACTCGGCCTGCGGGATCGCTCTCGTCGAAAGCGATCGGGGGCTGGAGGAGGTGACCCGCGACGAGCTCTGAAAACGTTCCGCCCTCGAAGGGGAGCCGCCCGGTGAGCAGCTCGTAGAGCGCCACCGCGAAGGAGTAAAGGTCGCTGCGATGGTCCACCGCGGCTCCCTTGAACTGCTCGGGAGACGAATATTTGATCTTGCCGAGATACATGCCCGTGGCCGTGATGCCCGCGGCATCGCTTTCCATGGACTTGGCGATTCCCAGATCGATCAGCTTCACCAGGGGCCGGCCGTCGCGGTCACGCGCCAACATGAGGTTGTCGAGCGAGATGTCACGATGGACGAAACCCTGTCGGTGCAGATAGCCGATCGCCTCGAGGGCCTGCCGCGCGATCACCAGGGTCACCGCCAGCGGCGGCGATCCCCGGCTCTTCAGGAGGTCGTCGAGCGGCTGGCCGTCGACGAACTCCATGACCATGAACGGGCTGCCGTCGGCGGCGATGGCGCAGTCGTAGAGCTGGGCGATGTGGGGATGCCGCAGTTGGATGGCGACGCGGGCCTCGCGGAGGAATCGAGTCCGGAGCTGCTCGTCGTTCTGAAGCTCGCGGCGGATCACCTTGATGACACGGATCTCGTCGAGCAGGCGGTGGCGTACCTTGTAGACGGTGCCCATCCCGCCTTCGCTGACCTTCTCGAGGATCTCGTACTTGTCTTCGAGCTCGGCAAGCATGATCGGCCGGCCTCTCGGGCTAGGGGGAAAAGACCAGGCGCTCGTAAGCGTCACGCTGGCCGGCGCGGCGGGCCAGGCGCTGCAAGGCGGGCTCCCGGAGGAGCCGCCGGAGGCGGGTCAATCGCTCGGTGTCGTCCGCCAGCGAAGCCAGGTGCTCCTGGAGACGATCGAGGCCCACCCGCCCGCCCCGAAACACCACGCGCAGGACCTCGGCATGGTCGTCGATCTGGTCGGGCCGGAAGTTGCGGGCCAGGCAGGAGCCCAGCGCCGCTTCGACCACGGGGGAAAGCCGCTCGCGGCTCTGCTCGAGGACCTCGGCGATCTCCTCGACGATCCGCGCCAGCTCCTCGTCCACGTGGCGGCCGCCGTCTCGCCACACTGGCGCGCCGTTCTTCGGCCGCACGTTCATCTTCCTCAGCCACTCCACTCGGCGCCAGGCGCAGGCCTTGGCGATTACGGGAAAGGTGTGCAGGTCCTCGCGCTCGCGACGCCGCAGGAGCTCGGGCACCTCTCGGCGGCGAATGAAGTCGGACGAGAGGAAGTGGACGCTGATCAGCAGCACCGCGACTCGGGCCCGCGCCATGGTCGCACGGATGTCGGACTCCCAGTCGGCGCCGCCACCGATCCGATCATCGCTCCACACGTCGACCAGGCCGGCGCCCTGGAGCACGCCGAGGTGCGCCAGCAGGGCGTTCTTCTCCTCTTCGTCCCGGTGGCTGTAGCTGATGAAGATCGTCGGTTGTGACATCCCCGTGTACCGCATGATCTCAGGAGCCTTGACGAAGCGATCATATCCAATCCCTCCGATCGCGACGCCGCGAGAGTGCTAGAGTTCGGCACCGGGATCCGCCGCCATTCAACCCCGGAGACGCTCCATGGACAGGATCTGCGCCTTCCTCTTGCTCCTCGCCAACCTGCTCACCGGCGCCGCCCGCGCCGAGGTCGCCGTGCAGTACTTCGACGAGCCGCGCGTCGAGCTCTACCGGCAGGCCCATGGGGCGCTCGGGAGGTTCTCGGTCGGCCAGGAAGGCGTCTGCCGGGACCGGCTCTAGCGTGCCCACCGCCGAAGCCGTGCTCACCGCTGACGATCTCGCGATCGGCTACGCGGCGCCGCGGTCGCCGCCGCGGGTGGTGGCCGCAGGCGTGACCGTGGCGCTCGCCGAGGGCGAGCTGGTGTGCCTCCTCGGCCCCAACGGCGCCGGCAAGTCCACCCTGGTGCGCACCCTCGCCGGCATGCAGCCGGCGCTCGCCGGCCGGGTGCTGCTCGACGGCGACGACGTTCACCGTATGCCGGCGCGGCAGCGGGCGAGACGGCTGGCCGTGGTGCTCACCGACGGCCTGCCCGGCGGCCTGCTGACGGCCTGGGACCTGGTGGCGCTCGGGCGCTATCCGCACACCGGCTGGAGCGGCCGGCTCACCGCGGACGACCGCGACGCCGTGGCCGCGGCGCTGGCGAGGGTGGGCGCCGCCGACCTGGCGCACCGCCCCCTCGGCGACCTCAGCGACGGCGAACGCCAGAAGGCGCTGATCGCCCGCGCCCTGGCCCAGGAGCCGCGGGTGATGATCCTCGACGAGGTCACGGCCTTCCTCGACCTGCCGCGGCGGGTGCAGGTCATGCGCCTGTTGCGCCGGCTCGCCCACGAGACCGGCCGCGCTGTGCTGGTCTCGACCCACGACCTCGACCTCGCGCTGCGCAGCGCCGACCGGCTGTGGCTGCTGCCCAAGGGGGGCCCGTCCGAAGGCAGTCGCCTGTTCGCGGGGGCGCCCGAGGACCTGGTGCTCAGCGGCGCCTTCGAGAGCGCGTTCGCCGCCGAGGACGTGACGTTCGACCGCGCCAGCGGCGCTTTCCGCGTCCACCGCGACGACGCCGGCGAGGTGGCGCTCGCCGGCGGCGGCGTCGAGGCGTTCTGGACGCGCCGCGCGCTCGAGCGACAGGGGCTGCGCGTGCGCGAGGACGGCGGTGCGGCGCTGCGCGTCGACGTCACCGGCGGCGGCGCGGCCGTCCGCTGGCGGCTCACGCGGGTCGGCGACACCCGCGACGGCGACACGCGCGAGTTCGACACCCTCGAAGCGCTGACCGGCTTCCTGCGCTCCGGCACCTGAAATTCACAGCCCCAGACGCGTGCGCGCCGCCGCGAGGTCCAGGCCCTCGATCGCCAACGTCTTGCGCCGGTCGGAGGCCCCCCTGACCAACCGGACGGCCGAGCGCGGCACGCCCAGCTCCCTGGCGAGGAAACGCGCCAGCTCGGCGTTGGCGGCGCCGTCCACGGGCGGCGCCGCCACTTGCACCTTCAGGCGTCCGCCGTGGAGGCCAGCGAGGCGGCTCTTGGCCGCCCGCGGCGCCGCGTAGACGTCGAGCAGCACGCGGTCGCCGTCGGCGCGGAGAGGGATTTCCGTCATGATGCCGTCCCTATTCCGACCAGGGCCCCAGGGTGCTACCCTGGGGCCCCTGATCCTGGTACCCCTCCGGGGTAAGGAAACCCCGCAGGGGTTGAAGACCAAAGCCAGGGTAACACCCTGGGGCCGTGGTTGGAGCCCGAAATGCCCTCGCCCACCGATCCCTACTCCCGCCTCCAGTACCGCCGCCTGATCGCCTGGCCGGCGCGCATCGAACGGGAATGGCCGCTGCTGCGCGACGTCCTGGAGTCGGGGCCGACGCGCCGCGTGCTCGACCTCGGCTGCGGCACCGGCGAGCACGCCCTCTTCCTCGCCGAGAAGGGCTTCGAGGTGGTGGGCGTCGACCGCTCGCAATCGCAGGTCGAGGAAGCGCGGCGCGAGGCCGGCCCCGGCGCGCGTTTCGTCGCCGGCGACCTGACCGCTCTCGACGACGCCCTGGCGGGCGAGCCGCCCTTCGGCGGCGCCTGTTGCCTCGGCAACACCCTGCCGCACGTCGCCCTTGAGGACGGCCTGCGCCGCTTCGCCGCGGGCCTGCGCCGCCGGCTGCTCCCCGACGCCCCGTTGCTGGTGCAGATCCTCAACTATGAGCGCATCCTCGCGCGCCGCGAGCGTCACCTGCCCTTGAACTTCCGTCCCCAGGACGACGGCGGCGAGCTCGTCTTCCTGCGCCTGATGGAGACCCACGACGACGGCAGGGTGATCTTCTGCCCGACCACCCTGCGCTTCCGGCCCGACGAAGAGACGCCGGTCGCCCTCGTGTCGTCGCGCCGCGTCGAGCTGCGCGGCTGGCGGCGCGGCGAGCTCGTGGACGTCTTCGGCGCGGCCGGTTTCGAAAAGTGGGACGCCTACGGCGGCTTCGAGCGTCAGGAGTACGACGCTGAAGCGTCGCCGGACCTGTTGCTGGTCGTCCGGTAAGCGTCGAGATCCTCCTGACCCGGCTCCGTCACCGCCTCAGATCTCGACGGAGCACCTCCACTCGACGTGGCAGTCGGCCCGGAAGTCGCCCGCGGGCTTCTGGATGCACGAATCGATGAAGACGTCGGGGCCCAGACAGACCTCCGAAGGGTAATCGCAGACGACCTTGTTGAGGGCCTTCGAAGCGCACTTCGCCTCGGCCTCCGCGCACGTCGGCTTGCGCGAGAAGGCGGCCTCGTGGAACTGCGGCAGGGGGCACAGGGTCGACGCGGGCACGGCGTTGTCATCGAGGCCCGCGGCGCCGGTGCTCTCCGCCGGACCTGCGGCGGGGCCGGTCGTCGCCAGGTCGACGGTGAACGGGAATTCCTGCGGCGGGGTCTCGGCGGCGGGCGGCGTGCCGCCGGCGGCGGCCGCGGCGGCGACGCCCAGGAGCGCGAAGGACAGCAAGGCGAGGCAGGTCGTGGAAAGCGTACGGACTCGTGGCATCGGACTTCCTCCGTGGGTTGCGTCGGCCGATCTCCTTCGCCGGCCGACCTTGGTTCTCCAATCCACTCAAAGGATGCGCAGCCCGAGGCCACGGGGGATCATCGAGTCGTGAGATTCGCTATCTGTGGTCGCCGGTGAGCTCGAAGGCGGCCCAGAAATAGGGCGTCGAAGCGTCCTTCTCCACCCGGCCGCCGCCTCCGTCGTCGACGCGGATCGGTCCCCGGATCAGCTCGAGCTGGGCGGCCCGCAAGGCCTCGTCCTTGGGCTTGCCCGAGCGCAGGTGACGGTGGAAACGGATCATCAGCTCCGCGGTCACGGCATCCTCGACCTGCCACGACGTGGCGACCACGGAGCGCGCTCCGGCGATCTGGAAGGCGCGGGTCAGGCCGATCAGACCTTCGCCGCCGCGGATCTCGCCGCGGCCGGTCTCGCACCCCGAGAGCACCACCAGGTCGGCGTCGAGGCGCAGGCTTTCGAGGACCTCCCAGCTCTGGAGCAGACCGTTGTCGCGGTCCTCGGCGAGGCGCTCGGGCACGCTCAGCACGAGCCCGGAATCGAGCGGCGAGCGGTCGTCGACGAAGCCGTGGGTGGCGAAGTGGAGCGTCCGCGGGTCGCGCTCGCTCACCGCCTTGACGCGTTCTTCCGTGGCGGCCGCGCCGAGGTAGACCTCCGTGAGGTCCTCGGGGTAGAGCGCGGCGACGCCCTGGACCTCGCGGCGCGTCGACGGCAGGGGGCTCCAGCCGCCGCGCCGCTCGGTCACCGATCGCAGGCGCAGGGCCGCGGCCGTCGCGGCCGGGCCGGGTGACGCCTCGCCCGGGTAGACCGGATCGCCGAACGCCGCCAGCGCCGGCCGGGAGTCGCGCGGCCGGGAACCGTGCGGCCGGCCGCGGGACCCCGTGAGCTCGGCGTAGACGGTGGCCGAAAGCGCGGAGTGGATCGGCTTCCACTCCACCAGGTAGCGGTAGCCGCCGCCGGTGAAGTGGCCGAGCGCCCGGAACGGCAGCAGGTGCAGGGGCCCGTCGGGAACGAGGAGGATCCTCTCGGCGTCCGCGAGGGCGTCCTCGGCGGGCGCGATCAGCGTCGCGTAAAGATGCGCGCCCAGGTCCCGGAAGGAGCGCGCCGGTCCGACGGCGCCCTGGGCCGCGGCGGCGATGGCGTCCCGGAACGCCGCGACTTCTCCGCGCAGCGCTTCCTCTCCCCGCGGGACCGTGGCGGTCAGGAGCTCGGAGCCGGGCCGGACGACGAAGAGGTGCGTCCGCTCCGGGCCGACGGCGTAGAGCAGCATAGCGGTGCCGGGGCCGAGCGCCGCGCGGGCCTCCCGCCAGGTCAGGGGCCGCGGATCGCGGGCCGCGGCGAGCCGCGGCGACGCTTGCCGGAGGAGCGAGCGAACCTCCTCTTGGCGGGCGCGCACGAGCGCCATCTCGTCGCGGAGCCGGCCGATCTCGCCGGCGTCGCGCCGGGGGCTGAGAGCGCCCAGGCGCTCGAGCAGGTGGTCGTAGTCGAGGCCCAGGCGGCGGCGCCGGCGCTCGAGGTCGGCGGGCAGGTCCTCGGGGACGAGGTCCCGCGTGGCCAGCAGCGCCAGGAAGCTCTGCGCCCGCGATCTCTCCACGAGGTGAAAGGCCGCGGCCGCGTCGCCGAGCTCGAGCCGGAGATCGATTGCCTGGTCGTAGGCGCCGCGCCGGCGGCCCAGGAACCGGCCGTGCGAATCCTGCGAGCCGCCGAGCTTGTCGACCTGCGACTCCAGGGCCGCGACGGCGCGTTCGAAGGCTTCCAGGGCGAGCCGCGGCCGGCCTTCGGATCGGTGGAGCTCGCCGAGCGCCTGCAGGGCCTCGGACTCGAACAGGGATCCGGGCGCCAGAGTCGCCGTGACCTCCACGGCCCGCCGCAGGTGGGCGGCGGCCGACTCCGCCTCGCCCCGGGCGCGCGCCACGCTTCCAAGCTGGGTCGAGGCCAGGGCAGCGAGGAGGCCGCCGGGCGCGTGCGCTTCGTAGAGGTCGAGAGCGCGCCGAAGGTGCTCGGCGGCGAGCTCCCATTCCCCCCGCTCCCGCGCCACCATGCCGAGGTTGAGCAGGCTGTCGGCCACGTCCGGGCTTCCGGGCGAGAGCTCTTCGTAGATCGCCCGGGCGCGCTGGTAGAAGGCCGTGGCGCGCCCCCACGCGCCCCGCTCCCGAGCGACGTTGCCGAGGTTGTTGAGGCTCGCGGCCACGCGCGGGCTCTCTGGCGCGGCCCGCTCGTAGATCTCCAGGGCCTGGCGCTGGTAGGCCGCGGCGAGGTCGGGATCGCCCCGGCTCAGGACCACGGACCCGAGGTTGTTGAGGCTCTCGGCGACCTCGAGGCCGCCGGGAGAGCGCTCCTCGCGGATGTCAAGGGCGCGCCGGTGGTAGGCTGCGGCCAGGTCGATCTCGCCGCGGCTCCAGGCGACGTTGCCGAGGTTGTTGAGGCTGATCGCCACCTTGAGACCCCCCGGATCGAGCTCGCGGTAGACGTCGAAGGCCCGGCGATGGAGCTCGGCCGCGGCGGCGAGCTCGCCGCGCAGGAGCGCGACGACGCCGAGGTTGTTGAGGCTCGCCGCCTCTTCGAGGCTCCCGGGCACCTGGCTCCGGCGGATCTCGAGGGCCTGCCGGAACCACTGTGCGGCCCGCTCCACGTCGCCGCGGCTCCAGGCGACGGCCGCGAGGTCGTTCAGGCATTCCGCCAGGACCAGGCTGCCGGGCGGGTGCGCCAGTAGCTCGCAGGCTTCGCGGTAGCGCGCCTCCGCGCCGGCGAAATCGCCGTGACCCTCGGCGAACATGCCGAGGGCCCGCAGCACCACGGCGCGGGCGGCGGGGCGCTGCGCGGCCTCGAGCGCGGCCTGGTAGGCCTCGCGAGCCTCGTCGCGGCGCCCGGCGTCGCCGGCCGCGTCGCCGAGGCGCAGGAGGATCCAGCTCCGCGGCTCGCCGCGCTCGCCGAGCAGCGACGCCAAGAGGCGCCAGCTCTCCATGGCGCCCTCGGCGTCTTCCGCCCGCAGGCGCTCGAGCCCCTGGGCGTAGAGCTCGAGCCGCTCGCCGGCGAGGGCCGGCCTCGCCGCGGCGTCCCACGGTCCGGGCGCCACGGTCCAGGTCCGGTCCGGCCCTACGAGCTCGACGGCGCCGCGGGGCGCCTGCTCGCTGGCCAGCCATTCCCAGTCGTAGGGCGAGCGGAGGACGCCGCGGGCGTCATGCGCCCCTGGCCGCCGGGCGTCATGCGCCCCTGGCCGCCGCCACCAGCGCACGGCGTCTCCCGGCTCGAGCCCCGCCTTGTCGAGGGCGGATCCCGCGCCCACGGACTCGATCACGATGCCCGGCGCCGTTCGTTCGAGACCGCGGGAGACGGCGGCGATCGAGTCCAGGAGGGCCGCCCTGAGCCGCGGGCGGGTCGCGAGCCGGGCTTCGATCTCGGCGGCGGCGCGGTCGATCCGCGCCGCCGCGTCCTCGCCCTCGAGGCCGGCGGCCACGGCGGCGAGCACGCCGGTCGTCTCGCCATGGACGGCGAGCGAGTCGGCGAGCTCGCGCACGAGCCGGCGGCCGTGCCACGCGGAGCCGAGCAGGGCGGCCGCCAGCACGGCCGCGGCGAGGAGCGAGCGGCGCCGCCGCAGGAAGCGCCCGGCGCGGTAGGCCGCCGAGCCCGGGCGCGCGAGGACGGGGCGCGCGGCGAGGTGGCGCTCGAGGTCGTCGCAGAGCTCCGCGGCAGTGGCGTAGCGGCGCTCGGGCCCGGGCGCCAGCGCCTTGAGGACGACCGCGTCGACGTCGCCCCGCAGCCGGCGCCGGGCGCCGGCGGCCGCCGAGCTCGGCAGCGGCGCGGGCCCGGCGGGCAGGCGGCGGCCGGTCAGCAGCTCCCACAGCAGCACGCCCAGGGAATAGACGTCGCTCGCCCGGGTCGCGGCCTCGCCGCGCGCCTGCTCGGGACTGGCGTACGCGGGCGTCATCGCCCGCGCCGCGTCCGCCGGCCGCTCCTCCCGGGGATCGAGGACCTCGGCGACGCCGAAGTCGAGGAGCTTGGCCTCGCCCTCGGGCGTCACCAGGACGTTGCCGGGCTTGAGGTCGCCGTGGACCACGTGCCGGCGGTGAGCGAAAGCGACCGCGGCGCCCACCTCGAGGAAGATCCGGAGGCGCGCGTCGATGGCCAGACGGCGCCGGCCGCAGTAGCGGTCGATCGGTTCGCCGACCACGTGCTCCATGACGAAGTAGGGACGGCCGTCCGCGGTGGAGCCGCCGTCGAGCAGGCGCGCGATGCCGGGATGCTCCATCTCGGCCAGGATCTGGCGCTCCCGCTCGAAACGCCGGACGATCTCGCGGCAGCTCCTCCCGGGCCGCAGGAGCTTGAGGGCGACCTTCTTGACGAAGGCGTCCTCGCGCAGCGCCAGGTAGACCGCTCCGTCGCCGCCGCGGGCGAGCGGGCGCAGGATTCGATACGGCCCCACCCGCTGGCCGGGCTCGAGCGCCTCGGGCTCGGGCGCCAGCAGCGAGCAGGCCGGCCGCTCCAGGAACGCGGCGCCGGCGCCTTCGAAGGCGAGCAGACCCCGCAGCTCACGGCGCAGCTCGTCGTCGTCCCCGCAAGCCCGCGCCAGCCAGGCCTCGCGCTCCTTTCCGGGGACGTCGAGGGCGCCGTCCAGCAGCTCTTTGACTTGTCGCCAGCGTTCGGGGCTCACCGGTCGTCCTCGCCGTCACCGTTCCCGGAGATACCGCAGAAGCCACAGCTTGGCGGTGCGCCAGTCGCGGATCACGGTGGCGCGCGAGCAGCCCAGCACCTCCCGGACCTCGTCGACCGAAAGGCCGGCGAAGAAGCGCAGCTCCACGATGCGGCTCTGCCGCGGATCGAGCCGCGCGAGGTCGGAGAGGGCCTGGTCCAGGGCCTCGAGCTCCACGCCGAGCTCCGAGGGCACGCCCAGGGCCTCGTCGAGCGACAGCCTGGGCACGCCCTGCCCGCGCTTCTCCGTGCTCCGCCGTCGCGCGTGGTCGACTAGGAGGTTGCGCATGAGCTGCGCCGCGAACGAGAAAAACTGCGTCCGATTCTCCCAGTCCACCTTGCGCTGACCCGAGAGCTTGAGGAAGAGCTCGTGGACCAGCGCCGTCGGCTGCAGGGTGTGGTCGACGCGCTCCTTGCCCATGCACTTGCGGGCCAGCCGGCGCAGGTCCGCGAAGACCAGGGAGACGAGCTCGTTCAGGGCCTCCGGGTCCCCCCGGTTCCAGTCGAGCAGGACGCGCGTGACGTCGCCGGGAGGCGCGAGCACGTCCCGGCTCCAGGTCGTGTCGGCGCAGGCGCTCATGGCCGCCTTTCGACGGTGAGCGGGTACTCGGCGAGCGGCGGCCCGCCGCGATCCTCGGGCATCGAGAGGACGATGCGGTGGTCGCCGGGCGGCACGAGGGACGCCGGCAGGCTGACGGAGAGGAGCTCGGCGTCGCCGACGCGGCGCAGCCCCTCGCCGGCCCACACCGTCCTCTCGGGATCGCCGGACCGGAGCTCCACGCGGTAGACGGCGTCCAGGGCGCCGATCGGAGGGTCGATCAGGAGGAGGAGGGCCCCGGCGCCGGCGGGCATCGTGATCCGCTGCGTGCCGCGCAAGCGGAGGAGACGGGCAGTCGCGACGTTGACGGCGGCCTCGGCGGCGGCCGTGCCGCCGCCGTCCGGTCGGCCGCGGTCGGCCAGACGCCAGCCGATCCAGCCGCCGCCCGCGGTGAGGACGAGCGCGGCGGCCGCGGCGAGACGCCACGGCCGGCTCGCCGCGGTCCGTCCCTCGACGCCGCCGCCCGCCGTGTGCTCGGCACCGCCCGCCGTGTGCTCGGCACCGTCCCGCGCCGGCGCTCCGGCGGCGGCGCGGGCGCGCTCGAGACCCTCGCCGTCCACCATGCCCGAGCGTAGCTCGGGGTCGAAAGCGCGTTCGGGCAGCCACCGCCCGAGACCGCAGCGCAGGCTCAGCGGCAGCCGCGACGACGCCTCCCACACCTGGAGGTCGCGGCTGCCCACGACGTCGCGCGCGTCCGCGGGAACGGCGAAGACCCGCCGCGTCGCCGGGTCGCGCTCGAGGACCGCCCACTCCCCGGCGAGGTCCGCGGCCGCCGGAACGACGTACACCTCGCCCGGCCGGGGAAGGGGATGAGGGTCTCCTGATGAGCGCGTCACGGCTTTCTTGTCGATCGATGCGCGGTCTCCGCCCGCGCGGGATCTCGCTTCTGGGCCACGTCGTCCCAGGTGAGGTTCACGAGGACGCCGTGGGTGTAGGGGGGGTCGGAGTCGTTGGTGGCCTGCGCGAGGTCGAACCACAGGTCCCAGGCCGCGTCGAGCTCCTCGCGGGTCATCTCCTTGAGGCTGAGGTCGTCGTCACTGAGCATCTTCACGGTCGGGCTCTCCGAGGGTCGTCGGGAGGAGGCGTTCGGCCAGCCGGCACAGCCGATCGTGCGAATGGCGAAGGGTCAGAGCGTCGCGGCCCAGCTCCCGGAAGGCGCGCAGGTAGGGCTCGAAAGCCCGCTCGTAGGCGTCCACGCGCCGGCGGTCCTCCTGCTGGAGACGATCGGCCTCCGCGGCCAGCGCCAGGACCACGGCCAGACGTCCCTCGCGGGCGGCGCGTGCCGCCGGGCGGTCGGAGGCGTGGCGCGGCGCCAGCTCGAGCACGCGGTCGGGGTCGGTGGTGAGCTCGAGCTCCCGCTCCGGCGGCAGGAGACGCGCCAGCTCGCCGATCACCGGGTAGTCCTTGGCGCGTTGCGTCCGCTTCATGCGGATCAGGGACTCCACGTCGACCACGGCCGGCGGCTCGCTCGCGGCAAAGAGCCCTTCCAGGTCCTGGAGCGAGACGCGCGGAGGACGGCTGAAGAAGTCGCAGCGCAGGCGCCGCCCCTTCTCGTCCGCGAGCTCGAAGTGGCTCGACCAGCCGCCGGCCAGCCAGCGGGGATCGAGGGGAGCCCCCGGACGGTACCGCGCCCCGCGCTCGGCCAACACCTCGCGCACCCGCCGGCAGGCCGCGTCGGTCTCGCGGACGATCCAATCGCCGTCCTTGCTCATGATCGCGAGCTGGTAATGGTCGGAAACTGCACAACTATCTGAAAATAGACGTCTTACGTGTAGGTCAGGCTGCGCCTGACGATTCTGCCACGGATCGCGTGAATCGGCAGGCGGAGCCTGCCCTACACGGAGCTCCGCTTGTTGCGCAGAGCAAGGATATCACCGTTCGCGAGCGCAGCGAGCTAAGTTCCTTCCTCGGCACTACTTCCTCGGCACGTCGAGCCCGTTCTGCAGGACTCCGGTCGGGGAGTAGCGGGCCTGCCCTTTCGGGTAGGACCGTCGACCAGGCTGGTGCTCGGTGACGGCCGCGTCGGGCAGCATGAAAGGGGTCAGGGCGCGAGGCTGTCCGACCGGCCAGTAGAATTCATGGGCCGCGAGCCGTCGTCCACGGCCGGCAAAGTTTCGCGCGGCGAGCGGGCATTTTGGACGTCAGCGTTTCCCAATCAGGAGTGCCCAGGGGGGACCCCTGAGGTGCATTTCCCCAATCAGGAGTCCCCCGGGGGCACCCCTGCGGTGCATTTCCCCCGTCAGGGGTGGCACGAGGGCACCCCTGCGATGCATTTCCCCAATCAGGGGTGCCACGGTGACGGCCACTGACGTCCGATCCCCACGGGGCCCGGGAACGCGCTCCAACGCCCGTGGACGGTGCATCGTCAGGGGTGCCCCGTCGTCGCCCCCTGACGCAGGCCGCCCCGTCAGAAGTCGGCCGGAGACGGGCGTCCGCGAGCCGGGTCGTCACGGGGGCGCCCCTGGAGGAGCGCCGAGCGGAAGTCGCCCAATCAGGGCTCCGCCGGGAACGGCTCGAATTCGTCGCGTGCGTCAGGTGCCCTTCGCGGTCTCGCGGCTCTGCACAGCACGTGAAGCGGTGGTACTGGAAGCTGCCGCAGGAGTTCTTCGATCTCCGCGAGTCTATCGAGCAGAGGCTCGCCCGGTTCACGATGGCGGCCGGGGCGCTGCGCACGCTGGCCGAGAAGGCGCCCAAGGTGGGACTGATCGAGATTCCGGTCGAATAGAGGGGGTGACGCCTCACTCTCGAGGGTTCGCATCTCGCTTCCCTGCGATACTCCGTCGTGGTTCCAATCGTACCAGAGCCGCAGGAGAGGGAACACCGAATCGGCTGCCGAGATGTAGCCATCACCGTTTCCGCCGTGTTGTACCTCCTGGTCGCTCACGACTGAGCCGATCCCCATCCACCCGGCCCCACGGACCCCGTCCGTGGGGCCACTCTCACCCCTCAACCGGGGAACCCTCACCCCCCAACCCCCTCTCCCAGGGGGAGGGGGGCTCGAATCCGAGAATCCTTCTCCCCTCTCCCCCTGGGAGAGGGGCCGGGGGTGAGGGTTCTTTAAGACGAAGACGGAAAAGGACGTGGCAGCTCGCCGCCCACGACGCGCTTGACGCGCGTGCCCGCCGGCAGCCGGTCGCCCTCGGCGACGCCGTTCAGGATCGCCAGGGCGCCGAGCTCGACCGTCGACGGATAGCGCCGGTGGAACTCTGCCAGGGTCATGGCGCGGTCGAGCCGCACCACGTCGACGCGCTTGGGCTCGACGTCGAGGTAGCGCCGCTGGGTGAGGTTGCGGAAGCTCCGCAAGCTCTGCTTGAAGGGGTCGCCGTAGCCGCTCCAGCGGTCGTCGGAGGTGTAGCTCAGCAGGCGGAAGACCGCGTCGCGGTGGCGCACGAAGCCCACCAGTCCCGCCAGGCGCGAGGTCGACCCCTGCCGCGGCTGGGTGCGGAAATAGCGGAAGCGCTCGCCCCAGGCGTCGCCGCGCTCGAGGCCCTGCTGGGCGAAGAAGTCCTGCATGGCGGCCTCGGGGCTCGCCGCTCCCGGGGCCAGGGTGAGGACGACGACGGCGTCCTGTCCGGGGCTCGTCGCTCCCACGAGCTGGCGCTGGTTGACCACCTCCCAGCCCGGCGGGAAGTCGAGGGCGAAGGCCATGCCGGGGTGGTAGAAGGTCGAGCCCACGGCGTAGCCCTCGCGCGGGTCGGCGCCGTAGGGCATGCCGTCGAGGCGCGCCAGGTAGGCGTCGCGCTCCACCTTGCCGCCGGCCTCGTCGGGCGAGAGCGCCGCCACCTGCTCGGCGATGCGCTCGGCGCGGTTGGCCGGCGCCGGGTGGGTGGAGAGCCAGCCCGGCAGGCGCTGGCCCGAGACTTCGCCGAGGCGGTCGAGGGTGTTGAAGACCCTGGGCATCTCGCGCGGGTCGTAGCGGCCGCGCACCAGGTAGCGCAGACCGAGATCGTCGGCCTGGCGCTCGTCGTCGCGGCTGAACTTGAGGAAGAGCAGGCCGAGGCCCTGCTGGGCGAGGCCGGCCCAGTCCCGGAAGTCCTCGCTGGCGATCGCCGCGATGCCGATGCCCACGGTGGCGAGCTGCGCCTTGGACAGCCGCTCGACGCCGTGGCGCGCCGTCACGTGGCCGATCTCGTGGCCGAGCACCGAGACCAGCTCGGCCTCGGAGTTGAAGTGGGCCATGATTCCGCGGGTCACGTAGACGTAGCCGCCCGGCAGCGCGAAGGCGTTGACCACCGGATCGTCGATCACGCGAAAGGTCCACGGCAGGTCGGGGCGCTCGGAGACCGCGGCCAGGCCGGCGCCGAGCTCGGCAACGTAGCGCTGCGCGGCGTCGTCGCCGTAGAGGCCCATGGAGGCGACGATCTGCTCGTCGCTCTGACGTCCCAGGGCGATCTCCTGGGACTCGCTGAGGAGCACGAGCTGGCGCTGGCCGGTGGCCGGGTTGACCGAGCAACCGGCGGCCGTGAGGGCCGCCGCGACCAGCGGCGGCAGGATCGCGAGGCGCGTCTTCATCGTTCCATCCCTTCTACCTCCTCCGGGTGAGGAGAGCTTATCAGGGCGGGAAGCGTGAAGCAGAACGTGGAGCCGCGACCCTCGCCCTCCGACTCGACCCAGATGCGGCCGCCGTGGACCTCGACGATGCGCTTGACCAGGGCGAGCCCCACGCCAGTGCCGGCGGTGGTGCTGTCGAGGCGCTCGAAGAGCCCGAAAATCCGCTCGTGGTAGCGGCGGGGGATGCCGCAGCCGTTGTCGCTCACGAAGAAGACCGGCTCGCCGTCGCCGCGGACGCCGACGGTCACCTGCGGAGCCGGCTACTCGCCCATGTAGCGCACGGCGTTCTCGATCAGGTTCTGCACCACCTCGGAGAGGCGCAGGCGGTCGCCGCGCACGGTGCCCAGCTCCGGGACGATCTCCACCTCGACGCCGCGCTGGCGGATCGGCCCGTCCAGCAGCCGCACGGCTTCGCGCGCCAGCTCGGCCATGTCCACGTCCTGCGGCGGGTGGACCACCCGGCCGATCCGCGACAGCTCGAGGAGCTCGTCGAGCAGACGCGCCATCTTGTGGGCCGCCCTGTCGATGTGCTCCACGTCGAGGCTGAGGTTGGCGAGGTCGCCGGCTTCTGCGTCGCGCTTGAGATGACCGAGGAAGCCCCGGATGGTGACCAGGGGGCTTTTGAGGTCGTGGGACACGGTGTAGGTGAAGCGCTCGAGCTCGGCGTTGCGGCTCTCGAGCTCGGCGATCCGACGCTGGCGCTCCTCGACGTAGAGGTTGAGGCGCTCGTTCATCGCCTCGAGCTCGACGTTGCGGCGGCGCACGGCGCGGGTGCGCAGGCCGTAGACGCCGAGGAGCAGCAAGCCGAGGCCGGCGACGCCGAGGGCCACGGCGCTCGGCCGCTGCCACCATGGTCGCGCCACCACGATCGCCGGCGCCACCACCTCGCCGCCCCAGGGACCGCCGCCGGCCCACCCCGCGGCGGCGCGAAAGCGCAGGCTTCCGGGGCCGACGCCGGCGAACCGGATGCCGTCCGCCGGCAACGGCACGGGCCCCTGCCAGCCGGCGTCGTGGCCGTCGAGCTGGTAGCGCACGAGGATCGGCTCCTGCCGCGACAGGGCGATCGCGCGGACGTGGATCCTTCGTTGTGCCCGAAGACGATCCGGCCGGGGACCGGCTCGGCGAGCGCCGTCACCTCGTCCTCGAGCAGCCCCTGGGCTCGGCCGAAGCTCACGAAACGCCGGCTGACGATCTGGCTGAGGCCGCGCGCCGAGCCGATCCAGAGGCCGGACTCGCGGTCGGCGAGCAGCGCGGTCACGCCGTTGGCGCGCAGGCCCTCGGCGGTGCCGAGGGGCGAGACGTGGCCCTCCGGATCACGATAGAAGGCCATCTGGTAGAGGCCGAAGTAGATGCCGCCCGCGGCGTCGACCTGCAGGGAGCCGTAGGACGGAGGGGTGAGGATCAAGGGCAGGGCGTCGGCCACCACGGTGAGCCGACCGTCCTCGAGGTAGCCCAGCCAGGTGGCGGCCAGGACCTACAGCCGCGCCGCGGCGGCGCCGTCCAGGTCTGGCCGTGGTAGAGGGTCAGGCCGCCCGCGGTGAGCACCCACAGGCGTCCGCTGGCGTCCTGGGCCAGGTCGACGACCTCGGCGCTGGGCAGGCCGTCGTCCATCGAATAGGTCTCGACCTGGAGGCGCTGCGCGCTCGCCGCCGCGGCGGCGAGCAGGAGGAGAAGCGCCGCCGCGCCGGACTGCCGCCGCGGCGTGGAAGACGGCGATTCACGGCGCGGCGTCATGTCGCGAGGCTAACGCAAAACAACCGTCCTCACCTGCGCGAATCCGTTCCCACGTCTGCGAACGCCCGGCTCCCGGCGGTGGCCGGAAACGCCGGTCCGGCGGCGAGCGCCGTGAGCTCCTGGTCCGAGCACGCGAACCAGCCGAGAGACGACGACGTCTCTTGCGTCCTACCCCCTGGCGCGGCCCGCGTCAGGGGGCGTCGGGCCTGCCGTCGTCCGGGAGGGCCACGTCGTCCCAGGTGAGGTTCACGAAGACGCCGTGGGTATAGGGCGGGTCGGAGTCGTTGGTGGCCTGCGCGAGATCGAACCACAGGTCCCAGGCCGCGTCGAGCTCCTCGTCGGTCATGTCCCGGAGGTTGAGATCGTCGTCACCGAGCATCTTCACGGCCGGGCTCTCCAACGGTCATCGGGAGGAGTCGTTCGGCCAGCCGGCACAGCCTGTCGTGGGACTGGGGGAGGGCGAGAGCGTCGCGGTCCAGCTCCCGGAAGGCGCGCAGAAAGGGCTCGGAAGCCCGCTCGTAGACGTCCACGCGCCGGCGGTCATCCTGCTGGAGCCGATCGGCCTCCGCGGCCAGCGCCAGGACGAGTGCCAGACGACCCTCGCGGGCGGCGCGGGCCGCCGGCCGGTCGGAGGCGTAGCGAGGCGCGAGCTCGATCACGCGGTCAGGATCAGTGGTGAGCTCGAGCTCCCGATCCGGCGGCAGGAGACGCGCCAGCTCGCCGATCACCGGATAGTCCTTGGCGCGTTGCGTCCGCTTCATACGGATCAGGGACTCCACGTCGACCACGGCCGGCGCCTCGCTCGCGGCGAAGAGCGCCTCCAGGTCCTGAGGCGAGACCCGAGGAGGACGGCTGAAGAAGTCGCAACGCAGGCGCCGCCCCCCGTCGTCGGTGAGCTCGAAGTGGCTCGACCAGCCGCCCGCCAGCCAGCGGGGATCGAGGGGCGCGCCCGGGCGATACCGCGCCCGCCGTTCGGCCAACACCGTGCGCACCCGCCGGCAGGCCGCGTCCGTCTCGCGGACGATCCAATCGCCGTCCTTGCTCATGATCGCCAGCCGGTAATGGACGACGGCCTGGCCGGAGGCCAGGAGCACGATCCGGCCGTCCTGGTTGAAGGCGTCCGTGAGGTCGAAGTAGGCGTTCCTGGACATGGCGAGAGCTGCCTGATGAGTCTACACCGGCCGCCGCTGCGTCGCCGGGGCGCCGATTGCGGCGGACACGCGACGGTGGCCGGAGGTCGGTACATGGACGGCATGTCCCGGCCTCCGGCCACGACTGATCACTGGCGCCGCATCTGGCGCGGCTCGTGCGGAGGGAGGTCGCGCCGGCGGTCTAGAATCGCCGCCCGTGTGGCCTCTCGACTCGGTTCCGGCGCGACGCGTGGCGCTGCGGCTGCTGTCCAGCGCCGCCCTCGCCGTGTTCGTGATGGGCTACCTCGCCCCCCAGGACGTGCTGGTCGGCAACGACCGCGCCTTCTACTGGGGGCAGTTGACGTCGGTCTTCTACGACGGCGACCTGCTGCTCCACGACGACCTCCTGGCCAACGACAACACGGCGCTGGTCAAGGCGCGGATGCTCGTACGCATCCGCGGCGACGGCCTGCTGGTCAACAAGTTCCCGTTCGGCATCGCCCTGGCCGACGGCCTCTACGTGGGGCCGGTGGTCTCGCTCATGCGACTCTTGGGACGGCCGCGCCTCGACCGGCCGGTGGTCGCGGCGACGAAGCTGGGCGCCCTGCTCAAGGTCTTCCTGCTCCTCGTCCTGCTCGACATGCTGATCGCGGGGGTCTTTCCCGCGCTCTCCGGCTCCTCGCGCGGGATCGTCGTGGCGTCGGTCTTCGTCGGATCGCCGCTGCTCTTCTACGGCTTCGAGAAGTACGGGATGTCGCACCTGAACTCCGCCCTCTTCGCGGCCCTCTCCGCCTGCCTCTGCCAACGCTGGCTGCGCGCCCCCACGGTCGCTGCCGCCGTGGGCCTGGGGCTGGCCTTCGGCGCCCTCGTGATCACCCACTGGCAGAACGCTCTCTACGCACTCTTCGCCGCCGCCGTGCTCGGCGGCGGGCTGCTGCGGGCGCCGGCAGCCCGGCGGATCGCGATGGTCAGGACGGGGCTCGCGGCGGCCGCCGCGGCCGGGCTCGTCGTCCTCGTCCAGGCCCTGGCCTTCTACCGTCAATACGACACCTTCTTTCGCCTCGACCACGGCGAGGCCTTCTTCGAGCCCACCGGGGCTCAGGTCCTGGATTTCCTCTTCTCGGGCTACCACGGCCTGCTGAGCTGGAGCCCGGTCTTCGGTTTGGGGCTCCTCGGGCTGGTGGCCGGGGCGGTGCGCCGGCGGGGCGAGCGGCGGCGCTTCGCGCTGGCGGGCCTGCTGACGGTCGCGGCCACCCTCTGGCTCGATGCTTCGGTCGCCGACTGGTGGAGCGGCGCCTCCTACGGCCAGCGCCGGGCCTCGGTGCTCGTCCCGCTCTTCGCGCTGGGGCTCGCCGAGGTCGTGTCGTGGCCCCGAGCGAAGCGGCTGCGCTGGGGAGTGCTGGCCCTCACCGCCGCCTGGGCCCTGGTGACCGTGACGCTTTTCCGCAGCAGCGTCGACGACCTCGCGGTCGCCGTCGCCGGGCGGCCCAGCGAGGTCGACCTGGAGACGCGGGCGAAGGCGCGCGGCTTCGCCCTCGATCGCGAGGGATTCCGGCACGGCCGCCGGGACTTCGCCGAGAGCCTGCGCCTCAAGCTCACCTGCCCTCTGGGGAGCCAGCCTTGCGGCCGTGCGGATCAGGCCTGGGGCTTCGCCCTGCTGGCGGCGTTCGTGCTCGCGATCTTCGCGTTCCGGACGTGGTACCCGGCCCTCGCCGGCAAGCTGGAACGGCACGGGAGGACGGCGGCGGCGCTTCTGGCCGCCTACGCGCTCGTCTTCGCTCTCGGCCTGGGTTTCACCGTGACCGGCGTCGGCGACGAGGTCGGGCCGAGTTGGCGGCGGTTCCTGTCGGGCCGGATCAGCCGCGGCAAGGCGCACTCGCTCGGCGTTCCGGCGGCGGCGACGGTCTTCGTCGACGCCGCGGCCTGGCGCTGCGCCGGCGGCGACGCGGCCGCCGCGCACCTGCTGCGTTGGCTCGCGGGCGAGCGCCTGACCCAGCTCGAGCTCGCGGAGCTCGACCCGATCTGCCGAGCCGCCGCGCCGCCGATCCTGCCGCAGGTTCTGGCGGCGCGCGGGCGCCGCTTGACGAAGACGCGGCGGTGACGGAGAGACCTGCAGAGGAAAGATTTACAAGGCGAGGTGAGAGGCGCTCGCTCGCGGCCGCAATGAAGGACTTACAACGCGGCGTCCGGAGCGCTCGCACGCGAGGACCTTGACAATTGTTTGACGTGATCGACGTCTATGACATGATAGACAGGTCTATGGCATGATCGACGGCCTTGCCCGTGGCGGCGGATAACGATCCGGCGACCGGGGAAGAACGTGGCCGTCTATCCCGTTGGGGGCGGACCGCGCGATCAGGCGCCGCCAGATCTCGAATGGGATCGGGCAGGGGCTGGTGCGTGCCCGCCTCTTCGCCAAGACTCACCACCCATGCCCATGAGGACGAAACCACATGAAGCACCGACGTACGTTCACCTGGATGTTCCTGCTCATCGTCACGAGCGCCCTGACCGGCGTGCAGCAGCGGCTCGACGCGGAGGTGAATCCGTCCCTCGAGACGCCTGTTCAGCCACTGCCGGAGTTGCTCGCAGCGCCCGAGGGGGCCGACGGCTGCGGCGCCGAGGTGGTGAGCGCGACGGACCGGGTCGTCGCCGGCCCGCGTCCCTACTCCCCGGAGGTGGCCTCCTTCGCCGTCCGGTTCAAGGACGAGGCGAGCCCCTACCGGGTGATGTCGCTCTTCGCGCTGCCCGGCGAGGAGGTCGCGATCGAGGCCGTGCCGGGGGAGGGCGGGGGCGAGCTCACGGCGTGCGCCCGCGGCGGCGAGCTGAGGCGCCGGGACCTGGCTCGCTCGGACGGTGACGGATGGACCTGGCGGGCGCCTTCCAGGCCCGGCCTCTACTCGCTCTACGTGGACGACCGGAGCGCCGGCGAGACCCTGAAGCTCAATGCCTTCGTGATGAAGCCCTACCGCGGCGAGGATCGCGTCAACGACTACCGCATCGGCCGTTATGAGCGCGTGCCGCTGCACGGCAAGGCGGTCTACCGGGTGCCGCGGGGCATGGTCGAGGTCACCCCCGACATGCTCGACGTATGGCTCTCGCCGCACTTCCAGCTCCGCCAGTTCCTCTGCAAGCAGGCCTCGCAGTACCCGAAGTACCTGATCCTCAGCGAGCGGCTGCTGCTCAAGCTCGAAACGCTGCTCGAGAAGGCCAACGACCGGGGCATCGAGGCTGACAGCTTCGCGGTGATGAGCGGCTTCCGCACGCCTCACTACAACCAGTCGATCGGCAACCGGACGAGCTACAGCCGCCATCTCTACGGCGACGCCGCCGACATCTACGTCGACCGCGACGGGGACGGGCGCATGGACGACCTCAACGGCGACGGCAGGAGCGATGCCGCCGACGCCGAGCTGCTCGCGAGGATCGTCGAGGAGAGCCAGGACGAAGCCTGGTATCGGCCGTTCATCGGCGGCCTCGGGCTCTACGGTCCGGCGCCTCACCGTGGTCCCTTCATTCACGTCGACACCCGCGGATTTCCCGCCCGCTGGTCGTCCTGAGCGTCGGCTCGTCCGGCGTCGCCGAGGGCGGTGGCCAGCGCGCGGTCGTGGCCGTAGACGTCGTCGCGGAAGTGCGCGGCGCCGTCGGCGTCCTCGAAGGCGGTCAGGTAGAGGATGTAGACCGGCAGCGGCTGGTCGAGACGCATCTGCTGACTGGCGCCGCCGGCGAGAGCCTCGGCGAGGTCCTGGAGCGACCACCGGGGATCGCCGGCGACAGCGAAGCGGGCCAGCTCCCAGGGCCGCTCGACGCGCACGCAGCCGTGGCTCAGCGCCCGGCGTTGGCGCTGAAAGGCCGACTGCTCGGGCGTGTCGTGCAGGTAGACCTGGAAGCGGTTCGGGAAGATGAACTTGACCCGCCCGAGCGCGTTGCCCGGTCCGGGCCGCTGGCGGATGTGGTAGGGGAAGGCCGAAGGCGACACCTCCTGCCAGTCGATGGCCGACGGATCGGGCGCCTCGGAGTGCAGCGCGACGAGCTCCATGCGCTCCTGGTCCAGATAGCCCGGGTTCTCGCGGATCGCCGGAATCACCTCTTTGAAGGCGATCCCGCGGGGCACGTACCAGTAAGGGTTGACCTCGATGTAATCGATCTCGTCGCCGAAGATCGGCGTCGGCCAGCCGGCCTTGCCCACGACGACCTTCATGTCGACGACCGCCCGCCCGTGCTCGTAGCCGCGCAGGCGGTACTCGGGGACGTTGACGAGGACGTAGCGCTCGGGCAAATCGGTCGACGCCAGCCACCGCCGGCGCTCGAGGTTGACCTCGATCTGACGCTGGCGCGCCGGCGCCGGCACGTTGAGCGCGGCGAGAGTATCGGGGCCGATCTTACCGTCGGCCGCGAGGCCGTGGCGGGCCTGGAAGCGGGCGACGGCGGCGAAGAGCGCGGCGTCGTAGCTGGGGGCTTCGGTCCGCCAGCGGTCATCGAGCTCGCGGGCGTCGTCTTGGCCGAGATCGCCTTCGGCGGAAAGCCGCGCCGCCAGCGCCCGCAGCCGTTCGGCGCCGGCGTCTTCACCGGGCTCGATCGTCGGGCCCTCGGGCACCAGGGGCCAGCCGCCGGCCGCGGCCAGGGCGCGGTAGCGCTCGAGCATGGAGAGGAGACCGCGATAGGCCTCGTCGCCGGGCTCCAGCTCGGCGAGGGCCTTCGCGACGCCGTTTTTTTCGACAGCGCGCGTGAGGACGGCGACGGTGTCGACCGGAGCGGGCTCGTGGTGCCACTCGCCCACGGGCCGTCCGGTGAGGCCGCGAGCCAGGTGGTCGGCGTAGCGCAGGAAGGCGGCCGTCAGGCCGACGTCGAGCCCGATCAGATCGATGGGCATCGTAAAGCGCTCCGCGTCGACCGCGGCGATGGCCGCGGCCAGCTCGTCGGAGCGATAGTCGGCGGGATCGAGCCCGTGACGGTCGGCCGTCCTCAGCGCCGCGATGAGCTCGCGGGCGGCGGACCGGGTTTGCTTTCGATCGGTCCAGGCGGCGGCGTAGCCGCGGCCTTCATAGAAGGCCTTGAGGCCGTGGAAAAGATGGTCTCGCCGCGCCTCAGGGCAGGCGGGGAACAGCTCCCGGGGGTCGGCGTTGCGTTCGAGGTAGCGGGCGATCAGCAGTCCCTCCGCAGGGAGCGGGGAATCTTTTCGCGTCGGGCCGCGGAGCTCGACCCTCCCTGATCGCTCGACGAGCGCCGTCAGGCCGAGGCCGAGCGCTAGAGACAGCAGCGCGAGAGCCGTGACGACCAGCGTCCTTTGGCGGAGCTCGAAGAGATAGATCCTGATCATACCGGTCTGGACAGCAAGAACCGGGCCAGCTCTCGAAGACGGTGAAAACAGGGATGAGGCGCGTTTGTGAGCCTCGGCTTCGGTCGTAGGTTCAAGGCGCTTTGTAAGTAGTTCAGGCCGGCCAGGAGCGCATCGCGTTCGCTCACCGCACGGTCACGCCCCGGGCGACGGTAGTGAGCAGCTCGCAGCCGCCGGCGGTGACGACGACGGTGTCCGACTGGAACGCGTCGCCCTTGCCGGTGCGCAGCAGCCACGACATGAGGTGGAAGACCATGCCCTGGCGCAGCTCCATCTCGCTGTCCTCGCGCAGGCCCACGGGCACCCCGCTGCCGGACCAGCTCGGCGGATAGCCGATGCCCACCGAATAGCCGCAGTGGTGGCGGATGTAGGTCGACAGGCCCGCCTCGTCCAGCCGGCCGTGCCAGGCGCGGTAGACCTCGCCGGCCTTCACGCCCGGCCCGATCGTATCGGCCGCCCGCATCATGGCCTCGTGGCAGACCTCGCCGGCCCACGCGGCGCGCCGCGGCGCCTTGCCGACGAAGACCAGACGCCCGAGGGGAGCATGATAGCGGCGCACGCAGCCCGCCATCTCCAGGAAGAGCAGGTCGCCGCGGCGCAGCTTCCCTTCCTGCCAGGTGCCGTGCTCGTGCTCCAGGGTGCGCGTGGTTCGCACCAGGGGCACGAAACCTGGATAGGTGCCGCCACGGCGGAACATCGTGTCGTAGATCGCCGCCATCACGTCGTGGGAGGCCACGCCCGGGCCCGCGGCGGCGACGGCCGCCAGCATCATGGCGTCGGAGACCGCGGCCGCCTGGCGGGTGCGCCTGATCTCGAGCGGCGACTGCACGATGCGGCAGTCGTCGACCAGGCCCGAGACTTCCTGCCATTCGACCTTGGGCAGCCGCTGGCGGATCTCGGTGGCGATGGCGAAGGGCAGGAAGGTGCTCGCCGTCTCCATGCCCACGCGCCCCTCGCCGGCGCCGACCTCGCGCGCCGCCTGCAGGGTGGCCTTGACCGCCGCCGTGGCGCTGGCGTCCTCGTCCTCGTCGCGCACGTCGACGCCGAAGCTCATGTCCCACGGCCGCAGCCCGGTGGCGCGGCCGCTGGCGTCGCGGGCGGTCAGCACCACCTCCTCGCCCGTGGGCTCGCCGCGCGGCGGCCGCGCGTCGGTGCCGGGCTTGTCCGAATAGCCGATGTGGCGAAGCTGCGGCACCTGGTCGCGGATCGTGCTGCGCTCCATCGCCCGGGTGATGAGCACCGGCGTGCCCTCGAGCGGCAGCACCAGCATGTGGTAGGCGAAAAAGCCCTGATGATCGAGGCCGGTGAGGTAGTAGATGTTCTCGGGGCTGGAGACCAGGATCGCCTTCAGGCCGCGGCGGTCCATCTCGGCCCGCGCGCAGGCCAGCCGGCGCTCGTACTCCTGAGGGGGAAAGACAGGCGTATTCATGTTCATGACGCCTTCTCCGGTGCCGCGCAGAGCTCGCCCGAGGTGACGCCGCCCGGCAGCTCGGCCGCCGTGAATCCGAAGGGGCGCACCAGCTCCAGGTGCTCGGACGAGCCGATGAAGGCCGCGAGCTCCTCGTCGAGCCGGCGCAGCAGGTCCCGGTCCTCCTTGCGTACCCCGAAGGCGCCGTAGCCCCGCACCCGCCGGCCTTCGACCTCTGGATCGGTGAACGGCGCCGCCCGCTCGAGCCCCGAGTCGCCGGCCTTGCGCAGCAGGTCGGACACGGTCAGGCTGGTGCCGCCGTAGGCGTCGGCGCGGCCGGCCCGCACCGCTTCGACGGCGCTCGGCGCGTCGGGGAAGAGCAGGATCCGATCGTCGGGAATGCCGGCGGCCCGGGCGTAGCCGAGCTCGATGGCGCCGGCGACCACCCCGAGGCGCGCTTCCGGGTGCTCCGCCACCGCCGCGTAGGAGTGGAGGTCGAGCGGGTTGCCGGCCTCGACGACGAACGCCTCGCCGATGCCGTAGGTGGGCCGGGTGAAGGCGATCTGCCGGCAGCGCTCGGGGGTGACGTACATCCCGGCGGCGATGAGGTCGAAGCGGCCGGCCGCAAGGCCCGGGATCAACGAGCCGAACTCGGTCAACACCCCTTCGACCCGCGGCACGCCGATCCGCTCCAGGACCACCCGCGCGATCTCCACGGCTTCCCCGGTCAGACGGCCGCCGGCGTTGTCGAAGTAGGCGTAAGGGGCCTCGTTGGCGTAGCCGACGCGGGCCACGCCCCGGCGCTGCAGGCGCTCGAGCGTGCTCTCGCCGTCGCCGGGCCCGCCGCAGGCCGCCGCAAGCGCCGCGGCGCCTGCGAGCCCCAGCCAAAGCGTCAGGTCGATTCCACGATGGGTCGTCATTCGTTTTTCTCCTACTCCTCATTCCGCTTCCAGCAGTCGTTGGAGGAACGCCCGCGTGCGCTCGTGGCGGGGGCGCGAGAAGATCTCCTCGGGCGGCCCCTGCTCCACGACCCTTCCGCCGTCGAGGAAGACCACGCGGTCGGCGATGTCGCGCGCGAAGTGCATCTGATGGGTGACGATGAGCATCGTCATCCGGCTTTCCCGCGCCAGGCGCCGCAACACCGCCAGCACCTCGCCCACGAGCTCAGGATCGAGCGCCGACGTCACCTCGTCGAAGAGCATGACCTCGGGCTCCATGGCCAGAGCGCGGGCGATCGCCACGCGCTGCTTCTGGCCGCCGGAGAGCTGGGCGGGGTGGGCGTCGACCTTGTCGGCCAGGCCCACCCGGTCGAGCAGCTCCCGCGCCCGCTCGTCGGCCTCGCGGCGCGACAGGCCGAGCACCTGCACCGGCGCCTCGGTGACGTTGCGCAGCACGCTCATGTGGGGGAAGAGGTTGAAGTGCTGGAAGACCATGCCGACCTTGGCGCGGCAGCGGCGCAGATGGGCCTCGTCGGCCCACGGGCCCCCGTTGCGCCGCGCTGGCCACAGGTCGACGCCGTCGATCTCGACGCGGCCGGCGTCGATCGTCTCGAGCGCCATCAACACGCGCAGGATCGTCGACTTGCCCGAGCCGCTGGGGCCGATCAGCGCCACCCGCTCCGAGCGCGCAACCTCGAGGTCGAGGCCGTCGAGCACCCGCAGCTCGCCGAAGCGCTTGACCACGCCCTCGAGGCGGATCACGGGAGGGTCAGGCCGGCCGCTCACTCAACGTCTCCAGCCGCCGCACCAGCCGCACCGCGAGCAGGCTCACGGCGAGGAAGATCGCGCCCACCAGGGTCAGGGGCTCGAGGTAACGGAAGGTCTCGGCGCCGATCAGCTTCGCCGTCTGCAGCAGCTCGAGCACGGTGATGGCGGCGAGCATCGGCGTGTCCTTGAACATGGCCACCAGGTAGTTGCCCAGGGCGGGGATCACCGGCGGGATCGCCTGCGGCAGCACGATCGCGCGCCAGGTGCGCCAGCGGCCGAGGTTGAGGGCGATCGCGGCCTCCCACTGCCCCTTGGGCACCCCCTCGATGCCGGCGCGGTAGACTTCCGCGGTATAGGCGCTGTAGTGGAGACCGAGGGCGAAAACCCCGGAAACGAGCGGCGAGGCCGAAAGGCCCAGCGACGGCGCGACGTAGAAGAGGAAGTAGATCTGGACGAGCAGCGGCGTCGAGCGCACGAATTCCACCAGCCCTGTCGCCGGCAGCGCCACCAGTCGGCGCCGTGAGCGCCGCAGGACGGCCCACACCAGCCCCAGGGCGAGCGCCAGCGCCATGCCGAGCCCGGTGGCCTGGAGGGTGACGACGAGCGCCCGCAAGAGCTCGGGCAGGATCTCCCAGGCGAAGCGCCAGTCGAAGGTCAACGCAGGCCTCCGTAGTCGCGGCCGAGCGCCAGGCGGCGCTCCAGGCCGCGGGTGCCCAGGGCGAGCGCCTGCGCCAGCAGGAAGTAGAGCACGAGCACCAGACCGAAGATCTCCACCGTGCGCAGGGTCTCGGAGCGCAGCAGTTGGGCGCGGAACGTCAGGTCGTGGAGGGTGATCATCGACACCAAGGCGGTGTTCTTGAGCAGCTCGATCAGCAGGTTGCCGAGCGGCGGGACCATCGCCAGGGCGGCCTGCGGCAGCACCACGCGCCACATGGTCTGGCGGCGGCTGAAGCTCAGCGCCGCAGCCGCCTCGTACTGGCCGCGCGGCACCGCCCGGATCGCCCCGCGCACCACCTCGGCGCCGTAGGAGCCGGTGTTGAGACCGAGCACCAGGATCCCGGCGGTCATCGCCCCCAGCTCGACGCCCAGCAGCGGCAGGGCGAAGTAGAACCAGAAGAGCTGCACCAGGGCCGAGGTGCCCCGGAAAACCTCCACGTAGGCCGTGGCCGCGGCGCGGACGGCGGCGTTGTCCGCCACCCGGCCGAGGCCGCCGGCCAGCGCCGCCACCGCTGCCAGCGCCGCCCCGCCCACCGTCAATCGGACGGTGACCCACACCCCCCCGAGGAGGGGGGGCAGCAGATCGGCGGGCGCCGGCAGCTCCATCAGGCGGCGACCAGCGGCGAGGCGTCGCCGCGGTCGGCGATGTAACCCGGCCGCGGCTTCTGCCCGGAGAACGGCTCGACGAGCGTGTTCTCGACGCTGTTGTAGACGAAGAAGACGTTCGTTCGCGGCAGCGGCGAGATGTTCGAATTCGAGCCGTGCATGGTGTTGCAGTCGAAGAACGTCGCCGAGCCCGCGGGACCGGTGGGCGCCTCGATGCCGCCGGCCTCCACCAGCCGCGCCAGGCTCTGGTCGTCCGGCACGCCGTACTCCTGCTTCTTGAGCGAGGACTCGTAGTGGTTCTCGGGCGTCTCGCCCACGCAGGAGACGTAGATCTGGTGGGAGCCGGGGATCAGCATCAGCGGACCGTTGAACGGCGTGTTCTCGGTGAGGCTGATCGAGCAGGAGACGGCGCGCATGCGCGGCATGCCGTCTTCCAGGTGCCAGGTCTCGAAGTCGGAGTGCCAGTAGAACTCCTTGCCGCGGAATCCCGGCTTGTAGTTGACCCGCGACTGGTGGAGGTAGACGTCGCCGCCGAGGATCTCGGTGACGACGTTGAGAATCTTCGGATGACGCGACAGACGGTCGATGACCTCGCTCAGCTTGTGCACCTCGAAGACCGAGCGGACCTCGCCGCCGCCGGGCTCGGTGATCACCTCGGGGCGACCGGCGAGGGCGTCGAGCGTGCGCAGGCGCTCCGCCTCCTCCTGGTAGGTCCGCAATTCGTCGGCGTGGAGGAAACCGGGAAAGGCGAGGAATCCCCGCGTCTCGTGGGCGCGCCGGTGCAAGGCCGAAAGGCCTCCCCGGGGCTCCCCGTAGACGACGGGGTCCTGACGCTCGACGAGCTGAGGCTCCGGCGCGTGGCGCGACGGATAAGGGTCCTTGGTGGACGGCTGGGACAGAGTGGCTGTCGTCATGGCGATGCTCCTGACGGTCAAGTGGTTCAGGTCTGGGCGGGCTCGGCTGCGAGCAGCGGATACGCCCCCTCGTGGTCGTGGACCTCGCTGCCGGTCAGCGCCGGGGTGAAGACGCACATCATGCGCAGGTCCGTCCTCGCCCGCAGCTCGTGTCGCTCGTGCTGGTCGACGGCGTAGAAGGTGCCGGGCCGGATCAGGTGGACGCCGGCGCCCTCGACCTCCAGCTCGCCTTCGCCTTCGATGCAGTAGACGGCTTCCAGGTGGTGCTTGTACCAGATCCGGGTCCTGGTCCCGGCGTAGAGGATCGTGTCGTGGAACGAGAAGCCCATGTCGTCGTCGCGCAACAGGAACCGGCGGCTGGTGAAGGTCGGGGCCTTGACCTCGCGCGCGGTCCCGGCGACGTCTGCTTCGAGATGGCGGACGATCATTTCGCGTTCCTCCGGGTTTCAGGCGACGTTTCTCAGCGCTTCAGCTTCACCGAGCGCCGCGGCGAGGCTCTCTTCGATCAGGTCCAGGCCGCTCTCGAGCGTCTCGCGCTCGATGGTCAGGGGCGGCAGGAGCTTCAGGACCTCGTCCTGGGCGCCGGCGGTCTCGATCACCAGGCCGCGGGCGAAGGCCTCCCGCGACACCTTGCCCGCGAGCTCCGGGTCCTCGAAGGCCATGCCCTGGATCAGCCCGCGCCCGCGCACCACGCCGGCCGCCCGCGGCTGGCCGCCGGCGATCTCCAGCAGCCGCGACGCCACCCGCCGCGCCTTGGCCTCGACCGCGCGCTGCAGCTCGTCGTCCTGCCAGAACGACAGCGCTTCGGCCGCGGTGACGAAGGCCGGATTGTGCCCGCGGAAGGTGCCGTTGTGCTCGCCGGGCTGCCACACGTCGAGGTCGGGCTTGAGCAGCACCAGCGCCATCGGCAGCCCGAAGCCGCTGAGCGACTTCGACAGGCAGACGACGTCGGGCTCGACGTTCGCGGGCTCGAAGCTGAAGAACGGCCCGGTGCGGCCGCACCCCACCTGGACGTCGTCGACGATGAGCAGGGCGCCGTGCTGGCGGGTGAGCTGGGCCAGTCGCCGCAGCCATTTGAAACCGGCGGGACGCACGCCGCCCTCGGCCTGCACGGTCTCCAGGATCACCGCCGCCGGCGCTTCGACGCCGCTGCCGGCGTCCGCCAGGTAGGCCTCCAGGAAGTCGAGCGTGTCGACGTCGTCGCCGTGGTAGCCGTCGAAGGGCATCACCGTCGCGTGGGCGAGGGGAAGGCCCGCCCCGGCGCGCTTGAAGGCGTTGCCGGTCACCGCCAGGGACCCCAGGGTCATGCCGTGGAAGGCGTTGGTGAAGGCGATGACGTCGTGCCGTCCGGTGACCTTGCGCGCCAGCTTGAGCGCCGCTTCCACGGCGTTGGTGCCGGTCGGCCCGGGGAATTGCACCTTGTAGGCGAGCCCGCGGGGCCGCAGCACCACCTCTTCGAAGCGCTCGAGGAACCGCCGCTTGGCGGCGGTGGCCATGTCGAGACCGTGGACGAGGCCGTCGTCCTCCAGGTATTCGAGGAGCTTGCGCTTGAGGCGCGGGTTGTTGTGACCGTAATTCATCACGCCCGCGCCGGCGAAGAAATCGATGTAGCGGCGGCCGTCCTCGTCGATCAGATGATCGCCCTGGGCCTGCTGAAACACCGCGGGAAAGGCGCGGCTATAGCTGCGGACCTCGGATTCGAGGCGTTCGAAAATTTCCATGACTACTCCTTGGAGGGTCTCGTTCGCGGCCCGTGGCCTGGGATGGGGCCGATGCGGTGGAGCTCTTCGATCTCGTGATCGCCGCCCGCGATGAGCTCCTCGCCGAAATAGGGCGACACCTCGCAGCGGGTGCCCAGGCTCCGCGCGAGGGAATGGAAGAGCGCTCGCGACGCTTCGTTGTCGGGCGTGACCGTGGTCTCCAACCAGCGGACGTCGCGGCACGCCGGCAACGCCAGCAGCTCCACGAGGAGCCGGCGGGCGAGACCGCGGCCGCGCATCGACGCGTCGACCGCCACCTGCCACACGAAGACCGTTCGCGGATCGGCGGGCGGCTTGAACGCGGTGACGAAGCCCACCACGTCGTCCGCCGCTTCCTCGTCCCGCGCCTGAGCCACCACGCAAGTGTCGCCGAAATGCCGGCAGACGAGCAGGTAGCTGTAGAGCGAGTTCAGGTCGAGGACTCGGGAATCGCGCACCAGCCTGTGGATCGCCACGCCGTCCTCGACCTCGGCGGTCCGGATCACGATCGGGTGGGTCGTCTCTGGGTCGTCACGGGCTGGCATGTCAAGAACGGGCTGGTATACAAAACGCGGGCTGGTTATCAGGATCGATCGAAATTCGGAATTCGTGGCTCGTCTTCGACCTTATCATCTCGAATTCTGAGATCAAGTTTCGTGCCGCTCGCGCGCGACGAGCCCGGCCGAGATCTCCCGGACTTACATCAAGGGGCGGATCATGCCCTGAAACACGATCCGGTCGAATCCATTCGCCGCTCTCCGCTCACTTGGGCGCGATGAGCGCCCGATAGAGGATGCGCAGGGCCTCGTCGGCCACCGCCATGCCGACGCCGATGTGGAAGCAGATCTGCGACGGGCTCTGGCCGATCACCTCGATCGGGATGTGGACCTCGCGCAGCGCCGTGATGGCGTCGACGATCGGATAAGAGTTGCCCTTGAGGCCAAGGCCCACCGGCGTGATGATGGCGAGGTTGTAGACGACGTCCATCAGGTCCGGCCGGAGCTGGCTCTCGATGGCGCGGCGCAGGTCGTTGATGCAGTCCTTGAGATCTTCCTGGTCCACCAGCACCGCCACGTCGTCCTTGTCCGTGGGGTAGTGGTAGCTGCCCACGCGGAAGTCCTGGAGGAGCTGGAGGAGCTTGGCGGTGAAGCCGTGCTCCTCGCTCAAGGTGTCCTTTTCCAGGTAGATGCAGGCCACGTTGTCGAGCCGGGCGATGCCCACCACGCCCTCCTCAGGCACCCGCTCGTTGAGGATCCGGGTGCCCGGCTCCGAGGGCTCGTTGGTGTTGCGGATGCTGATGGGGATCTTGCGCCGCCGGCAATTGAGGATCGCGTCGAAGTGGAAGACGTTGAACCCCTTTGAGGCCAGGAGCCGCAGCTCCTTGAACGTGAGCCGCGGGATGGCGCGGGCATCGGCGATGATGCCGGGATCGGCCTCGAACACGCCGTTCACGTCGGTCCAGTTCTCGTAGGTCTCGGCGTCGATGGCGTAGGCGATCTCGCCGCCGGTCAGGTCCGAGCCGCCGCGCGAGAACACGGCCACGTCGCCGTCTCGGGTAACGCCGTAGAAACCGGGCACCACGTTGACCTTCCGGGTCTCTTCCGCCAGGCCGGCGATGTTGTCGTAGCTCTCGTCGAGGACCTTGGCGTCGAGGTACTTCCCGGCAACGGTCAGCCCGAAGTCCTCCGGCAGACAGACCCGGCTGTCCAGGCCCTGCCGGCGGAAGTGCTCGGCGATCACCTTGGCGTTGTAGTGCTCGCCTCGCGACGCCAGGAAGGCGATCTTGCGGTCGCCGTCGAGATCGCAATCGAGGTCGCGCTCGAGCGGCTGCACGATCGAGCCGTCCACGCCCAGCTCGTCGACGAGCTGCGCGAACCTCTCCAGCACCGCCGCGCGGCTTTGCGCCGCGGAGATGGGCTTGCGCCGCTCCCAGAAGTGCGCGCCGTCGGTGGCCACGTTGAGGAGGTGGTCCGTCACCTTCTCCTCGTGGGCGCAACGGCGTCCGGGAGCGGACACGACGACGAAACGCCGGCGCTCGTTGCGGGCCACGATGTCGCGGACCTTGGCGATATGCTCCGCGTCGGCCACCGAGCTGCCGCCGAACTTGCATACGATCGTCGAAGTCATGGTACCCCCGCCAGCGCGAGATCCAGCGACCCTATCACGGGCCGATCCGCAGCAATCGGCGCATCCGGCGGTAGACTGCGCCCATGACGTCCCGCTCTTTCCGCTTCCGACGCAGCCTCCTCCTACCCCTGACGCTCCTCCTCGCCCTGCCGCCTGCGGCCGCCGCGCGGTCGCTCCACTGGCGCGCCCTCGAGGTCGACGCCCGCCTCGACGCCGACGGACGGCTGCACGTGGTCGAGCGCCACGCGATGGTTTTCGACGGCGACTGGAACGGCGGCGAGCGGCGCTTCGAGCTGCGCATCGTCCAGGACCTGGACCTCCATCGCGTCTCCCGCGTCGACCCGGTGACGGGCACGGACCGGCAGCTCGCCCGCGGCGATCTCGACGAGGTCGACCGCTACGACTGGGCCGACGGCAACGTCCTGCGCTGGCGCAGCCGCCGCCCGTCGGACCCGCCGTTCGCCGGCGAGGAGATCGTCTACGTGCTCGAGTACACCCTTGCGGGGGTCCTGCGGGAGCGCGACGGCCGCTACCTCCTGTCCCACGACTTCGCGTTTTCCGACCGCGCCGGATCGATCGAACGCTTCACCCTGGACCTCGAGCTCGATCGCATCTGGCGTGAGCTCGATCCGCTGCCGGCGCACCTCGAGCGTCTCGACCTGCCGCCCGGCCAGGGTGTGCCGCTCGCTGCCGATCTCGCTTACGCAGGCGAGAGGCGCCCTGCCGCGGTGCTTGCCGCCGCCCCTCTGGCGCTGCGTTACGCCGCCTTCGCCGCGGCGCTGGCGCTGCTCGGCTGGCTCTACCTGGGCTTGCGCCGCCACGAGCAGGAACGCGGCCGCTTCGAGGCAGCCGACGTGCCCGAGGGCGTCGACCCCGGCTTCCTCGAAGAGCATCTTTTCTCGATGCGACCGGAGGTCGCCGGCGCCGTGTGGGACCACCGGATCGGTCCCCCCGAGGTCGCCGCGGTGATCGCCCGCCTGGTGGCGGAGGGCCGGCTCGCGAGCTCGGTGCGCGAGAAGAAGGGGCTTCTCGGCACCAAGCGGGTGCTCGAGCTGAAGCTCCTCGTCGACCGCGGCGCGCTCGGCAGCTACGAGCGCAAGCTCGTCGACAAGCTCTTCTTCGACGGCCGCACCGAGACCGACACCGAGGCGGTGCGCCGGCACTACAAGAACAGCGGCTTCGACCCCACCGGCGTGATCCGCGAGCCGATCGAAAAGCGGCTGCGTCCGCTCGTCGGCCGCCGGCCCCCGAAGCCGAGCCCGCGGGTGCCGTGGATCTGCGCCGGCGTCTTCGGGCTTCTTCTCGGGCTCGAATTCGCCGCCCGCGGCGCGGGTGGGGCGGTGCTCGTCGCCCTGCTCTCCATCATGGCGACGCTACCGATCATCGCCGGCTCGGTCTTCGTATCGATCTACCGGCGCTCGACCCATGGTCTCGATCGGATCGCGCTCGGGTTCCTGCTGCCGGCTCTGGTCCTCCTCGCCGTCCTCTTCCTGGCGACGGTCGCCGAAGAGTGGCTGGGCTTCGCGATCCCCGACTTCTACCCGGGGCCCTTCGGCGTGCTGGCCCTGGCCGCCTTCGCGGTCTTCGTGGCGAGCGTCTGGCTCCATCTCGCCCGTACCCGCGACGCGCCCGAGGCGGTGCGCCTGCGCCGCAAGCTCGCCGAGATCCGCCGGCGCTTCGCGAAGGAGCTGGACAGGCCGGATCCCCGGCTCGACGACGCCTGGCTCCCCTACCTGCTCGCGTTCGGCCTCGACCGCCGGGTCGACCGCTGGTTCACGAGCTTCGGCGGCCGCCTCGCCGATCACGGCTCCGTGGGGACGGCGGGGTGGTCGTCGTCCTCCGGATCGTCGCAGTGGACGGGCGGCGGCGGCGCCTTCGGCGGCGCCGGGGCCTCGGCGTCGTGGGCCGCGGCGGCGGCGGGCCTGGCCGCCGGCGTGGCGAGCCCGAGCTCGAGCGGCGGGTCCTCGGGGGGCGGCGGCAGCTTCTCGGGGGGCGGCGGAGGCGGCGGCTGGTGAGCGCCCTGGCGGCTGCTATCATGGGACCATGAGGGCCGAACCTCACCACCGCCTGGAGCCGCAGGAATACCTCCGACCGCAAGGGTAGGCAATTATCGTGTCCAGGTCTGAGGGACGAAGAGGGACGGCCTGCGGCAATTCACGCCGGGAGGTTGTTCCTGAGCGTCTGGTAGTCCCGCGTGCGGGTTGGAGGCTTGCCACCTCGAGCCTCCACGGGTTGAGCTCAGCGCGCCAGCTCCACCCCTTCCACCCCCGGCGCCAGCGCCACGGTCTGCGGCAGGTGGATGCCGGTGACCCACACCAGCCACTGGCGGTCGAGCTCTTTCCCCAGGGCGTTGACGGCGCGGTCGAGCTTGTCGAACGACGACACGTCGCGGGCCTCGCCCCAGGCCCCGGCGTCGACGCCCGGGGCGATCGTCCACACGGCGAACGGCACCCGCAGGTGCTCGAGGTAGCGCCGCGCCTGCCGGGGCGTCAATTGGCTTGGATCGGGCCTGCCGCCCCTCTCGCCCAGGAGCAGCACCACGGCGCGGCGCTGGCGCTGCTCGGCGGCGTGCAGGCCGGCCACCGCCACGGCGTCGGCGAGGCGCTGCTCGCCCATGTGGGGAGCCTGCCCCGCGTTCAGTAGCAGGTGGTACAGGCCCCCGGAGGTGGGCCGGTGCTCGTGGGAGCGCGGGAAGAGGTCGTACACCTGGCGCCGGCCCTGCTGCTGCTCGGTCACCGGCCACAGGAACCGCAGATGTTGATCGTTGCGAAGGCTCGCCCAGGCGCGAAGCGTGCGCTCCACCTCGCCGTAGGCCATGGAGCCGAACGACACCCGGCGCAGGTCCCGACGGTCGAAGTCGGCGGCGGCGGCGCGGGCGCCGCGGTCCGGCACGACGATGACCTGGGCTGGTCCGCGCTCGACTGCCGCCACCGCCAGCGCCGCTCCGCTCGCCCCGTCCACCAGGACGCCGTCGAGGGTCCCGTCCCTGCGCATCGCGTTCTTCTTGGCCAGCACCGGGACGGCGGTGAGATCGAGCGACACCTGGCCGGCGAAAGTGCCGCCGAAGGTGACCTCGGCGAGAGCGCTCACGTGGCTGCCAAAGTCGAGCTCGGCGCGCAGGAAGTGGAGCTGGCGCGGGTCGTGGGGCGGCAGCACCACGCGGCGCGGATCGTCGACGACGAGCGGCGCGCCGTCCATCGTCACCGCGACGGCCTGCGGCTCGCCGCCGGCCAGGCTCTCCCATTCCAGGCGGGCGACGTGCTCCTCGCCGCCGCCCGCGAGCGTCTCGGTGACGATGGTGACGGTGACGTGGGCCGGCGGCTGCGGCAGGTTGATCCACTGGCGGGCGCGGCCGACCTCGCGGCCGCCGGCGTCGAGCGCCACCGCCGTCAGCTCCTGGGGCACGAGCTCGGCGCCGAAGTCGCAGTCGAGCTTCCAGGGCGGCGCGGAAAGCGTCGCCACCTGGCGGTCGTTCAAGCGCACCTCGACGGCCGCGACGTCGTCGCCGACCACCAGCTCGACCTCGCGGACGCCGAGGATCAGGCCGAGAAAGAGCGTGGCGAAGGCAATCATCTCGTCCTCACTTGCGTACATTCTTCCACGGGACGCGCGATATGATGCGTCCGACCACGAGCGACCCGCAACGCCATGAAGCCCGCCCACCCCACCCGGCCCGTCAACCCCGTCGTCCGCTTCGCCGTCGAGCGGCGCATCACCCTCACCATGGCGGTGCTCGGCATCCTGGTGCTGGGCTGGATCTCGCTCGAGCGGCTGCCCCTCGAGTTCCTGCCGACGTTCTCGTCGGACAGCGTGTCGGTCACCGCCGAGTACCGCTCGGCCTCGCCCGCCGAGATCGAGCGCCTGATCGTGCGTCCCCTCGAGGACTCGCTGGGGACGATCAACGGCATCGACACGCTCTCGGCCAGCGCCACGGCCAACGCCGCCAACCTCAACATCACCTTCGTCGACGGCACCGACATGGAGCTGGCGGTGGTCGACGTGCGCGAGCGCATCGACCGCGTGCGTCATCTTCTGCCCGACGACCTCGAACGCATCCGCATCCGCCGCTTCCAGTCGAGCGACATCCCGGTGACGTCGTTCCACCTCAGCGCCCAGTGGCCCGAGGCGCGGCTCT
>Ga0299906_10000214_pt1 | contig 57741 bp, 45 predicted proteins | sample RVTome_14_FD_200259 | JGI IMG/M metagenome (GOLD analysis project Ga0299906, IMG submission 200259) | Soil microbial communities from uranium-contaminated site in the Upper Colorado River Basin, Wyoming, United States - RVT145D125 (version 2) ...
TGGTGGCACATGCGTCCAGCCCGTGCATCATTGGTGGCACGGGCGTCCCGCCTGTGCGAAAGTGGCGCAATGTCGGCGATGACCGATCACGCCGGCCGCACGGGCCATTGGCCCGCACGATTGAAGACTCGAACAGGCGGGACGCCTGTTCCACCGGAACGGGCAGGATGCCCGTTCCACCAGTCCACCCATGTCCGATCCGATGCCCGCCAATCCCGATGATGACGGCCGCACCCGGCGCCTTCGACTCGCCGTGGCGGCCGTCGCAATCGTCATCCTCACCATCGTCGCCTACCTCCCCGCCCTCAATGCCGGTTACATCTGGGACGACGATGACTACATCACCAACAATGCGCTGCTCACCGACCTCGACGGCCTGTTCCGCATCTGGCAGCCGCTCCAGACGCCGCAGTACTACCCGGTGGTCTTCTCGACATTCTGGATCGAGCACCAGCTCTGGGGGCTCGCGCCGTTCGGCTATCACCTGGTCAACGTCCTGCTCCACCTCGTCAGCGCGGCACTGCTCTGGCGCATCCTCGTGCGCCTGAGAATCCCGGGGGGCATCGCGGCGGCCGGGCTCATCGCGGCCGTGTTCGCGCTGCACCCCGTGCACGTCGAGTCCGTGGCGTGGATCACCGAGCGCAAGAACGTGCTCTCCGGCGTCTTCTATCTCGCCGCCGCGCTGGCGCATCTGCGATTCGATGATTACCGCGAGACGCCGGCATCCGGAGGTCGCGCCCAGGGCATCTGGGGCTGGTACGGCCTGGCCCTGGTGCTCTTCGTTTTCGCCCTGCTGAGCAAGTCGGTGACGTGCTCATTGCCCGCAGCGCTGATCCTGGTGCACCTCTACCAGCGCAAGCCGCTCACCATCGCCCGCCTCGGCGTGCTCGCGCCCATGTTCATCCTCGGCCTCGCCGCCGCGCTCAACACCGCCCATGTCGAGCGGGAGCACGTGGGCGCTGAGGGCATCGAGTTCGCGCTGGGCTTCGCCGACCGCCTGCTCATCGCCTCCAAGTCGCTGCTGTTCTACCCGTGGAAGATCATCTGGCCGCACCCGCTGATCTTCATCTACCCGCGCTGGGAGATGGACCCCGGAAACCTGGTCACGTGGTGGTCGGTGCTGGCGGTGCTCACCGCGGGCACTGGACTCATCTGGCTCTACCTCAAGGGCATTCGCGGGCCGTTTCTCGCCCTCGCCTTCTTCGCCGGCACGGTGTTTCCCGCGCTCGGCTTCTTCAACGTCTACCCGCACATCTTCTCGTTCGTGGCCGATCACTTTCAGTACCTTGCGAGCATCGGCGTCATCACGCTGATCATCGCCGGCGCGTTCTGGCTGTGGCCCCGGCGCCATCGCCTCGTCACCGGCATCGGCGTCGCGCTGTTGCCGGTCCTAGCCGCGCTCACCTTCGCCCAGTCCACCATTTACGAGGATGAGCGCACGCTCTGGCTCGCCACGGTCGAGCGGAATCCGGGGGCATGGATGAGCTGGAACAACCTCGGCCATCTCGCCCTGGACGCCGCCGACCTGGCCGCGGCCGAGGCGTATCTTCGGCGCTGCCTGGAGATCAAGCCCGACCACTTCAACGCCTGGTCCAACCTTTCCGAGGCCCTGCGCCGCCAGGAGCGATTCGATGAAGCCCTCGAATCGCTCCAGCACGCATTGTCGCTCGGGCAGGCCCTGATCGATCGCGGCGTGCACGAGCCGTCGTTCCTCGCCAAGGAATTCCACCAGCTCGGCCTCATTCAGCACGCCCTCGGACACCTGGCCGAAGCCGATGCCGCGTACCGACGATCGCTGGAGTTGGTCCCGGATGTGCGCCCCGTCGAGTTCAGCCACGCGGTACTGCTGATGGAGCAGGAGCGTTTCGACGAGGCGGCCCGGGGCTTCCGGCGCTTTCTCGAGTGGGACCCTTCCAATGTCGTGGCCCTCGACGCCCTGGCCGAGATCGCCGAGAAGCAGGCGCGATTCGCCGATGCCGAGTCGTACTATCGGCGCGCGGCAGCGGCGGCGAGCGCGCCGGCCGAACGCCTGTACACGGCCTCGAACCTCGTTCGCTTTCTCGCGGTGTGCCCCGACGCGGCCGTTCGCAAGCCGCAGGAGGCGGTGGCCATCGCGGAGCGCCTCGTGGACGCCACCCGCGGCCAGTCGCCGGAGCTGCTGGACCTTCTCGGCCGCGCGCTGGCCCAGGCCGGCCGATTCGAAGAGGCCGCCGCCGCCGCGGACCGCGCCCTGACCCTCGCCCGCGCCGCCACGCGCTACGATCTGGCCGCGACCATCGAACGCCGACGTGAGAATTACCGCAACCGGCAGGCGGTGTGGGAATGAGCCGACGTGCCGCCCTCGACAAGCTGGAGGCCGAGCAGCGCGACCGCCGGCGCCGGATCGCGGGCATCGTCGCGATCCTGGTCATGACGGCGATCGCCTACGGGCGAGCGCCCGGCCTCGGCTTCATCTGGGACGACGAGTCGTACGTGGTCAACCAGCCGGTGCTGCGCGATCTGAACGGCCTGGGGCGCCTGTGGATTCCCGAGGTGACGCCCCAGTATTACCCGGTCGTGTTCACCTCGTTCTGGATCGAGCACCAACTGTGGGGTCTCGATCCGGCCGGTTATCACGTCCTCAACGTCATGCTCCACGCGCTGAACGCCCTGCTCCTGTGGGCGGTCTGCCGCAAGGTCGGACTGCCCGGCGCGGCATCGTGGCTCATCGCGGCGATCTTCGCCGTCCATCCCGTGCACGTCGAGTCGGTGGCGTGGATCACCGAGCGCAAGAACGTGCTCTCCGGCGCGTTCTATCTCGCCGCCGCGTGGTCGTACATGCACTTCCAGTCCATCCGCGACGGCGACGTGCGCGGCAAGCCACCGGACGAGGCGTGGGGCTGGTACGGCATCAGTCTCGGCCTGTTCGTGTTCGCACTCCTGAGCAAGTCGGTGACCTGCTCCCTGCCGGCAGCGCTGATCCTCATCATGCTCTATCAGCGGCGGCCGATCGACCTGAAGCGGCTCGCCCCGCTCGGGCCCATGTTCCTGCTCGGCGCGCTGGCCGCGTGGAACACCGCCCACATCGAGCGCGAGCACGTCGGGGCCGAAGGCATCGAGTTCGCCCTCACCTTCGCCGATCGGCTGCTCATCGCGTCCAGGGCGCTGCTGTTCTATCCCTGGAAAATCCTCTGGCCGCACCCGCTGATCTTCATCTACCCGCGCTGGACCATTGACCACGGAAGTCTCATCGCGTGGTGGCCGCTCCTCGCCGCGCTCGCCGCCGGCGCCGGCCTCATCTGGCTCTTTGCGAAAGGCATTCGAGGTCCCTTCCTCGCGATCGCATTCTTCGCCGGTACCGTTCTTCCGGCACTGGGGTTCTTCAACGTCTACCCGCACATTTTCTCCTTCGTCGCCGACCACTTTCAGTACCTCGCCAGCATCGGCGTCATCGCGCTGGCGGTGATGGTCGCGCATCGATGGCTGCCGGATCCGAAACGCCTTCTGCGTGTCGCCGTCGTGCCGCTGCTCGTCCTGGTGGTCCTCTCATGGCGTCACACCGGAGACTTCGCGGACCTCGAGACGCTCTGGACCCGGACGCTGGCCAAGAACCCCGACGCGTGGATGCCGCACAACAACCTCGGGGCGATGCGCCTCCGCCAGGCCGAGCAGCTCATGAGCCGGGGCGAACCAGCCGACGACGTTGTCGCACAGGCCGAGCAACATGCCCGCCGCGCCGTGGAGTTGAATCCGGGCCACCACACAGCGCACGCCAACCTCGCCGAGGCGCTTCGCCTCCAGGGTCGCTCCGTGGAGGCCCTGGCCGAGGCCCGCCTGGCCGCCGAGCAGCGGCCGGAATGGCCCGGCCATCACTACTCGCTCGGCCGGCTGCTCGAACTGACCGCGAAGCCGGATGAAGCCGAGGCGTCGTATCGCGCGGCGATCAGGCTCGATCCTTCGCTGACCGCCGCGCGCCTGGACCTGGGGCGACTGCTCATCGCCCGCGACGTGATCGACGATGCGGCGGCGCAGTACGAGGCCGTCCTTCAGCGCGATCCGGAAAACTTCATCGCGCTCGGCACGCTCGCCAACATCCGTGCCGGGCAGGCGCGGCACGCCGAGGCCGAATCGCTCTACGACCGCGCGTTCGCGGCGGCGCCGCGAGTTCAGGACAAGGTGCAGATCGCCATGCGCGAGGCCGTCTTTCTGATCCAGTGCCCTGATCCGGCCGTCCGCGACCCTGAGAAGGCCGCCATCATTGCGGCACAGGTGGTGCGGAACACGCGTGGCGAACTGCCCAACACCATCGACGTCCTCGCGATGGCACTCGCCGCCGCCGGCCGGTTCGACGAGGCGATCCAGGCCGCCGAGCAGGCCGCGCGGCGGGCGCGCGACATTGGTTTGACGGACTTGGCGGCGGAGATCGACGGCCGGCTGGAGCACTATCGGCGGCGAGAGCTGCCGCCGCAGGCCCTGCCACCGGGCGGGTGATCTTCACGGCTGTGTGTGCTTCGGCTGGTAGTCGTGCAGCGGCACGCGCTGGCCCTGCCGCGCTTCATCGGCCTGGCGCAGGGGTTCGACGTCGGCGGCGGTGGCCAGGTAGCGCCGGGCCAGGGCCTGGTACACGCCGGTGCCCTGTGTCTTCCAGTCGATCTCCTCCGGCGTCAGGTCGCGGATCACGTTGGCGGGAATCCCCGCGCAGAGCGTCCCCGGCGGAACCTCAAAACCGGCCTTCACGAACGACAGTGCCGCCACGAACGAGTTCTCACCGATCGTGGCGTCATCCATGATCACCGAGTTCATCCCCACCAGGGCGTTGCGGCCCACGCGGCAGCCGTGCAGCACAGCGCCGTGCCCGATGTGCCCGCCGGCCTCGATCACGACATCCTTGCCGGGAAAGCAGTGGACGGTGCAATTGTCCTGCACGTTTGAGCCGGCTTCCATAACGATGCGCCCGATGTCGCCGCGCAGGGAGGCGCCGGGGCCGACCAGGCAGCCGGGCCCGATGTGCACATCGCCGATCAGGGAGGCGGTCGGATGCACGAACGCGGTCGGGTCGACAACCGGGCGCACGCCTTCGAACTCGTAGATACTCATAAGAATTCACCACGGAGGCACGGAGACACGGAGAGGGAACAGAAAAGAAATGTAGAATACGAGAGACGGAGAAGGGGTGATCGGAATCTCATTGTTCTTGCTGGCTCTATGCGGCCTTGCGCGCCGATTTCTCCACTCCGTTCTCCACTATTCTGTCTTCTCCGTGCCTCCGTGCCTCCGTGGTTCATTCTTCCTACGCTGTGACCGCCGCCGGCTGGGGCACGGGGATGCGGCTCTGGACGATCCGGAACCGCCGCGAGACGAACGCCGAATCGCACAGCGTCGCGTTGCCGGCGGGGTTGGCGCCCGTGACGTGAAAGTCGCTGAACGCCGCCGCCTGGTTCACCCAGATCTGCCCGGTCAGGTTGCACGAGAGCGGCACGCCCGCGTCCGCCGTGGCCTCCTCGGCCTTCTCGATCACCTCCGGGTCGGTCGAGTAGATCGCGCAGGTGATCGCGCCGAGTTCGCGCGCCGCCTTCGTCGCCAGGGCGATGCTCTGGTCCGTGTCATCCGTGGCGATGATGTAGCTGATGGGACCGAACATCTCGCGCATGAACAGTTTCTCGTCCGGCGCATCCACTTTCATCACCAGCGGCGAACGCACCCGCGCCCCCGGAAACGCCTCGTTCATCTTCGTCTCCGAGGGCCTCAGGACCTCGCCGCCATCGGCGATCGCCTGCTCAATCCGCCTCGCCGTCCGCTCGTTCTGGATCGCCCCCAGGATCTCGGTGGCCCGGCCGGCATCCGACAGAAGCCAGTTGATCGCCTTCACGATGCCGCTCGCCACATCGTCGAAGCTCCGGTGGCCCTCGGCCGTCTCGATGCCGTTGCGCGGAATGAAGATGTTCTGGCTGGCGGTGCACATCTGCCCGGAATAGAGACACAGCGTGAAGGCGATGTTGCCCGTCACGGCCTTCAGGTCATCCACGCTGTCGATGATGATCGAGTTCACGCCCGCTTTCTCCGTGAACACCTCGGCCTGCTTCGCATTCGCCTCGATCCATGCCCCGAACTCCGAACCCCCGGTGAAGTCGACGATATGAACGTCCGGCCGGGTGACCAATTCTCCGGCGATCGGCGCATCGCTCGTGTCGGCGCACAATGTCACCAGGTTCGGATCGAACCCCGCCTCGCGAAGCACCTCCCGCGCGATGTCCACCGTGATGGCCAGGGGCAGCACCGCGCCCGGATGCGGCTTCACGACGACGGCATTGCCCGTGGCGAGACTGGCGAAGAGGCCCGGGTAGCCGTTCCACGTGGGGAACGTCGAGCACCCGATCGACACCGCGATGCCGCGCGGCACGATGCGGAACCGCTTCCGGAGCGTCACCGTATCCGTTTTGGACACCGGCTTGGACCAGGTCGCGCCGGTCGGCGTGCGCTGCATCTCCTCCCACGCATACGCGACCGCCTCGAGCCCGCGGTCCTGGGCGTGCGGCCCGCCCGCCTGGAACGCCATCATGAATCCCTGCCCCGTGGTGTGCATGACCGCGAACGCCATCTCGAAGCTGCGCCGATTCAGGCGGTGGAGAATCTCCAGGCAGACGCCGACGCGCTCGGCTGGGGTCGCGTGCTTCCAGCCGTCCATCGCCCGGCGGGCTGCGGGCAGAAGGACCTCCAGGTCCGGCTGCGGGTAGGTGATCCCCAGCGTCATGCCGTAGGGCGAGACTTCCTCGCCGATCATCGACCGCGTCCCCGGCTGGTCGATCTCAAACGGCCGGTTCAACCGGCGCTGAAAGGCGTCGAGCCCCTCCTGCTTCGCTGACTCGCCGTACACCCTGCCGCTGGGAACTTCGGGGTATGCGCTCCAGTACCCGCGAGTGCGAATGGCATGCACAGCGCCCTCCAGGGTCGTGCGATGGCGTTCGAATATCGTGTCGGTCACGTCGGGCACCTCACAGGAGCAGTCGGTTCATGCCGGGGGCGCGGCACCGAAGCGCGCCGCCCCGGCGGCGTATCCTACGGAACGGCGCCCACGCATTCCAATCGGCGTCGCGCCAATTCACGTGATCGACGTGTCCAGCACAGCGCCCTGGCTGGCCCCGTGGCCCGTCTTGCGATCGTACTTCGCCGCGTCCCGGTTCAACCGGTCGGCGAGGTCGATCCGGCCGAGCTCGCCGGCGAAGTTGGCGTACGCGGCCTTTTTGGCGGCATTCTCATCCCGCCCCGAGCCGGTGACCTTCATCGCCTCCAGTTCGCGGGCGATGGTCTTGACCTCCTTGCCGTAGGATGTGACGTGCCCCTGCTCGTGCGTGTCCACGCACCCGGCGAACCGGGTCCACTCGCGCTTGGCCGTGTCGCTGAGGGACGAGCGCGCCAGCTTGGGCATTGTGATCTTGCAGTCGTAGGAGAGCTTCCCCTTGGTGATCCAGATCTGCGACTCAAACGCGCGGCCCTTGGCCTCGGTCTGGAAGTCGAACTTGACCGTATTGGCGTGCAGCGTGGCCGTGCAGAGGCACGACCCGGAGTAGCGCCTGGACTCGTTGGGATCGCGCGGGCCCTTGCGCTTGATGTACTCGTTGATCTCCGCCAGCGAGCTGCCCTTGACGTTGTACGTCGTCGTGCGCACGCGGCCCTGAGTGATCGAGATCGGCACTTGGATGCTCCTGTCCTGTCCAGTATCCTACTGACATCGAGGCGACCGCTCGGCGGACCGCTTCGCGGAATGTATGCCCGCCATGACGCAGCGCCAAGCCACGTGCACAACTGACACCTCCACGCCCGGGCCCGGTGACGGGCCGTCACAAGCCCGCGAGGACGGCCAGACGCCGCCGGCGAACGAGCCCCTCGCGGACGTTCTGTCGCCGGACGCCGTCGCCCGCCTGCTCACCGAGCCCGAAGCCCAGCCCCTGGTCATCCAGGACTATTGCCCGCTCTACGAGAGCGTGGACTGGGAGCTCTCGCGGCTGTACTTCGACGCTAAGGGCCCGCTCGCGTTCATGACCGGCGAGGTGCCCTACATCGTCAACAACGACGGGCGGTTGTCCGCCGACGCCGCCGCCGTCCTCGTCGCTCAGCTCGAGGCCTCGGAGGCGGACGGCGATCTCGAGCCGGCGGTTCACGTGCTCGAGCTCGGGGCCGGGTCGGGGCTGTTCGCCAAGCTGTTTCTTGATGCCCTGAAGCGCGAGTCGGAGAGCCGCGGCCGCGACTACTACGCGCGGACGACGTACGTTCTGACCGACGGCTCGCGCAACATGCTGGAAAAGCTCAGCACCAGCGGCCTGCTCGTCGACCACGCGGACCGGCTGCTGATCGCGCATGTCGAGTCGCCGGGCATCCCTGACGCGCTCGAGACCTCCACCAGCTCATGGTCCAGACGGTCATCGACAAGAACGCCGATCTGTCGCGACACACCGATCTGGGCATCGACGAGATCCGGTCGATCCTCGCCGGCGGCGCGCCCGAGGACAAGCAGCGCCTGATCGAGCTCTATCGCGTGCTCCTGATCAACGCCCGCTACGACCCCGTCGAGCGATCCGGCGTGCCGGACGCGGACGGCATTCCCTCGCCGACCTTCATCCATGGCGTGCCGACGCCGTTCGTGCACAGCTTCGGGGCCATGCAGTGCATCGAGGAGGCCCTGACGCTGCTGCGCGAAGGCGGCTTCATGCTCGTGTCCGACTACGGATTCGACGCCGACCAGCCGGCCCAGGATGTGCACGAGTTCCAGCACTTCGGCGGCTCGATCGCCATCGGCCTGAACTTCGCCCAGATCGACGAGCGCTTCCGCGGCCGTGACGGCGTCGTGGTGCACGCGCCGCCGAAGGCCTGGGAGCACGTCCTCAGCCGCTTCATCGCGCGTCGTCCCGCGCCGTGGGCCGTCGAGGAATTCAGGAGGCGGTTCGACCGCGATCGAATCGACGCCCTCGGAAGCGCGGCGGCCGAGGCCCGCAAGCGCATCGAGCACGGCCAGCTCGAGGCCGCCCGCTGGCACTACCTCGAGGCCATGAACCGCCAGCCGTGGAGCTGGGTGCTGCTGGAGGAGATCGCGGGCTTCCTCGTGTACCGGATCCGCGACTTCGAGGCGGGGCTCAAGGTCGCGATGACCGCGCTGAGCATCAACCCGATCGCCACGGGCCTGTGGAACGTCTTCGGCGATGCGCTGTTTTACCTGCGCCGGCACGAGGAAGCCGCCGGCGCGTTCGGGCGCGCCATCGAGATCAACCCCAACGAGATCCGCGCGCGGCTGAATCTCGCGTGGACGCTTGCCGACATGGGCCGGATTTCCGACAGTCTGCGGATCATCGCCGAGGCGCTGGCGCTCGACCGGCGCGGCGAGTACCGCGACGCCCTGCTCGGCAAGCAGCGCGACGCCCTGGAGCAGCTCAGCGCGATGCACCACGAGGAGCAGGTGCGGCACGTCAACCGCTTCCGGCGTCACCGCGGCGTGCCGCGCTAGTCCATGCCGCCGGCTCATTCCGAACCGGCGCAACGTCGCCGTCGCATCTCACCGGCCGCGCGGCGCCTCCCAGACGCGGACGGTTCCATCGTTGCCGGCGCTCAGGAGGCCACTCCCGTCGGCGTTGAAGTCGACATCCATCACGACACCGACGTGACCCTGGAGCCGGAGGACGCAGGCGCCGCCATCCGTCTCCCAGAGCCGGACCTCGCCCTCCCAGGCGCTGCTGGCCAGTCGCGTGCCGTCTGAACTGAAGTCGACGGCCTTGATGATCCCGCGGTGTCCCAGCAACATCGCCCGCAGTCGCCCATCCTCGGCATCCCAGAGCCGGATGGCGTTGTCATCGGCCCCGGAGGCAATCATGGCGCCGTCCGGCGACCACGCGAGGTCGCCGACTTTCCCCTCGTGCCCGCGAAGGATGCGGACCGGCGTGGGCGGATCGAGCAACCAGACCTTGATCGTGCCATCCCTGCCGCCGGTCGCCGCCATGGCTCCGGTCGGGTCGCGCGCAACCGAGGTGACGCCGTTCTGCCCGGTGTCGACCTCCCAGCGTTGCCGCCCATCCGCGCACGACCAGCACGACAGCACCCCGTCGCCGCGGGCGGCCAGCACGGACTCATCGTCGCTCCAGTCGACGTGGAGGACGGGCCCATCGCCCGGAAATTCACGGATGAGCGACCCATCGGGAACAGACCACACCCGCACGGTCCCATTGTGATAGCAGCCGGCCAGGAGCCGGCCGCCCGGGCTGAAGGCCAGCCGGTACAGCCGCGTCGGGCCGCCTTGCCACCCCGGCGCGGATTCGCCCGTCTCGGTGTTCCACAAGCGGAGCTCTTCGATTTCCCCCGCCGACGCCACCCATCGACCATCGGGCGATGCCGCGACGGCGACCGCCATGTCACTGTGACGGCCGACGATGAACGCGCCTCGGGCGGCGTCAAGGTCCCACACCTTGATGGAGTCCTTCGACCAGGTCACCATCTGGTCGCCGGAGTGTCGGTCGCCGGATGGCTCGTCGCCGGGCGATGGCGCGGGGAGGAAGGCCACGCCGTAGCCCACGGTCTGCCCGAGCACCTTTCGCAACAGCGTCCCATCGGTTGCTTCTCGCAATTCGATCGACGTTGACGTCACCACCGCCAGCACCTGTCCATCCGGGGAGATTGCGATGCCTCGGGCAAGATCTCCATCCGTCTGGCGAACGTCGGCCTGCCGGCCTCTCCGATTCCACATCCTCACGGTGGCGTCCCAGCCGGCGGAGAAAAGGCGCGTGCCGCTGGGGTTGTAGACAAGACCGGCCACTCGTGCATCGTGCGCGTGCTCGATCCGGAACTCGAGCGCCCCCGTGCCGAGATCCCAGGTCTCGACCGTGCCGTCGTTTCGCCCCGCGGCGAGCTTCAGGCCGTCTGGCGACAACCCGAGAGCCGTGACCCATTCGCCGTCTTCGGTGAGCGAGCGCCGGATGATGCCGGTTTGAAGCTCACGAATCGAAAGTGCACCGTGGGCCGAACCGGTGATCAGTCGCTGCCCGTCCGGGTGAATGCAGACGGCCTTGACTTCCTCGCTCGCCGGAATCTCGACCAGCATCGCCCCGCTGGACACATCCATGATGGAGGACGGCTCGCCCGAGCGAGTGGCGATGGCCAGCATTCCGCCATCGGGCGAAAACGACAGCATTTCGACAAACCCCGCGTCGATCGAATAACGGGCGATCCGCTCGCGGCGCGGCACATCCCAGATCTCCACCTCGCCGCCGCGGAGCCCGTTGGCGAAGCGTTTTCCGTCCGGCGAGAGCGCGCCCCCGGCGTACGGCTGTGTGGACAGCGTCGCCACGCTCTCATCGGTCCGTCCGTTGAGGTACCGCCACTCCCAGCCGCGCAGGTCATCCGGGCATTGCTCCAGCAGACGGCGAAGCTCATCGGTCCGGGAGGACTCCAGCGCGTGCTCGGCGAGGGCGATCGTCTGGAAGTAGCCCACGCGGCGGAGATTCCCGGCGTTCCGCTCGGCGCGGGCGTAGAGCACGCCCAGGGCGATGGCCGCCGCGACCGCGAGCAGGACGAACGCCGTCGCGACGCTCACCGCCATCCGGTGCCGCCGCATGGTCTTCCGCAGCACGTACCACCGGTGGTCGCGCTTGGCCTCGATCGGCTCGCCGTTGAGATACCGTCGAATGTCCGACGCGAATTCGCTCACCGACTGGTAGCGGCGGTCAGGCGACTTTTCGAGGGCCTTGAGGACGATCGTGTCCAGATCGGCGTCATGGCTCGAAACGAGCCGCCGGGGCTCGACCTCGGTGATGACGCGGGGGATTTCGAGGAGCGATGTCGACTTGAAGTCATAGGGCAGGCGGCCGGCGAGCACTTCGTACAGCACGACGCCGAGCGAGTAGACGTCGCAGCGCACATCCACCTCCTGGGCGTTGCCGGTGCACTGCTCGGGGCTCATGTACCGCAGCGTGCCGATGATCTCGTGGGCCCCGGTCCTGAGCGTGGCCATCGAGAGATCGGCCCCGGTGGTGCGGGCCACGCCGAAATCGATGACGTACGGACGTCGTTCCGGACCTCCCACGAGGATGTTCGCCGGCTTGAGGTCGCGGTGGATGATGCCGCGCTGGTGGCCGTAGTGCACCGCATCGCACACCTGGAGAAAGAGCTCGAGACGCGCCCGCACCGGCAGCTCCGCGGCCTCGACGTGCCCGGTGATCGGCCGGGCGTCCTCGATGAACTCCATCACGAAGTACGGCACGCCGCCGAGGCCGTGGTCGTGCGTGCCGGCGTCGTAGACCCGGGCGATGCCCGGGTGGTGCAGGTGCGCAAGGAGCTCGGCCTCGCGAATGAACCGTTCGGTGATCCGGTCGGAGGTGATCGACGGGTGAAGGAGCTTGAGCGCGACCTTTCGGCGCGGCTGCCCCTGTAGGGCCTCGTAGACGGTGCCCATTCCGCCCTGACCCAGCTCGCGAATGATCTCGTACTTGCCGATCCATCGTGCCGTCGTCGGCGGCGGTGGCGGCTCCTGACCCGACTCGTCCGACTCCGACAGAAAGTCCTCGCTGCCGTCGTACGTCGCCAGCAGCCGCGCGACGACCGAGCGAAGCGAACGGTCGCCGCCGCAAAGGCGTTCGAGCTCGGCGGCGCGCGAGTCCGGGGCGGCGTCGAGCACATCGCCGAATACGGCCTTGGCCCGGACCCAGTCGACGTTGGGAGTCGGCGCGGTCATCGTTGTCCTGATCGTGCCGAGAATGGCGCTGAGCCGGCCGCCGGGGAGACGTTGTGTCGCGTGATCACGCTGTTCATACGCGGTCGTGAGGGCTCCGAGGTCATGACATTCCCCTGGCACACGCTGCGATCGTCCGAGTTGAACGGGCGGCGAGCGCGCACCGGGATCATCGTGTTGCGGGCGGGGCACCGGCATCCCGCAGCGCCTCGCCCCGATATTGTTGACGATGGGCGCAACGACACGTGGTGCGCCGCCGCATCGGGCTGGACGAACTCGGCCTGGAAGTGTTCGGCATCGTTGGCGTCCTGTCGTGCCAGTCGCCCTTGGTTCGTTCGGGCATTGACAGGATACAGGGAAGCTCGGTGCGAGCGCTTCTTCGAATGGCAAATCGCGAATCGGGGGTCACAGAACGACGGAGGCCCTGAACGTGTCGTTTCCCAGGCCCGCCAGCGGCGGAGGTGGCGTCCGGTCGCGGCCGTCTGGCCTTCCTGCGGCGGGTGAGCCGGTTCGATCTGCTCCGGCCGCCAGCTTCGCCGGCACGCACGCAGCCATGAACGGGCGGCGCCGATCACGTAGGCGAGGCGCCTGACCGCTGACAATGGCAGCATCGGCCGGACCCGCATAGACTCAAAACCGCCGTGACGGCGTCACAAACCCACAGCGCTCGTAGCTCAGCCGGATAGAGCGTCGGTTTCCTAATTCGACAATGGGCCGCATTCTTATGTCCGAAACGCACTGGCGCTACCACGAATGGGCATCGTTCGGCGCGCACGACCACGAATCGGCGCGTGTCGGCGCCGGGCAGGTTACAACGGGTGACAACGGCCGGGCCCGCGACAATCGCCTGTGCCGCGTCCAGGGGCCGGACGGCCCGACGGATGGCTCGATGGCGACGGCGGGCGTGGCGGCGAACGTAGGCGGCCGTGCGGGTACTCACGCTGGCTTGCCTTCCGTGGTCTGAAAAGGGGCCGGGAGTGTACGCGAAATCGCGCCGCGTGATTCGGACGGCTCCGGGGCCGTCCGGGCAACCGTGCGGCCGAGGGAACTGCTCAAGGTGGCTGACAGGGATAAAGGCAAAGGCGGCGACAGGCGTTCACGGTTCCGCGATAGAACCATGAAACTGGCCGACTTGGGCGTATCGAAGAAGCAGCCTCACCTGGCCCAGCGCGTCGCGGCGGTGGAGCCGATATAATGGGCATGACACACCACAATGGACAATCGAGTAACGGGCAGCATGACGCCGACGACGGGCTGACGCCGCAGCAAAAGGCATTCTTGGCGGCGTACGCGCTGGTCGGGACGGTGACGGGAGCGGCGTCGGCGTCAAAGACGAGGCGGACAACGCACTACCTATGGGTGAAACAGCCGGAGTACGCGCGGGCGTTCGCGGACGCACAGGAGGAAGCGGCCGACCGGCTGGAGGCCGAGGCGATCACACGCGCAACTGAGGGGCTGCGGAGATACAAGTTTTCGCGCAACGGCGAGCCGTTGAAGCATCCGCTGACGGCCGAGCCGTACTACGAGGACGTGAGAAGCGACATCCTGCTCATTTTTCTGCTCAAGGGCTTGCGGCCTGAGAAATTCGGCGAGCGGCTGGAGCATCGCGGAAGCGTGCCGGTGTCGATCTCGGAGGATGATGCTCGCCGGCTCGAACGCCTGGCCGAGTCAATCGACGATGACTTTGTGGACATGCGGGTGCGCTGACGGCTCAACCGATATAATCGAGCAACGGGACGCCGGTAGCTCCGGCACAAGGCGCTGTCCGCCGGCTGTGGAATGAACCTCTCCGGCCGGCGGGCCGCGCGCCCGATCGAGAGGTTCACCATGCCGACAATCGAGGCCCAGACCTTCGACGACGCGCTCGCCGACATCGAGCAATTCGACCGTGCCATCAATGACTGGCTCCTGGTGCGAGGCCCGACCGAGAAGCCGGCGGTCGAGCGGCGGCAACAAGTGAACGAGGCCCGCCGTCAACTGCGAGAGGCGGCGGGCAAGCTGGGATCGGTGCGTGTGCTGCAATCGGCGGCGGGCAATCCAAACGTGGCCGAGGCGCTTCGAGTTATCAATGAGGCCGAGATCATCTTCAACGCCGATGATCCGCCGCGACTCGATGACCATGCGCATGCCGCGAGGATTGCAACCGCCTGCCGCGTGCTGGCGAAGGAAGCCGAGCAACAGGCCCAGGTGTGCGAGGGCGATCCGCACGACGCGAGCCGACGGCGCTTCTATGCCGCAGTCGTGGATGGGCGACTCGGCAACGCTGATCTTGCGGCCATTGTCGGCGTGAACCCCGACTCTTGCACCGATGCGATGATGGCGGCGCTCAAGGGGCAGGGGAAGGCCGCACCGAAGGGCCGGCGGGGCAAGGCCCGGACATGGACCGTGGAGCAATGCAAGATCGTCGGCGGGGCCGAGGGACGAAGCGAAGTCGTGCGGGCGCTGCGCGGAATCTTCGCCTAACTCCGCCTTCTCGAAATGGGGAGCGCGGTTCTGAAATAGGGACTTGAGGCGCAGCCGGGAATCGGGCGCGATCGGTGCGTGCGTGGCGTCGGTTGTCGGACGATAGTAAGTCATGGAGGCCCGACCATGACGAATCGCATCGACGACCTGATGACCGTGAACGACCTGGCCCGCGAATGCGGCGTGCCGGAGTGGCGCGTCATCTACATCATCCGCAGCCGAGGCATCCGCCACGTCCGGCGCATCGGCGTCGTGCGATTGTTCCGCGCCGACGTGCTGGACGTTGTGCGCGCCGAGCTTGCGGCGATCGCCGGCAAGCGCAACCACGAGCCGGTGGAGGCCCGGACCTAAGAAAATCGCCGGCCGGGTTTGGCAGCCCGCGAGGCCGGCGGAGGACAAGGCAATGAGATCGACTCACCACATCATACCCCGCGAACCGGACCCGTGGGTCGTCCACGACCGGGCGACGTGCGAATCGTGCGTTCTGGCCGTGGCGATGCACGACCGGGGCTGGACCGATGCACGGGCCGCGATGCTGGTCGATGGCATCATGGACTGCCCGCTGCGCCGGACGATGCTCCGGGCGATTATCCATCTACACGCGCGCGGCATCCCGCCGACCATCGAGCGCCTGGCCGTGCTGCTGGCCGACGTGCCGACGCTGCGCACCCTGGACATCGTGGCCGAGCTGCGCGAGGTCGCGGCGTTCGGGGCCGACACCATCGACTGGCGGGCCGTGGCCGACCGGCTGCTCCGGCGATTGTGGGCCGCGACGGTTGCATATTACATCCGGGGCGATTTGACCCGCGCCGCCGCGATGGAATCGACCGACGAAATGCTCCGTGCCTGCCGGATGATTCTCACGACCTATGCCGAGCCGATGGTCGAGACCCGGAGGGCGGCGGCATGACGAAATTCACGACGCGGCTCGCAGATGCACAGGCGGCAGCGGCGGCGCTGCGCAACGGCGAGGCAGCCGCCGAGCCGGCGCCAGCGTCGCGGCTCCGGGTCCGGCGCATGGCCGATGTAACAGCGGAGCGCGTGACCTGGCTCTGGCCGCATCGGTTCCCGAACGGGAAACTATCAATCGTCGCCGGCGTGCAGGGGCTCGGCAAGAGCTTCCTGACCGTGGACATGGCCGGCGTTATAACGCGCGGCGACTGCTGGCCGGACTGTCCCGATGAGCCGGCGCAGCGCGGCAGCGTCGTAATGCTCGCCCTGGAGGACGGCCTGGCCGACACGCTGCGCCCGCGACTCGATGCGGCGGGGGCGGACGTTTCTAAGGTCCACGTCGTCGAGGGCGTGGCCGAGGTCGATAAGTCGGGCGAGCGCGTGTTCAACGTCGGCCGCGACCTGCATCTGCTTTCGGAACTGGTCGAGCGCATCGGCGACGTGCGGGCCGTGTTCATGGACCCGTTGAATGCCTACATCGGTGCGGACGTTGACAGTCACAGGGATAATGAGGTCCGCGCGGCGTTGCATCCCCTGGCGGCGTTCGCGGAGCGGCATCGGCTGGCCGTGCTGGGCGTTATGCATCTGAGCAAAGCGCCGCAGAATCGCGCACTGTTCCGCGTGCTGGGGAGCGTGGCGTACACGGCACTGGCGAGGGCCGTCTGGTTCATCGGAGAGGACCGCGACGGCGAGCCGGACGACCGGCTCATGCTGGCGGGGAAACTCAATCTGGCGAAGGTCGCGCCGGGGCTCCGGTTCCGCATCGAGGACGGCCGCGTGGTCTGGCTCCCGTCCGATGACGTGCGCTGCTCGGCCGATGAGGCGTTCGGCGATGGCGGCGGGCGCGATGCCGATGAGGCCGGGCCGGCGGTCAAGGCGGCGATGGAATGGCTCCAGGGGGTGCTGGCGGACGGCGAACAGCGGTCAACTGAGGTCGCCAAACAGGCGAAGGAAGCCGGCATCAATGACCGGACCCTACGCCGGGCGCGGGAGCGGCTGGGAGTCAAGCCGACGAATCGAGGATCGTTCGGGGCGTGCTGGTACTGGGCGCTGCCGGACCCGTGCGGGGAGGCCAAGCCGTGACCCTACCTGTCCAATACACACACACATGGTCAACTAAGGCCAACTACGGTCAACTAAGGCCAACTAGGGGGGGCTGGTCAACTAGGGCTAGTTGTCCTTACTTGACCTTACTTGACCATAATATTGTGTTGGGGGCAAGTAGGCCGGAAGGGCCGGAAGGGACTCGGCCATGACCCCGCGTGGCGGACATCGGGCGACGGGGAAAAGGCGCGGCGCCCGCCCGCGCTACGTCATCACGTTGGAGGCCGGCGACGCGCCAGTGCCGGCGGACTGCCGGCTGCGGCAACTGCTGAAAATCGCCGGGCGCGGCTTCTCGTTCCGGTGCATCGACTGCCGGCAGGTCGAGTCCCCGTCCGATGAGCCGCGCGGGTTTGGTCGTGTCGGGGGCAAGGGAGGCGTGACGTGACGATTCCGGTTCACGATCCGAACGGCTGGCCGGTCTGCCTCACGCCGCTTGAGGTCGCCCAAGTGTTGCGGCTCGACGGCGAGCCGGGCGACCTGTGCAAGATCGCCAAGCGCTGGTGCCTGGAGCGCGGCATCCCGCCCGTGCCGAGTCTCAAGGCGAACGTCTACCCGCGCTCGGCGGTGCTGCGGGCGATCGAAGGCGCGGACCTTCGGACTATGGATCCGAAGGCAATCGCGGCTGACGACGCCAACAATGCCGAATCCAATGGTGAATGTAACTCGCGTTGTAACCCACAAGGCCGGAAAAGCCGGCAGAAAGTGACAGTACGATGATGACCTTGAGTGAAATCGAACGCATCGCCGGCGGCGGCCCCCTGCGGCCCAGCGATGACTTGGAGATCGCGTCGGCTATCGCGGACCTGGCCGGCGACCTGACCGATGACCAGCGCGATGCCGACGTTGACGACGCGGTGAAGCTGGCGCTGAACACTACCGCGCTGTTGAAGCGTGACGGCCAGCAGCGGCCCGCGTTCATCCGAAAGATGGGCGAGCTTGCCAAGCGTATGACGCGGCAGGTCGAGGTCGCGGAAGCGCGGCGGGTCTACCACGACCCGCCGCTAGACAACCCGCAAGCCGGCCCCGATGACGTGGCGCAGTCCATCGACCAGCGCATCGAGGCGTGCAATCGGCGCATCTTGGAGCGCGCCGTCCGGCGTCAAGGGCTGAGCTTCATCACCATCTACCGAAAGGACAATCCAATGACAACTTCAACAGTCTCGGACATCGCCGACGTTCACGCCGAGCGGGAGAAGGCGCGGGAGCGCCAGCGCGCCGAGTACGTGCAACTGCTGCTCAAGCCGGAGCGCGCGAAGCCGGAGCGCTTCGCCCTGGCCGCCTTGTGCGATGAGCTGGGCATCACGCCCGAACGGGCCGAGGCCGACTTCGCGTTCCTGTGCGAGCACGCGCGCATGGTCGAGCATGAGCGGGCCGCACAGGCGGCGCTCGAGGAATTCTGCGGCGACGCCGAGGCCGTGCATGGGGCGGTGATGGCTGCACGCGGGAAGCTCGCCGAAGCCGAGAAGCGGCAGCGCGCCTTCGCGCTTGAGTTGTCGGCCCGCGAGCGCGGCGCGTCGTGGGCGCTTGACAAGCTCCACGACCTGGAGCGGCGGAATCCCGACCTGATTCGCGCGCTGAAGGCGGTCGAGAGTGAGAAGTGACTTGTCCGCTCGCCGGCGCTGCTCGCGCGGCCCGGCGGGTTTTTTCGGAGCATGAGCATGGCGGCTTTCCGTACTGCCGACTTGGGCCGGTTCAACGGCACGACCGACACGCTGCTCGTTCCCGCGCCGCCGGCGGGCGCGTTCCGTATCTCGGCCGGCGGCTTGGTTTGGTTCAACGCGGACATCGCCTCGCGCACGTTCACCATCGAACTTCGCGGCCGTGAGGAATCAATGACCATCTTCAACAAGCCGGTAGCGGCGGGCGTGCCGTTCACGTTCGGGTTCCCCATCCTGTTGCCGGCCGGCTTCGACGGCATCTTCGGCCGACTCGACGCGGCCCCGTCCACACAGCCGACCTTCTACTACATGGGTGAAATGCAATGAAGCCGGGCGCGATATCGCGGCGATCCTTCGGCCTTCACGCGGGCGCGGCGGGCGGGCTGCTGGCGCTGCTGGCGGCAATCATCCTGCAAAGGTGCAATATCGTGAGTGAACAGACAGCATCCCCAACGAATGTTACGAGTCAATCGCCCGGAGACGTGGCATGGTCCGCCCCGGCGAGCGCCCAGGCCGCGGATGGCGCATTCGCCGAGGCGGCGCTTGTTTTCGGCGGGGCCGGAACGCTGAGTGAGTATCTGTTCGCGATCGACTTCAACTTTGCGATCCCGTCCGGCGAGATCGTCAACGGCATCGAGGCGCGCGTGCTCGCGAAGGCCAGCAGCGCGAATGCCGAGGTCGATGGCGTGCGGCTCATCATTGGCGGATCGCCCGCCGGCGAGATCAAGGGCGCAGACACGCCCGTACCACAGACTCTCCAGGCGTTGACGTTCGGTGGCGGCAGCGATCGTTGGGCCGTTGACCTGCCGCGCGCTACCGTGCAGTCGGCCGACTTCGGCCTGGCGTTCCGCGTGCGCCTGGCCGTTCCATTCGGTGGCGCCACGGTGTCGGTCGATCACGTCGAGCTGACGGTCCACACTTCCGCCGGCGTGTTCCGATCGGTGGCGGGCCAGATGTTCGTGCCGGGCAGCACGGCCGGCGAAGTGTTCCGGCCGGGCGCGGTTAAGGCGCAATTGTTCGCGCCGGGGGCGGTGGCCGGCGACCTGTTCACGCCCGGCGCGGCGAAGGGCGCCGTGTTCGTACCCGGCTCACAGGCGGGGCAGATTCGATGACCTTCGGATTGGCAGACCGATGCGGAACCGCCCTGGCGGGGCCGTCGGGCGGGATTCCGAGGCCCGTTGTAACCCCGCTTGCAACCCGGCGGGGCATCGGGTATCTTGTTGGCAGTCGGAGCCCTGCAATCCCCGACCACAATTCAGAATCCGCGACTGTGGGCGTTCGCGCGCCGACCGACCTTTTGCAGGGCTCCAAGTCGGCCGCGAACGCCCCTGCGCGGAATGGAGCCCTGCAATGACGACGGTACAACTGCTCAAGCGGCCCGCGAAACTCAAGAGCGGCAAGCGCGTTCACTACTGGACGCTGAGACACTTCGACTCACGCGGCAAGGCCGTCACCGAAAGCATCGGCCGCGTCGGCGTGATGACGAAGGCCGCAGCCGAAGCCGCGCGTGAGGACAAGCTCATCGCCATCGGCGGCGGCACGATGCCGCGTGACAAGGCCCGCAAGGTGACGCTGGCCGAGTACGCGGGCGAACACGCGGCCATGATCGCGGGCGTCGTGCGGCGCACGTCGGCGCTGGAGTACGGGCATTCGTTCGCGCACGCCATCGACGCGATCGGCGGCGACGTGGCGCTGGCGGACATCGGCGCGGTCGAGGTCGGGCGCATCCGCGAGCATGTCGCGGCCAAGCGCGCGCCGGCAACCGTGGTCAAGACACTGGCGACGCTGCGGGCGGCGTTCCGGCGGGCCGTCGATGCCGGGCTCATCTTCAAGAATCCGTTTCATCGCGTCGCCATGCCGAAAGTCGAGGTCGGCGAGCATCGCATCTACTCGGCCGATGAGGTCCGGGCGATGGTCGAGGCCGCGCCGAATCTGTGGTGGGCGGCGCTGATTCAACTGGCGGCAACATCGGGGCTCCGCAAGGCCGAACTGCTGCACGTTCGATGGGCGGACGTGGACCTGTCGGCGGGCGAGGTCCGGGTCCGGGGCCGCAAGGCCGGTACGTTCACGGCCGGCGGCGAGACGTTCGCGGTCCTGCCGTGGTCCCCGAAGGCGTCGGCATCGACGCGGGCGGTCCCGGTTCCGCCGGCGACGGTGACGATGCTCCAGCGGCTCAAGCTCGCGTCCGATGGCTCGGCCTACCTGTTCCTCGACCTTGACCGGCTGCGGCTGCTGGCGGGCCGCGTGGACAGCGGTGGGCTTCCCTGCGAGGCCGTCCGCAATCTCGGCCGCGACTTCGCCACGATCCAGCGGCGGGCGGCGGCGGCGCTGGCCGAGCGGGACGCGCGGGCGACGGGCAAGCCGGTGGCCGAGCTTGTCAAGCGGTGGCGCATGGGCACGCTCCACGACCTGCGCCGGACGTTCGCCACGACGGCATCGAAGGCGTTGCCGATTCACGCGCTCAAGGCGTACTGCGGCCACGCGGACATCGCCACGACGGCCCGCTTCTACTGCCAGACCGACGCGGACGACGCGGCCAAGCTCCGCGAGGCGATGGCGAAGGCGGCCGTGGCGTGATACCCTGCCGCCCGGCGATCGAGGTACGGCCCGACGATGCCCGGCATGGACGCCGGGCTTTTTCGTGGTCCGAGGCCGTTTCAGGTTACAATCAGGTTACAACGGGCGTCCCGGCCCGTCCCGGACGGGCCAAAAACCGCCCTGGCGCTATCAAAAACCCACAGCGCTCGTAGCTCAGCCGGATAGAGCGTCGGTTTCCTAAACCGAAGGTCGGAGGTTCGAGTCCTCCCGGGCGCGCTTGAGAGTGCGGCTCTTGCGCCCTCGAATCACCCGTGTCAGGCCGGTCGTCCGCCATTGGCTCACGTGGGCATCTCCACGCGCCGCTGTTGGCGATGGCATCCGTGCGTTGATCGGTGAATTGTCGGACACGGCGTTGAAGAAACTCGAACACGAGCGCGGCATCGACCGGAACGGCCACGGCGTCCATCACTGACCGCCGCCGCGCTCGAACTGCGCGGCGGCGTCACGCCGGCGTCGCACCTCGGCCGGGTCCATCTCGCCGAGATACCACTTGTGGTTGTCGCTCTTGAGCACCGCCTCGAGCCGGCTGTTCAGGGCTTCGGCGGCCTTCACCCGCTCCGGGTCACCGGACGCCCGGCCGTCGGCGATGAGCTCCTGGAGTCCGGGCACGAACTCGCTGTACCAGTGCTTGGCGACCTCGTACATGCCGTGCCAGTGCGTGTAATCGGGGCCCATCATGGAGGCGCCGTGCCGCGCGCGCCGGCCCTCGTGGTGCCAGATCTCGTACCAGATGAAGTCGAGCTTGTTGGTGAACTGCACGGGGTTCATGAGCGGCTGGGCCAGGCTGTAGAGCTGCTGACCGGGCTCGCCATACTTCTTGTTGTAGAGGTCCACGAGACCGTCGTACTGCACGAAGAAGTTGTCCACCCACTGCTTGTTGTGGCAGTTGAGGCACACGTCGTACATGTTCAGCCGGCGCGTCTCCCACGGGACATCGGCGCCGGGCAGGTTCATGGAGGCGTCGGCCAGCTCGGGCCGGATCGACACCGCCGGGCGGTTGTTCCAACTGATCCGCAGGCCCACATCGTGCGAGACGGGCTGGTTGCGGGTGGCGGACATGTGGCAGGTCGCGCAGGTGGGCGAGGCGGAATAGTCTTCGGCGATGATCCACTTGCGGGCATCGAGGTTCATCTTCTCCTCGTTGGCATAGAAGGCCACGCCGTGCTTCGACTCGCGGTAGACCTCCATCTGCGGGTGGTCCGGCCCCATGTGGCAGCGCCCGCAATTGTCGGGATGGCGGGCCTGGGCCGCGGCGAACGTGTGGCGGAAGTGGCAGGCCGAGCACGAACCCTCGGACCCGTCGGGGTTCAGTCGCCCGATGCCAGTGTTGGGCCAGGTCGCGGCATCGAGCTTGCCGCTGGGCAGCACCTTGACCTGCGAACCGTGGCATTGCCAGCAGCCGGTGATCGCCGCGGCGGAGTTGCCGTGCGGCGACGCCGGCGTCTTGAGGGCGCTGTTGCCCTCGACCACCTCCGCGAGCACGTTGTCCAGCGAGCCGATGATGCGGCCGGCCTTGGCGTGGCGCGAGGAGGCGAACTCCTCGACCTCCTTGCTGTGGCAGCGGGCGCAGTCCTTCGGGCTCACGATGACGGAGATCTTGTATTCGTAATGGTCGAGCACATCCGGGTCATCGGGCTCGGCGGCGTGGCATTCGTAGCAGCCGATGTTGCCGCGGAAGTGCATGGAGTCGCCCCACATCTCGTAGATCGCGGGGCTCTCCTTCCGGTGGCACTCGATGCACACCCTGGAGGGCTCGCTGAGCCGGGGCAGGCCGAACGCCTGCGTCGGCGCGGCAGCCGCCACGGCGGCGGCGATGTGCCGAGTCGCCTGGAGCCCCGGGGCGCCGGGCGCGGGCGATGCCGCGACAGCGAGGAGAACGGCGGAGACCTGGATGGTGATCTTGGTGTTCATGGTGTTCATGGTGTTCATGTCGCTATCCCTGAACGAAGGAATCGGTGTGATGGTCGATCGACATGCCGCGCAACGCGGACGAGGCGCCCCGATCGCTGGTCAACTCGCCGGAGAGCACCGGAATCGTGATGCGCACGAAGATCGTGTAGAGCATGGCCGCGAACGCCCAGATGCCCACGCACACGAGGATCTCGTTGACGGTTGGCGTGTACTCGACGATTTCCCCCAGCGGCGAGGGGACGAACGCCGGGACGATGAGCCCCATGCCCTTCTCGATCCAGATGCCGACGATGGTGAGGATGCACGCCAGGTCGAGGAAGCGGATGGTGCGCGAGACGGGCAGGTAGAACAGCAGCAGCGCGATCGAGTTGAAGGCGATCGCAGTCCAGATCCAGGGCACCAGCGCGCCGTGGCCGTGCAGGCCGAAGTACAGGTACCGCGTCGAGGCGACGTGGGCGGAGTCGGTGTAGAACTCGGTGAAGATTTCCGAGCCCAGCAGGAACATGTCGATAGTGAGCGAGACGATCACGATCTGGCGCAGGGTCATCAGGGCCTGGTGGCTCACGTGGTAGCGCGTGAAACGACCGATGATCTGGAGCGTCAGGATGATGATCGCCGGACCGGAGGCGAAGGCCGAGGCGATGAAGCGCGGGGCGACGATCGCCTGGTTCCACAGGGGCCGGCTGCCCAGGCCCACGTACAGGAACGCGGTGACGGTGTGGATGCTTACCGCCCAGACGATGGCGATGAAGACGAACGGGATGTAGAACCGGCGGGTGGGGCGCTGCCGCCGATAGGCGCAGTAGACGAGATACCCGCAGATGTGCAGGTTCAGCAGCAGGTAGACGTTCAGCACGATCACGTCCCAGGTGAGCATGGAGGTGGGGAAATTGAACCGCAGCAGCAGGTGATGCACGCGGTCGGGACGGCCCAGGTCGACGGTCACGAAGAGCAGGCAGGCGATGATCGCGGCGACCGCGAGCAGTTCGCCGAAGATCACCAGGTCGTGCAGGTCGCGGTTGCGATAGATGTAGACCGGGATCACGAGCATGACGGCCGCGGCGGCGACGCCCACCAGGAACGTGAAGTTGGCGATGTAGAGCCCCCACGACACCTGATCGGTCATGCCCGTCGTGATCATGCCCTGGACGAACTGCGTGCAGTACGCGTTCAGCCCGATCAGCGCGATGACGGTCAGACCCGTCATCCACAGGTGGTAGCGCCAGTCGCCCGCGAAGCTGATGCGGAAGCACCGCCAGAGAAAGCGGATGTACTCGCTCATGCTCCGCCTCCCGTCCGGCCTGTGGAATCCGCGGTCGGCCCCGGAGTCGGCACCTCCAGTTGACGCGGGTAGCGCTCATCGAAGTAATAGAAGAAGCGCGGCAGCGTGCCCGCCTCCTCCTTGAGCACGAAGACGCGCTTGGTCTTCAGGATCTGCGAGACCTCGCTGTCCGGATCGAGCACGTTACCGAACTTCCGCGCCCCCGTCGGGCACGCCTCCAGGCACGCCGGCAATTTCCCCTGCCGCGTGCGATGCAGGCAGAAGGTGCACTTCTCCATCACGCCGCGGGAGCGCGGGCGGTTGGACAGGTAGCCCATGTCGGACGCATTCAGCTCCTCCGCCGGAATCTGCGGCTCGGCGAAGTTGAACCGCCGCGCCCAGTAGGGGCACGCCGCCTCGCAATAGCGGCAGCCGATGCACCAGTCGTAGTCGATCACGACAATGCCGTCCGGCTCCTTCCAGGTCGCCTCCACGGGGCAGACCTTGACGCACGGCGGGTTGGCGCACTGATGGCACTGCACGGGCAGGTAGAAGTGCTGGTCGTCCGGCACGGTCTCGCGGTCGTAGTAGTGATCGCCCTGCTCCAGATCGAGCGTGCCCATGGGCATTTCCAGCACTCGGATGTACTGCATCTCCGGCGAGCGGCTCTGGTTGTTCTCCTTGACGCACGCGTGCACGCACCGGCGATTGCCGTTGCACCGGCTCAGGTTGAGGGCGTAGACGAATTCCACGCCGTCCATCGGCTTGATGTCGCGGACCGTCGCCGGAACATCGAAGCGCCGCTCGACATCGCGGCGGATGCGCTCCAGGGCCTGCTCCATCTCCTCGTGCGTCATCTCCTTGTAGTGCTTCTGGAAGTAGTTGGCGAAGACATCGTGGTCCATGCCCGCCAGCTTGCCCAGCGGACTCAGCGCCGCCCCCACCGCGGCCGCTCCTCCCACGGCCGCGGCGCCCTGGCGGAGAAATCCCCGCCGGGTCATGCCCCGGCGCGCCGGTACCGGGGGTGCCGGGGAGGCCGGGGGCGCCGGGGGCGGGGAGCAGTCGCAGCGGCCGTTCTGAAGAACGGGAAGTCTCACGGGTGCTCCTTCCTGTGCTCGTCGTCGCGGGCGCGATCACCCGTCGGCGAACTCCACTGCCGCAGGGGATTGCGCTTGCCGTTCATCGGGGTGGCGTCGTGGCTGGGCGCCGCCGGCATGCGCAACGTGTTCGGTCCCGGCAGCGGCGTCATGGGTCCGAACGCCGGCGCGTGCGGATCGTGGCATTCGGTGCACATGAGCCGGCGCCGCCCTTCGCGCTGCTCATCCCAGGAGCCCACCGTCCGCCCATGCATGCCCTGCTCCCAGTCGCGATAGGTCGTGCCGTGACATCGGGCGCAGAGCTGCGGCGCCTCGGCGAACGTCAGGGTCGGCCCGTCCGCGATGCGCAGCAAGTTTCGATTCGCCGAATCGTGGCAGTTCAGGCACCTGTCGTTCAGCCCGTGATCCAGCACGATGTCGCGATGCTGCATGAGCCGCCGCGGCGAGCGCCCGTCGGTGCTGAAGAGCCGGTGGCACTCCATGCACTTCAGGTCGTAGCCGCCGGAGCGGATGACGGGCGGGCCCGTGCGGAGTTGCCGCAACGGCGCTGAACTGACGCTGCTCGCCGGCACGTTGATGGGCTCGCGATGCGGGATCGACGCCTCGCGCGGCCACAGGACAAACCACGCGGCCAGGGCGAGGAACACCGGCCCGATGAGACTCGTGACCAGCAGGTCCAGCCCGCGCGGCGACGGTCGGCCGCCATCGTCCGGCGCTGCGCCGATCCGGGCGTCGGCATCGCCGCGGCTCAGGTTGTCATCGCGAATCGTCATGGTCCGGCGGGTCCGATGTCGGTGTTTCGCTCAGAAGCAATTCGGCGGATCGCCGATAGCTGGCCGCGGCGGCGGCGATCTCGCCTCGCTTCTCATGGATGAGGCCCATCACGAAGTGCGCGCGGGCCTGCTCCGGCGCATTCTCCAGCACAGCGCTGATGAGCCGAGCGGCCTGTTGGAGGTCCGGCGGCGCGCTGCGAGCGCATGCCTCGGCCAAGCCCAGTTGCGCTTCGATCGAGTCCGGCGCATCCTCCATGACCGCGCGGAATGCCGCGCCCGCCTCATCAGCCCGTCCACGGGCGAGCAGGAAGGCCCCCAGGGCCAGCCGCGCCTCCGGCGCGCCTGGATCCGCGTCGATCGCCTCGCGGAACTTTAGTTCCGCCAGCGCATCCTGCCCCTGCTCAGCCAGGCGCCGGGCGAACTGCACGAGTCGATCGGCGCGCTGCGCCGCGGCCTCGGCGGCTGGATCCTCCTCCGGTGCGTGCAGCCTGCGCTCGAACTGCTCCGCGCTCATGCGGCCCAGGGCCACGGCCAGCGCATCGGTCACGATGTCGCCAAATCGCCCGGACATCGCCGCCTGGCGATGGACGATTCGCCGCGAGCCGTCGATCACCACCGCCGTCGGCACGACGAGGATGTGATACGCCCCGAAAATTTCCCGTGATTCATCGTGCACCACCACCGGCCTGATCGGAAGCTCGGCCAGCAGCGGGTCGAGATCGCCGATCGCGCTCGACCGCGACAGCACGAGCAGCCAGCGGCATCGCTCCCGGCGCGCTTCGATCGGCTCCATCGCCTCGGCCACCTGGCGGCACGCGAGTTGAGTCTTCGTCTGGCCCACAGCGCCGAAGACAATGACCAGCACCTCGCCATCCGCTTCGCCGGTGTCGATCCGCCGGCCGTTGATCGACGTCGCCCGGATCGGCGGCGCCATCGTGCCGCGGTCCGGCGCCGACGCGGGCGGCGCACCGCCCGCCGCGCCCGCCTGGAGCGCGATGACCGGCCAGACCAGCATCAGGGCAATGCTCATGGCTCACCTCCCGGTACGGAGTTCTCGGCAGGAACCTCGGCCCGGCGCGCAGCGCTGCGGCGGTACTCGCGCGGCCGATGACACCCCGGCAGGCACGCACCGCCATCGGCCGACTGCTCGAAGTTGATCTCGAGCATCCACCCGCCCGGTCCGAAAGGCACTGACTCGCGAATATGGAACGGCCGCTTCGAGGCGTGGACCTCATGGCACGCGCGGCAGGTGCGGCCCTTCTCCTGGTTCACGTGCATCCAGTGCAGGTTCAGGTCGCCGTCGCGGAAGCCCGTCAGGCCCGTCCCCGACGCATCGCGGACAAGGTCGGGCAGGTGGCAACTGAAGCACAGCTCGTAGCGGGCCGGCTCGTATGCGGCGTAGAAATCCGCGGGGTATTCCAGATAGAGAAAGCCGAACCGGTCGCCCCCGTGCGGGTGGTGGCACGCCGTGCAGTTGCCATCGTCGATGGGACCGTGATGGTCGGGGTTCTCGCGCAGCAGTGCCGCCATGTCCGGCAGGATTCGGCCCTGAGGCGTCACGACGGGCTGGCTATGGCACTTCAGGCACAGCTCCGGCTGGGGCAGCTTCTGAAGATCGGGCAGCAGCGTGAAGTGCGGATTGTGGCAGTTGGTGCAGCCGGTGGAGTCCGTCACCGGCCCGTGGACCATCGACGCCGCTTCGAGAAAGGCGCCGACGCCGGCGTGGCAGCCCGTGCACAGGTCCGTGTTCTCCTGGTGCAACTGAAAACGGACATCGGAGGCATGCGGGTTGTGGCAGGTCGTGCAGCCCTCCTCCATGGGCTTGTGGAGATGGCGCGCGGCGGGCCCCCTGGCCTCCAGGGTGCGATGGCAATTGATGCAGAGCCGGTCGGCCCGAGTCACCAGCAGGTCATCCTCAGCGCCCGAGTGCGGATCGTGGCAGACGCGGCATGCCCCGGCCGCCACCGGACCGTGCACGAACTGGCGACGCTGGTATTCCTGCTCATGGCATCGGCGGCACAGCGCGGCGGTGTTCTCCTCGAGCAGCAGCGCGCGATGTTCCGAGCCGTGGGCGTCGTGGCAGCCCGTGCAGTTCCCGTCGGCCACGGGCTGATGCTGCACCTTGCCCGGTGTGAGTTCATGGCAGCCGACGCACAGCTCGCCCGGCGGCGCCGTCAGTCGGAATGCGTGCTCCGTGTCCGAGGCCGGCGCATGACACGACCCGCACTGCCGCGCCTGCACCGGCTCGTGCATGTTGCGCCGATCGACGATGGTGGCGTGGCACAAGGCCGAGACGCACGATGCCCGCTCGGCGCCCTGCGGCGCCGGCGGATTCGGCGCGCCGGCGACGATCGCCGTCGGCGGCCTCGCCAGAGCACCGATGCCGACCGCCAGCGCCATGCACGGCACGAATCGCCGCAAGAGTGAATCGATGGTCCACATGGCGGGCTCTCAGCGCACCTGTCCGGAGGACGATGATGCAACCGATGTGCCACGGGGAGGTGTGATTGCGCCGCAGTGGTGGCGGTCCCGATGCTCTTTGCTCTCAAATCTGAGAATCGACCGGCCACGTGCGGGCATCGACCACGCTCGGGGTGATGGGAACTGCCGCCGCGGCGGCGTCGAGGCACGCTCGCCACCGGCGTCCGCCGGCGAGACGGCGGTCTCTACGGAACGAGATGCCCTTGCCGCTGGTATTCCTTGATGCGGTAATACAGCGTGCGCTCGCTGATGCCGAGCTCCCAGGCCGCCGCGGCCCGATTGCCATCGTGGCGGCGCAGGGCCTCGAGGATGTGCTCCCGCTCCAGCTCCCGCAGCGTCTGCGGCACGGATGAATCGTCGGGGATCGCGGCGTCATCGTCCTGCATGATGGACAGGTCGATGGCCCGGGGCATGATCTGGTGCATGCGCCGGCGCACCGCGCGATCGAGGGACGCTTCGAGATCGCTGAGGCTGCATGGTTTGGTCAGGAAATCGGCCACGTCCATCCGGATCGCCTGCTTGGCCGCATCGAGGTCTCCGTAGCCGGTGAGGATGATGAGCTGCCGTCCGGGCCAGCGTTCGCGCACGACCCGGCAGAGTTCCAGACCGCCCATGCCGGGCAGGTTCAGGTCGGTGAGAACGATGTCGCTCTCCTCCTGCTCGAGCCGGCGCAGTCCTTCCTCGGCGCTTCCGACCGCCGACGCGGTGAATTCCATGTCCTGAAGCGCGCGCACGAGCATGGCGCGGAGCCTTGGTTCATCCTCCACGATCAGCACCCGTCGGCGCCCGTTGCCGGCGTCGAAGTCATTCGACATGGGTCACCTTCGACTGCACGGCGGGAAGGGCGATCGTGAATCGGCTGCCGCGCGACGGCCCGTCGCTCGAGGCACGGATGGTCCCGCCGTGGCTCTCAATGATAGCGTGGCAGATGGAGAGGCCGAGCCCCGTGCCGCGCCCCTCAGCGCCGCCGCGCTGCGTGAAGAAGGGCTCGAAGACGCGCTCCAGGACCTCGGGCGTCATGCCGGCGCCGTTGTCGCTCACCTCGAGCTGGACAGCCGAGTCGCGCCGGGCGAGCTCGATGACGACGCTGCCGTCGGTCGTCTGATCCAGGGCCTCGAGCGCATTGACGGCGAGATTCAGCACCACCTGCTTGAGCTCCGGCTCGTTGCCCCAGACGGCCGGCAGGCCCTGGTCCGGGCAGCGCAGGGCGATGGCGCGGCCGCGATACTTCCGCATGGCGCTGAGCATGCCGATGACGTCGTCGGCGACCCGCGGCAGCGAGACCTCGCCGCGCACTCCGTCGCCCATCTTGGAGAGCGACAGGAGCTGCTGGATGATCTGTTTGCAGCGAAAGGCCTCCTGGCGAATGATCTGAAGCGCCGTGCGAAGTTCGGCGCGCTGCTCATCGCTTTGGGCCCCGTGCAGCCACTTCTGGCCCATCTCGGCGTAGCCGGTCATGATGCTGAGCGGATTGTTGATCTCATGCGCCACGCCGGCGGCGAGGAAACCCACGCTGGCCAGACGCTCGGAGCGGACCAGTTCGCGGCTCTTGGCCTGGACCTTGGCCTCAAGATCGCGATACAGCGCCTCGAGTTCACCGGCCATCCGGTTGAACTCGTCGGCGAGGGCGGCGAACTCCTGGTCAACGGTCGTGTCGAGACGCCGGCCGAGGTCGCCCCCGGCGAAATCGCGCACGCCCTCGCGGAGCTGCCGCAGGGGCACGATGACGCTTCGGTAGCCGAAGACGCTCATCAGAATCGCGCCGGCGATGATGAGCAGGGTCAGCGCCGCGACCATCAGCGCCGTGCGGGCCGCATGCTGATCGCTCTCTTTTCGCACCCCGGACACGTCGGTCTGCTCCAGCAGCGCGCCGAGATCGCGCAGCGCCAGGTCCAGTTGCGCCGTGATGCGCTCGCGCGAGGATGCCTCCGCCGGATCCGTCCGCTCGGCCAGCGTGCGGGCGGCGATGATCGCCCCCCGGATCCTCGACTCCAGCGATGACTCGACATTCTGGTGCAGTTCCAACGCCTCGCCCTCGACCTCCTGGAACGCGGCGAAGGAATCGAGCCGCCGCAGCGCCTCATCCAGCGGCGCGACGACGGCGGCGCCGGCGGGCTCACCCTGCTCCAGCATCGCCCGGGCGGTGGTCGCATGCCGGATCACCTCGTCGACCAGGCGGCTTTCCTCATACTCCTCGGCCATCTCCTCGATTGTCACGCGCAGCGAGAGCAGGCCGACGACCGATGCGCCGCCCACGACAAGCAGGCAGGCGATCAGCGCGGCATTCGTGGCGATCAGCTTGTGGCTCAGCGTGCTCTTCAAGTCGGCTCACTGTCTCCATCGGCGAACCGGGCGACACCAGTGTCGGGCGCGCCCGGCGGCCCTGCAAACTTTGCAGCGGCCCGGCCCCGGCGAATCCCTGCAATCCGTGCAGAATCGACCAGCGCGTCCGATGTAATACCGCATCGACGTGTGGTCGATCTCACCGGCACGGACACGTGGTCCGACCTGGCGCCGGCGAGACGACGGAGTGATGCGCGAATGCACGGACGATGGCACCGAGCGATCTTCCTGTTGTCGGCCGGCGCGGCGGTCGGCCTGTTCGGTTCATGTCGAGGCCCGGCGGCCCTGGACGCCGCCATCCGGCCCGCCGATGAAGCGGCGTACTTCGCGCTGGCGAGTCACGCGGACCCCTCCCTGCGCGAGGCGTTCTATCAGCACCAGGCGGAGTCGAAGGGCATGACGGTCGAACAGGCCCGCCGCGCCGATGCGGCGGTGAGCGCGACCCGCAATCCGTTCCACGCGGGCCGCGACGCCGCCGCCGTCAGCCGGGGCGCCGTCATCTATAGGAACCAGTGCGCCCGCTGTCACGGGTTCGCGGCCGAAGGCATCGGCCCCGACTTGCCCATCTACCGGCCCGCGATGGACTTCCGGCGGTTCGGCCGCCGCTTCTCCGTCACCCTGCACGGCGGGGCGCCGAAGAAGTGGTTCAAGGTCATCGCCGACGGCGTCACCGTGCCCGCCGAGGACAACGAGAGCGGCATGCCGCTGGAGATGCCGGCGTTCGGCGACGTCCTCGCCCGCGAGCAGATCTGGCTGGTCGTGACGTACTTGCAAAGTGCTGACAAAGGTTGAATCCCGGAGTTGCGGACGGCCATGATCGCCCCCCGTCACGATTCATCGTGCGTTGCCATCACCGGCGCGACGGGCCTGCTCGGGCACTCCGTGCTCGCGGCGCTGCTCGGGCGGCAGGTCCGGTGCCTGGCCGTCGTGCGGCCGCCTGTGCATCGGGCGCTCGCGCGACTGAACCGCCTCCTCGAGCAGCACGGCCTCGATACGGCCGCCATGTTGCGCGATGAGCGGCTCATCATCGTCGCCGGCGACACGGTCGACGGTCTGCCGCCCGCGCCGGCCGCGGGCATCCGCGCCATCGTCCATGCCGCGGGCTCGACCCGATTCGCCGCCGACCGGCATGGCGAGCCGCATCGCACAAACGTCCTGGGCACGATGCGCCTGCTGGAGTGGGCGGCGATGCACGGGATCGACGAGTTCCACCATGTGAGCACCGCCTTCGTGGGCGGGCGCGGCAGGGGACCGTTCGCGGAACAAACGTCCCGCCGGCCGCCGGCCTTTCACAACGACTACGAACGATCGAAGTGGGAAGCCGAGATGGCATGCGCGGCTTGGCGTCGCGCCGGCACGAAACGACGGCTGACGATCTACCGGCCGTCGATCATCGTGGGCGACTCCGTCCACGGGCGCACGACGGCCTTCAACGGCTTCTATCTGCTCCTGCGGGCGGCCGACACCATCGCCCGCCTGGCCGGGCAGGACCCGCGACTGGAGCGATATGCCATGCCTCTGCGAGTCCGGGCCCGCCACGACGGCGCTGTCAACATCGTTCCCGTCGATTACGTCGCCTCCATGATCGCGGGCGCCGTCACCCTGGCCCGCCCGCCGCGCGGGGTGTTTCACCTCGTGCATCCCCGGCCGCCGCGCCACGACCTCGTGCAGACGGTGATCGAATCGGCCTTTGACATCGGCGGCGGCGAGATCGTTCCGCCCGCCTTCACCGGCCGTGGCGGCGACGACGGGTTCATCAGCGACATCGATCGCGCCTTCGGCACCATGATCGAGTCCATCGGGCCGTATCTCATCGACGCGCCCGAGTTTGCGCGGCGACGCTGCCGCGCGCTGGAGCGGCGGCTGGCCGTGCAATGCCCGACGATCGACGAGGCGTTTCTTCACCGCCTGATCCGATACGGCCGCGACACGCGATGGGGTCGCGCGCCTCGTCGCCGCACAGTCCTCGACGAGCAGTGCGCGGCATACTTCGAGCGGTTCCTTCCCGCGCGTCTGCCGGAATCGCAGGTCGCCCGCGTCCACGGGCTCAACGCCACCGTCCGCTTCATCATCGAGGACATCGCGCGGGGCCAGTGGGTGTGCCGGTTCGAGAACGGCCAGCTTGCGCACATGCATCGGGGGGTGAACGGCCTGCGCGAGGACTTCGCCTATCGCACCAGCCGCCGCGCCTTCTGGCGCATCGTCTCGGGCGACTCGGACCCGCAGGAAGTCTTCCTTGCCGGGCATGCGGATGTGACCGGCGATGCCGAGAAGGCCCTCAAGATGGCCGTGAACCTCAACGCCTTCAGCCGCGAGTTCCCCTGCCGGCCCGAGCAACTCGGGTCGTCAATTGAGGAGGCGCCCGCATGACCGCCTGCTGGCAGGAGCGCATCGCCATTCCAGGCGCCGCCGGGCTGCTCGCCGGCGAGCTGGCCTATCCCACCGGCGCGCCTCGCGCGGCCGTTCTGCTGCTCAATCCCCATCCGCTGATGGGCGGTCGCATGGACAACAACGTCATCGCACACGTTGCCGAGGCCCTGGCGGCCGCCGGCACGGTGACGCTGCGGTTCGACTACCGCGGCGTGGGCCGCAGCAATGGGCCCGCCGTGGATGTGCCGGCGGCCATGGCCGAGTTCTGGGCCCATGGCCGCACGCCGCACGACCCGCTCATGATCGACGACGGGCGGGCGGCGCTCCTGTGGCTGCGCCGCTCGGTCCGCCTGCCGCTGTTCGTGATCGGCTACAGCTTCGGCGCGCACGTCGGCGCGCACATCATGCCGGCTGATGCGCGCGGCATCATCCTGATCACGCCCACGCTCACCCATCACGATTTCGCCCCCGCTGAGCACACGCCGTTCAACGCCCTGGTCGTCGTCGGTCAGAGCGACTTCGCCACGCCGCTCGAGCACACGATGCACTGGGCCCGATCCCTGCCAGGATCGACGAGCGTCCGGGTCCTGTCCGGCGGCGGGCACTTCTTCCGGGGCATCGAGCCGCGGGTGGCGGATGCCTGTCTTTCGTTCATCGAGTCGACGTTGACCTCCATGGAGCCCGCCTCATGCACGCCGGCGTGATGACCCGTCCTTCGGCCGTGTCGATGATCGTGGGCGACCGCCTGCAACGCGTGCTCGCGGCGCACTTCGATCCGGTACACGGCGCGCCGTTCTGGATCGAGCGGGCTGCGGCCCTGGGATTCGATCCCCGCCGCGCCATCCGGTCGCCGGCCGACCTTGAACTGCTCGGCAACCTGTCCGCGGCTGAACTGGCCGGTCATCCGCTGTCCGACTTCATCCCGCGGCGATTCCACCGATCATTGAACGACTTCATCGTCGGCAGAACGGGCGGCACGACGGGCGACCCGCTCTGGACGGCCTATCGCAGGGACGAGTTCGATGAGGCCTTCATCCGCCCCTTTGCCGTCGCTGCCGCGCACGCGGGCTTTCCGCGCGGCGAGCGGTGGCTGTATGTCGGCCCGAGCGGGCCGCACATCATCGGAAAGGCCGCCCCGGCCCTGGCCCGGTCGATGGGGAGCATGGAGCCGTTCAGCGTCGATTTCGATCCGTCCTGGGCCAGGAGATTGCCGGACGGCTCGTTCGCGCGGCAGCGCTACCTGGAGCACATCGTGGAACAGGCGCTCGCAATCATCGAGCGCGAGCCCATCGGCGTGCTCTTCGCCACGCCGCCAGTGCTGCACGCGCTCGGCGATCGCCTGACCGATGACCGGCGTCACCGCATCGCCGGCGTTCACTATGGCGGCATCTCCGTCGCCCCGGATGAGATGAAACGGCTCCAGCTCGATGTGTATCCCCAGGCCGTGCATATGTCGGGCTACGGCAACACGCTGTTCGGGTGCTGCCTGGAGCTGAATGCCGCGCCGGGGCGATCGCTGGACTTCTTCCCGCTGGGCGACCGGCTGCTGCTGGATGTCGTGGACGATGACGGCCGGCGGCTGCCGCCCGGCGAGCGCGGCCGCGTGCGCTTCACCCGTCTCGACGAGAGCGTTCTGCTCGTGAACCTGCTGGAGCGCGATGAGGCGGCGCTGGTGCTGCCGCCGCAGGAAGCGCCGGCGGACTTCAGTCTGCCCGGCGTGCGCGATCCGGCGCCGCGGCCGGCGGATGCCCCGGCCATGTCCGCCGGGCTCTATTGACCGACCGCCTTGATGCACCCGCCCAGTAGCATTGCATGACCACCATCGACACTCGAATCACACCGCCCGCACGAACCAGGCCCGCGCAGCGGACCATCACCATCGCGCACTCCGACGACAGCGATGACATCTTCAACTTCTACGCCTGGGAGCGTAATGAAGTCGCACTTCCGGGGGTTGAGGCGACCTTTCGCCGCCATCACATCAGCGTCATGAACCACGCCGCCGCGGCGGAGATCTTCGACGTCGTCAATATCTCGTCGGTCATGTATCCATCGGTGGCGGACCGCTACTGGATTCTGGCCACGGGCAGCAGCGTCGGCCGCGGATACGGCCCGATGCTCGTGTCGAAGCGGCGTGAGTCGCTGGAAAGTCTGGCGGGCCGGCGCATCGCCGTGGCCGACATCTCCACCACCGGCGCGGCATTGGCGATGATGTACTGCCCCGATGCCCAGTTCATCAGCCGGCCGTATCACCTCATCGCCGATGCCGTGCTCGCGGATGAGGCCGATGCGGGCGTGATGATCCACGAGGAACTCCTGTACTTCCCCGAGAAGGGGCTGCGTCTGGTCTGCAACCTCGGCCACGCGTGGCAGGACGACACCGGACTGCCCCTGCCCGTGGGACTCAACATCGCCCGGAAGAGTCTGGGGCGGGCGCTGGCGGTCGCGGTGCAGCGCACGTGCCGCGACTCGCTGGACTGGGCCCTTGCTCATCAGGCCGAGGTGATGCAGTACGTCTCGCGCTTCGGGCGCGGCTGCGCCGATGCGTTCGTGCCCATGTTCTCAAACGACGACACGCGGCACATGCCGCCGGATGTGCGCGAGGGCCTGTCGGTGCTGCTGGAGCGCGTGGCCGATCTCGGCCTCGGACCCCGCCTTCGGAGCTGGGAGGTGATCGATGGCTAGTGTCATCGCCCCGCGCGAGACCTCCACCCCGACCGGTCACGCCGGCCCGGCCGAGCTGCTCCGGCTCAAGTCCGAGTACCTCATCCCGTGCGTCTATCACTTCTATCGCAAGCCGCCGCAGATCGTCGCCGCCGCCGGCAGTCATCTGATCGACCATGAGGGCCGGCGATATCTGGATTGCTACACCGGCGTGACGGTCATGAGCGCCGGCCATGGCAACCGCGCGATCATCGAGCCGGCGATCGAGCAGATCAGGCGGCTCCAGCACACCACCACCATCTATCTCACCGAGCCCGTCCTTCGCCTCGCCGAAAAACTCGCCGCCATCACCCCCGGCGCTCTGAAAAGAAGCTTCTTCTGCGCCAGCGGCAGCGAGGCGACGGAGGGGGCCATGCTGCTGGCGATGCTGCACACCGGCCGGCCGGAGATCGCCGCCTGTGCCAACGGCCTGCACGGTCGCACCCGCTGGGCGATGAACGCCACGGGCCTTGACCTGTGGCGGACGGACCCGTTCCCGGTTCCGGGGGTCCACCATGTGCCCTTCGGCGATGTCGATGCGCTGCGGCGACTCTTCGAGCGGCGCGGCGAGGGCATCGCAGCGCTGATCGCCGAGCCGATCCAGGGCAATGGCGGCATCAACGTGCCCGATGACGACTACTGGCCGGCCGTGCGCCGGTTCTGCACGCAGTACGGCGTGCTGCTGATCCTCGATGAGATCCAGACGGGCTTCAATCGAACGGGCCGTTGGTTCGCGTGCGAACACTGGGGCATCACGCCGGACATCATGGCGGTGAGCAAGGCCCTGGGCAACGGCTTTCCCATCGCGGCCTTCATCACCACGGATGAGATCGCGGCGAGCTATCGGCGCCCGGGCGCCTCGACCTCCGGCGGCAATCCCGTCAGCGCGGCCGCGGCATTGGCGACCATCGCCTTTCACGAGAAACACGACCTGGCGCGGCAGGCCGATCGATGCGGCTCGCGCATCATGACGGGCTTGCGCGACCTGGCTTGTCGCTGTCCATCGCTCTTCGGACCGCCTCGCGGCCGGGGCCTGATGCTGGGCCTGCCCGTTCTGAACGACGATCTGACGCCCTCGGCGGCGCGGTGCGATGAGATGCTCGAGGATCTCAAGGACCTCGGCGTGCTCGCCGGCAAGACCGGCCCGGACCGCAACATCCTCACCCTGCTGCCGCCGCTGACGATCTCGCAGGAGGAAACAGGAGAACTGCTCCATGCCCTGGAACGCATGGCTGAAACGATTGGTTGAACCCGGCATCGGCCTGGCGCTGCTTGCCGCGGTCGGCTGTGCGCCGGACTCGCTGCGCGAGGGCGTGCCGTGGACCACCGCGCAATACAAGGTGGCCGACGCCAAGACCCAGCGCGTCAGGGACTGGCCCTGCGTCCGCTTCGATCCGGCCCTGGAATCGGACCTCGACGCGGCGCTGTCGAAGCGCGACCTGAATGCGGCCCGCGCCGAGGCCGTCGATGTGCTCGATGCCGCGCATGCACTGTCCTTGGACTCGACCCGCAACGAGCTCGATCGCCTGCCCGATGGCGGGTGGCGCGAGCTCAATGTGCACTACTTCGGCGCCGACCGCGTGCCCGACGATGACGACCGCCAGCGCATCTGGAAGGCTTTCGTCGACGACACCGGCACGCGCTACGGCATGCTCGTGGACCACGTCCGCAGCGCTGAGACGCTGGGCGAGCTGCGCCGGCATCTTCGGCGCGTGCGGGCGCACATCGAGCCGGCGGTGGCCACCACGGGCGCCACGTGGCGCGCCCTGCCGTGGGCCGTCTTCTCCATTCCCTCGGCGCTCGCGATCGCCAGCATCCACGCGAAGGAATATCGCGGCGTGCTCGACCGGCCGTTCGAGCATGCGGTCCGCTACGAGCCCGTGCTCGACCTCAAGGACTTCTCCTTCGATGACCCGCCGCCCTCGCACTGGGACCTGCTTCGGCAATACGCGCCCGTCATCGTCCAGGAGCAGGTCCCGGATCCGCCCTACGCGCCCAGCACCGACTGCATCGGCCACGTCGTCGCCCGGTCGAACGACCGGATCGAGATCGACTGCGCCGTGCCGGCGGTGTACGCCTACGCGCGCGATGTGCTCATCAACGGTTGCCGCCATGTCCAGCTCACGTACACCTTCTGGTATCCGGCCCATCCCAACCTCAAGGGCGGCTTCGACCCTGAGGAGGGTCCGATCGAGGGCATCGTGCTGCGCGTGACGCTCGATGACGATCATCGCCCCGCCCTCTACGAGACCCTGTACGCCTGCGGCTGTTTCCATCGCGCGTACCCCGCCCAGTCCATCGAGGCGGCGGCGCGGCGCGAGTACGGCGGCCCCGAGCGCGACAAGGCCCTGGCGATCGAACGAAATGTGACCGGCCGCATCGACTTCATCGTCCCCAAGACCGTCCCGGACGATGCGCAGGGGCGCCGGCCGTCCATCCGATGCGCGGCGGCATACCACGCGATCATCGATGTGGACTGCTCAGAGGCGCGGCACCCGAACGAGGTCCGCCAGTCCTATGCCTACGACATCCGACCCTACGATGAACTGGAGCGCCTGCCGCTGCCCGACGGGCGCATCACCAGCATGTTCTACGACAACGGTCTGGTGAAGGGCGCCCAGCGCGTCGAAGGCGTGCTCTTCACGCCCGCCGGCATTCTCAGCGCCGGCCAGCCCCGGCAGCGCGGCACGCAGCTCATCCACTGGGACCACTGGCTGCTGGACGATCCGACGTTGTTCGCGCAGGCGCTTCGCCTGCCCAGCGACTTCTAGCAAGTCGAGAATGGTGGCGGGCCATGTGGTGGATCATTGCATCGGCCAGCGCGTTCGCGAGCGTTGCCTGGCTCCTGCTGCTGCGGGAACAGCGGCGGGTGCGCGCCGATGGCCTCGAGCTGTCGCCCGAACCCGCAACGCCGGGGGCCGACGTACCGAGCATGTGCGTGATCGTTCCCGTGCGCAATGCCGCGCCCGCGCTTCAGCGTTGCGTTTCGGCGCTGCTGGCCCAGGATCATCCCGGCCTGTCGATCGTCATCGTCGATGACCGCAGCGACGATGACACCGCCGCCGTGGCCGGCGCACTGGCCCGCGATCATGACCGCGTGAGCACCGTCCGCATCGACGCCGTTCCGCCGGGCTGGCTCGGAAAATCCCACGCCCTGTGGGCCGGCAGCCAATCGACTGTTGCCGAGTGGCTGCTCTTCGTCGACGATGATTGCGTGCTCCATCCCGCTGCCGCTCGCACCGCGGTGGCCGAAGCGACCCGGCGCAGCGCCGACCTGCTCAGTCTCTGGCCCCGCCACGACGGGCGCACGCTCTGGGAGCGGCTGCTGATCCCCCTCTGCGGCGGCATCATCGCCATCTGGTTCGCTCGGGACCAGGGGCGCGGCGACGGCGGGTTCGCCAACGGCCAGTTCCTGCTCATTCGCCGCGATGCGTACGCCCGCATCGGCGGCCACCGGTCCGTGCGCAGCGCCCTGATCGAGGATGTCGCCCTGGCGGCGCGGGCCCGCGAGTTCGGGCTCATCTCCTTCGTCGGATCGGGGCGGGCGCTGCTCTCGGTGCGCATGTACGACGGGCTTCGCAGCACCTTCGATGGCTGGAGCCGCATCTTCATCGGCGCGCTGAACAATCCCGCCAAGCTGCTGGCGAGCGTGCTCTGGTTGCTGTTCGGATCGCTGCTGCCCTACATCGCGCTGCCCGTGCTGCTCGCGTGCCTTGTGAGCCAGGGCGGCCTCCACGCCTCACAGACCGTCGCGCTGGCCCTGGCCCTGCTGCACCTGGCGCTTCAGGTGACCGTCAGCGTTCGATTCTGGGGCATGGGCGGGTGCGATCGCCGCGCACTGTGGGGCTATCCGCTGGCGGTCGTCATCGTGACCGCAATGCTGGTGCGCGCGCTGTATGTGCTGCTGGTCAGCCGCCGGGTGCGCTGGCGCGCCACGATGTACACCATCGACGGGAGGGCGCGAATTGTCCCTCGCGCGTAGGGTCAGGGCCGGCGGCATCGGGGCCTGGACATCATGGCTGATCGTCGCGGCGATCGCGGGCATCGCGCTCCGCGGTTATCGCGTGGACAGCTCGCTGGAGGCGTGGTTCGATTCTTCGCCAGCGACCAACATCGTGCGGTCGTACCTTGTCGTGGGCCTTCCCGGATCGGAGCAGGATGCCGCGCTCATCGCCGCGCGGCTGCGGGACCTGCCGTGCGTCAAGTGGTGCGTCGATCCGGCGCTGGTCCGCAGCGCAGGACATTTCTCCGGCGTGACGCCGGACGACTTCGTCATCGGACCATCTGGCCTCTACGTCGGCCTGTTCGTCTTCCCGCGCGATGGCATCGGCGACGAGCGCTTCATCGAGGATGTGCGGCAGGCGATCGACGCGATGGGCGATGTCGATCCCGGCACGGTCGCCCTGGGCGGCCCGACGGCGTACCACGCGGCGATGAATCGATGGAGCCAGCATCGGCTGCCGCTGATCGTCGGCCTGATCCTGCTCGTGGGGATGGTCGGCGCCTGGCGAATCACGGGCAGCCGCCGCATCGCCGTCGCCGGCACGGGCGCGATCGCCCTGAGCCAGTTGATTCTGCTCGGCGCGGCGTGCGCAGCGCGGCATCCCATCGACATGGCACTGTCGCTCGTGCCGCCGCTCATGATGGCCCTCGGCTACTCGTTCGTGGTGCACCGCGCCCTGCGGCCGGCATCGGGCGGCGCCATCGCCCTCAGCGCGCTGACCAGTGCTGCGGGCATCGGCGCGTTCGCCTGCTCCGGCCTGCCGCCCTTGCGCGACTTCGCGCTGTTCGGCGTCGCCGGGCTGTTCCTGACGTGGCTGGCGGTCATCACGCTCGTCCCGGCGGCGACGACCCCCGGCCGCCGGCGGGGCCGTTCGCGGATTGATCGGGTGCTGGAGCGAATCATCGGCCGACACGCGCGGGCGACCGTGATCACCGGCATTATCGTGAGCGCCGCCGGACTTGCCGCCCTTGCGCGGCTGCAATTCGAATCGGATGCGCTCACCCTCATGCCCGCTCGCGATCCGTTCGTGCGCGACATGAAGACGCTGGACGACCGGCTCACGGGCATGCTGCCCTTCGTGGTGGCCGTCGACGGTCCGGCCGACCCGACGGCCATGCTCGCATCGACGCCCGGCGTGCGAAAAGTCGTCGATGTCTCACCGCTCATCCCCGGATCGACGCGGCACTTCTGGTGCCTGGCCGACAACGAGGCATTGCCCGATCTTGTCGCGGCCGAGATGGACTGGCAGCGATGGGCGGCGAAGAACGAGGTTCAACTGACGTTCACCGGCGTGGCCGCCCAGCTCGCATCCATCGGCCGCATCGTCGTGCGCACGGCGATCGCCACGCTGCCGGCGATGGCCCTGTTCGCGGCGCTCATCGGCGGGCTGGTCGCCCGGTGCGGGCGCTTTGCCATGCTGAGCGTGTGGGTGAACCTGCTTCCCGTGGGCGGGGCCGCCATCGCGGCCTGGGCGCTCGACCTGCGCCTGAATCCGCTATCGCTGATGATCGGCGCGATCGCCGTGGGCGTGGCCATGGACGATACGATCCATCTCGCGGCGTCCTATCGAGCCACGCGCTCGGTCAGCGCGGCCTGGCGACGTTGCCGGCGGGCCTGCCTGGCCAGTTCGATGCTTGTCGCGGCGTGCCTCTGTCTCTTCGCGCTGAGCGACTTCGATCCCACGCGGCAGTTCGGCGTGCTTCTCGCGGCCGCGGTGCTTGCTGCGGCGACGGGCGATCTTCTGTTCCTGCCGGCATCGATGCGATTGTCGAAGCGCGGCTGCCGCTCACGCCCGGCCGTCACGCGCTCGCTGCCGCAGGGACCACGTGAGCTTGTGCAGTTCCATCGCGACAAACACGGTCAGGGCGAGGCCGAGCAGCGCGAGCCAGGTCTCGGCGCTGACCGGGGATGTCTCCAGCACGTGCCGCAGGCCGGGAAGGTGCATGGCCAGCACGTGCACCAGCAGCGCGCCGATTGTCCCGGCCAGCAGGATCGGGCTCCGCAGCGGTGACAGCACCAGCGCCGATCGGGTCTCGCTGCGGCAATTGCCCAGGTGGATGTTCTCGAACAGCACCATGAGCAGGAGCAGGGCGTTGCGCGCCGCCGGCTCCGACCAGCCCTGCTCCAGCATCCACCGGAACGCCCCCAGGCAGACGCCGCCGGTGACCAGCGCGGCGACGATCGTCCGCTCCACCATCAGCCGGTTGAAGATCGGCTCGCGCGGCGGGCGCGGGCGGCGCCTCAGGACGCCCTGCTCGCCCGGCTCGAAGGCCAGCGCCACATCCTGGATGCCGTTGGTCACCAGGTTCAGCCACAGCAATTGGGCCGGCAGCAGCGGCAGGGGCATGCCGAGGGCAATCGCCGCGACGGTGATGACCGCCTCCGCCGCGCCCGTGGAGACGAGCATGTAGATCACCTTGCGCACGTTGTCGTAGGCGATGCGCCCTTCCTCGACGCCAGCGACGATGGTGGCGAAGTTGTCGTCGCTGATGACCAGGTCGGCGGCATCGCGGGCGATGTCCGTCCCGCCGCGACCCATCGCCACGCCGATGTTGGCCGCGCGCAGGGCCGGCGCATCGTTGGCGCCGTCGCCGGTCACCGCCACGAAATGGCCGGACGCCTGCGCCGACTGGACGATCCGCAGCTTCTGGTGCGGCGCCACTCGGGCGAAGACGCGCGCCCGCTCCATCGCCGCGCGAACCTCTTCATCGGAATCGGTCTCGATCGAATCGCCCATGACGACGTGCTCAGGGTCGTCGGCCAGGCCCAGCTCGCGGGAGATCGCCAGCGCCGTCGTCGGGTGATCGCCCGTCACCATGCACACGCCGATGCCGGCATCGCGACAGGCCTTGATGGCCCCGGTCACGCCGGATCGAAGCGGGTCGATCATCCCGACGAAGCCGAGCAGACGCAGGCCGCGCGGCTGAGGCGGCACCATCGCCGGATCGAGGTCCTCGGAGAGCGTCCCCTCCGCCAGCGCCAGCACGCGCCGGCCCGCCGCCGCCATGTCCTCGGCAATGGAGACGGCGGGCGCCGGACGCGTGCCGCCATCGGTCTCAGCGCACATCGGCAGGACGCACTCGGGCGCGCCCTTGACGAACACACGCACCGCGCCGCCGACCCGGTGAAAGGACGCCGCGTAGCGACGCTCCGGTTCGAAGGCGATGCGATTGAGCTCCGGAAAAGCGTCCAGCGTCGCCTCGCGAACCAGACCGAGCTTGTGGGCCAGCGAGAGCAGGGCGACATCGGTCGGATCGCCCCGCCAGGACCACGACCCGTCGCGCTCGTGCAGGTCCGCCTCGTTGCACAGCGCCGCCGCCCGCGCCAGCGCCAGCAGCGCATCACGGCCGGCGGCATCGAGCTCCCCGTCGACCGGCCGCACCTCGCCGCGCGGCTCGAACCCCTCGCCCGTCACGCTGAAGCGCCGGCCGTCGGGCAGACGGACCTCGCGCACGGTCAGTTCGTTGCAGGTCAGCGTGCCCGTCTTGTCGCTGGCGATAAGGGTGCAGCTCCCCAGCCCCTCGACAGCGCCGAGCCGTCGCACGATGACGCCCCGCCGGGCCATTCGCGCGCTGGCCACGGCCAGGACAATCGTCATCGACACCGGCAGTCCCTGCGGCACGACCGCGACCGCCAGGGCCACGGCGAAGATCGCCATCTCGCCCGCCGGCCGCCCCTGGCCGACGATCCCGATCAGCGCCGCCAGGGCCGCGGCGAACAGCGAGGCGATTCCGACCATCCTGGAGAACCGATCCAGCCGCAGCAGCAGCGGCGGACGCCCGGCGGGCGCGCCGAGCACATCGATGGCCAGGCGGCCCGCGCTCGATGCGGCGCCCGTCGCGGTGACCACGGCCTTGGCCCGCCCGTGAACGACGGCCGTTCCCGCGTGAACCATGTTGAGGCGGTCGGCCAGCGCCGTCGCCGGCGCGCCGAGCCACGCGGCGCTCTTCGCGACGGGCAGCGACTCGCCGGTGAGCAGCGACTCATCCGCCTCCAGGCCGACGGCCGTGAGCAATCGCCCGTCGGCGGGCACACGGTTGCCGGACTCCAGCCACAGGATGTCGCCGGGAACGACGGCGTCGGCATCGACCTCGCGCGCCTCGCGGTCCCGCTCCACCACCGCGCGAAACTGAAGCAGCCGCCGCAGGGCCTGCGCGCTGCGTTCGGCCCGCCATTCCTGCGATCCGCCGATCAGCGCGTTGATCAACAGCACCGCGGCGATGAACGCGGCATCCGTGCCTTCGCCGATGGCCAGCGAAAGCCCCGCCGCAATCGCGAGAATGAAAATCAGCGGACCGGCGAACTGCCGGAGCAGGACCCGCCACCACGGGGCTCCGGCGGCGCGGGGAAGGCGATTCGGCCCGTAGCGCTCAAGCCGCGCTGCGGCCTGGGCCGCGGTAAGTCCGCCGGGCGAGGCATCGAACTCGGCGAGGACTCCTTCGCCCGACAGGGCGTGCCAAGGCCGCGGATCGCGCGATCCGGCGGCAGGATCGCCGCCCTGCCGCCGCTCATCGGTTCTGTTCGAGTGCATCGGCATGACTGCTCGGTGACCACGCCGGGACACCGCAGTCTATTCCACGGGCACGCGGCCGCCATCGGCGATGATGGCCGCATGCTGCGCCGCCCAGTTCGCCTCAGCCGCCGCCGCGGCGCTCCGCGCTGAGCCGAGCGCTGCCTGCGCCGACGCGACCTGCGCCCGGGCATCATCGAGCGCCTGCTGTAGTTGCGTCATCACCGAGGCAAGTTCCGTCGCCGTCTGCCTGGCCGCCGCGGCCCGGCCTTGCGCGGCATCGGCGTTTGTCCGTGCCTCGGCGGCGGCCTGGGCCAGCCGCGCGGCCTCATCGATTCTCGGCTGCGCGAAGGCCAGCCAGTCCTGGACCTCGAGTTCGGCCCGCCGCGACAGCACCTCGCACTCGGCGGCCCGCGCTGCGCTGAGCTGCGCCAGCGCGGTGGCGCCCTCAAGCAGCTTGCGCGCCTGGTCGAGCCGCTCCCGGGCCGCGGCCCGGCCGGCCTCGTCCGCCTCCAGCACCGCCTTCTCGGCCGCAAGGGCGCTGGCGATCGCCGTCTGGAGATCCTGGTCCGCCGTTGCGGCGGTCTCGCGAGCGGCCTGAATCGCCTCGGCCGCGGCATCGCGCGCCCGCGCGCGCTCGGCCAGGGTTGACTGCACGGGCTCGGCTGCCGCGCGCGCCTGCCGTGCGCCGGTCTCGATCGCGATGGCGGCCGTCTGCGCCTCGGCGGCCTGCGCCTCGGCCTGTTGTGCCGCGGAATCTCCGGCGGTGGCCTTCTCGGCCTGGGCCGCGAGCGCCTGCGCCGCCGCATCGACCGCCGGTTGGAGCCCCGCCAGTTGCTCCGCGAGCGTTGCCGCCGCGCGAGCGGTTTCGCCGGCGATTACCTGGAGCCGCGAGGGCGGATTCGCGGCGATGGATCCGATGCGCGATGCGCTCGCCGCGTCGAAGACCGCCACCTGGCCCGTCCAGTCGCCGACGAACACCCGTCCGCCGTCGTGGGCCACCGCAAGTTCGGTGGCGATGTCGGCCATGGCCTCGAACTGCTGAAGCTGGGTCCCGTTGCCGTCCCACAAGCGCGCGTGCCGATCGCGGCCACACGTCGCCAGGCGACCGTCGGCCAGGAATTCGATCGCCAGCGCGCCGCCGTGCGATGACCATGCCTTGATCTGGCCGCCGCCGTTCATCTCGAAGAACCGGATGGCGCTGTCCTCGCCGCACGTGGCGAGCACGTTGGAATCGCCGCGCCAGCTCAGGTCGGTCACGAACGGCTGGTGCGGCGGCAGGGCGTAAAACTCGCGCCCGGTGTCGGTCTCCCACACAAACAGCCCGCCGGCGCGATCGCCCGTGGCCAGCAGCGCGCCATCGGGGCTGAAGGCCAGGGCGGTCACCCAGTCGGTGTGCTTGTCGATCTCGTAAAGCATCGACCCGCTCTCGATCGCGAAGACGCGGACCTTGCCCTCCGGCCCGCCGAGCGCGACCAGTCGATGGTCGTTCGTGATGTCCGCGGTCCGTGCCGCATCGGCGTCGGCGCCGATCTCGAACAGGCGCTCACCCGAGGCGACATCCCAGCCCACCACCAGCCCGCTCGCCGCCGACTCGCCGCCGGCCGCGATCAGGATGGACCCGTTGCGGCTGTACGCGAGATCATTGATGACGCCTTCGGGGTATCCCAGCACGCCCAGCAGATCCAGCGTGCCGGTGTGATACAGGACCACCTGCCAATGCCCGCCGACGGCGATGACGGGCGCCCACGGACTGGCCGCAAGGGCGGTGATCGCGTTGGAGCGCTCGGACCACCAATAGGGGTCCACGCGCTGGCCCTGCGGCATGGCCGGCTCGCCCGATGGCTTGTTGCCGGCGGCCGGCGCGACGCTCAGATCGACGGCGGGCTTCTTCGCGATCGCCTTCGGCGCCGAGGTGGCGCTCTCCCGGGCCCCGCTCTCGATCCACCCCCGGATTGCCGCCACCATCTCCGCCGGCAGCGGATCCTCCTCGAAGGGCATGAACGGCTCGCGGGTCCGGGCCACGACCTGGTAGAGCAGACTGCCATCGGGATCGCCCGGAACGATCGCCGGCCCGCCACTGCCGCCTTCGAGGACGCCGGCGGCGCTCTCGAGCTTCAGGCCGTTCTTCGCGCGGCTGCCGCGATGGCATCCGATGCAGTATTCCTCGATGATGGGCCGGATGTGGTCGTCGAAGTTGACGGGCGGGGCATCCTGGGCGGCGGCGCGGCCGGTCACGACCATCGGCGCCGCAAGGAGCGGCAGTCCGATCACCAGGCGATGGAAGAGGCGTCGGTTCATGGTCGTCGTCAGTGGTTGAAGATGAACTCGCGCGAGTTAAGGATGGCCCAGAAGAGATCTTCCAGGATGATCTTCGGGTCCGCGCCGCCCTCGAGCTCGGTCGCCAGCACCGCCTGCTCGGCCTCCGTCGGCGCGCGTGCCAAGCACCGGACGTACAGCTCGGACAGCGCCGCCGGCGGCGAGCCGGCCCGCGCGAGAAGCTGGCCGACCACATCGCCCTGCGTGATCTTGCGATTGACCGTCTCGCCGTTGAGCAGGTGCAGCGCCTGGGAGAGGGATGGCTCGCGCATGACCTCGCACGCACAGACCGACTCGCGCCGGGCCCGGCCGAACGTCGTGAGGAAGTAGTTGCTGGTCGTGCCGTCGGCGATCTGGACCGCCCGCGCGCCGAGCGGCAGGCCCTTGAGCTTCTCCGGGGCGTCCGTCACCTGGCAGACGATGTCCAGCAGGGTCTCCGCCCGCAGCCGCCGCACCAGCGCGCGGGAGAAGTTCCGCTCGTCGTGCGCGTTGGACTCGTTGATCGAGGTGGACCGCTGGTAGGTCCGCGAGGTGCAGATGTCGTAGACCAGGCGATTAAAGTCGTAGTCGTACGCCGTCAGCTTCGCGGCGAGGGCGTCCAGAAGCGGGTCGTTGGCGGCGGGGTTGCTGACCCGGAAATCATCCACCGGCTCCACGATGCCCACGCCCATGAAATGCGCCCACACGCGATTGGCGAAGGAGCGGGCGAACCAGGGATTGTCCTTGGACGTCAGCCACTCGGCGATCACCTCGCGCCGGTCGCGCCCCCGGAGATCAGGCGTCTCGCCGCCGAGGAACGTCGGGGCCATCACGCGATTGCCCACGGGGTGGTTCACCTCGCCGCCGCGGCGATCGAAGACGATCGTCTCCCGCGGATCCTCGCCGCGCTTGCGGCCGACCTGCGGGAAGAACGCAGCGAAGCCGTAGTAGTCGTCCTGCGTCCAGCGGTCGAACGGATGATTGTGGCACTGGGCGCACTGGATGCGGATGCCCATGAACGACTGGGCCACGTTCTCGGCGAGCACCAGCGTGTCGGCCTGGTTCTGGTAGAAGTTCGTGGGCGGGTTGGTGAAGGTGCCGCCCGTGGCGGTGAGGATCTCGCGCACCATCCGGTCGATGGGCACATTGCCTGCGATGCTGTTGCGGACCCATTCGAAGTACAGCAGCGCCGCCTTCTCGCTGATCTGCTGGTTGGAGCGGATCTGGAGCAGCTCCGCCCACTGCATCACCCACAAGTCGGCGAACTCGCGCCGTTTGAGCAGGGCCTCGACGAGCCGCGCCCGCTTGTCCGGCGCTTCATCGGTCAGAAACGCCTCGCGGGCCTCCGGGGGCGGCAGAAGGCCGATGACATCCAGGTACACGCGACGGATGAACTGCTCATCCGTACACAGCGGCGACGGGTTGATCCGCAGCTTGCTCAGCTTCGCCGCCACCAGCTCGTCGAGGTCGCTGGCGGGAACCGGACCGCCGTCCGCCGGATCGTGGGCGACGAAGGTCGAGTCATCGGCCAGCACGATGAAGGGCGAGCCGACGGTGAAGGTGTCGTACGAGGCGGTGATGAACGCCTCGCCCGGCTCGTGGCTGCTGACGACGCCGTCCCTGGAGACCTTGACCGACACATCGTTGTTCGTGCGGAACACCGCCAGGTCGGTGACATCGCGCAGCGCGCCGTCCGAGTATGACGCCACCACCACCAGCGGCAGCGTCCGGCCCGCCCCGCCCAGCACGATCGCCGGGGGCGGCGGGTACAGCTCGATGCCCGTCACACGCGCCACACCCGGCGCATCGTTGGGCACGCCCGCGGCCACCCATCGCCGCAGGGTCTCGTACATCGCACTGTCATCCTTGAATCGCCGGCCGCCCGTGTGCGGCACAGCGCCGGTCGCCTTCCGGAGCATCAGACTCGCCTCGGGAAACGCCAGGTCGATGCGCCGGCCCGCGATCTGGTGCGTCAGCCGGTCCCAGTCGCCATCGGGATCGAAGCCGAACAGCGACAGCCGGAAACCGTCCTGCCCCCGCGCTGAACCGTGGCAGCCGCCCGTGTTGCAGCCGGCGCCGGTGAAGACCGGAATGACATCCAGCCGGAAGCTGACCGGCCGCTCGGCGCCGGCCCCGGTCACCGTCAACGGAATCTCCCGCATCTGACCCCGGCATTCGACCCGGATCGTCGTCGTTCCGTCGGCGAGCGGGAGGATCATCGCGCCATCGCGGCGGGCGAGGGCGGGGTCGGCGATCTCGATCGTCAGTTCGCCCGTCACATCGCGGGCGAGCCCCGCCTCATCGATCGCGATGGCGATCAGGCGCTGAACGTCGCGCACCGTGGTCAGTGAGACTGTCGGCGGGTAGACCTCGAGCCGTACGATCTCGGCGTTCTCGACCGTCGCGCCGTCGCCCGCGCGGGCGGCGGCGGTGATGGCGAGCAACGTCGACGCCGCGATGGACCATCGTCCCGCAATCACGATTCGCCTCCCTGCGATTCGCCCTGCTCCTGCTCTTTTTTCGCCTCCGCCTTGCGTCGCGCCTCGTGGGCCTGCCGCAGCTTCTCGAGTCGGGTCAGCGGCCGCTCCTGTGGCGGCGTTTCGGCCTGCGGCGGCGGGGCTACCGCGGGCGCTGCAGGTTCCGGGGGCGCCTGGGCGACGGCCTGCGGCAGGGGCTTCTCGATCCGCAGATCGCCCGCGGGGAGCCGGTGCACCACCGGCTCGCCCTCCACATCAAAGGTCGCGATGCAGAAGATGTTCTTGTGATGCCCGGGCGGGCTGTCGGACTGCGTCTGCACGTCGAACGTGAGTGATGTCATCTCCGCCGACAGCTCCATTGGCGGCGCGGTCACGAGATGCGGCAGGCCGCGAAGCTCGACCTTTGCGCTGCCGGTGAACTCGATGTGCTTCGTCACTTCGACGAAGAGCCGCGCCGCCTGGCCGAGCTCGACGCTCGCCTCCTGCGGCGCAAACGCCACGAACGGCTCGGCGATGGTCAGCGGCACCAGGCCGGAGGCGACCTGCAACGCGCCGCCGCCGGGCACATCCGCTTGCGCCGCGATCACGAGATGCCACGTCCCCAGGGCCGCGTTCCCGTTGGCGTTGATCGGAATGACCGCCTCCGTCTGCCCGGCGGGGATCGCGATGGAGTTCGACGCCCCGACGCCCGGCGGCGTGAATGGCACGAGCAGGTTGATCGGCCCGTCAAAACCCTCAGCGCGGCTCGCCGTCACCCGAAGCTGCATCGACCCGCCGCGCACGAGCGGCGCCTTCGGCGATGGCACGTCGATCGCAAACGGCGCGGCCTCCACCACCGCCACCGGAAATCGATCCACGCTGTGCGCCATGAAGACGACGTTGTTCTGTCCCAGCGTCAGCTCGACATCCTGCCGGTACCGTCCCGTGATTCCGGTGGCGGCATCGGCATGGGCGATCGTCAGGTCCGCCAGGGAGTGGCCGAGTTCGGCCTCCGCCGCCGCTTCGAAGACCACGGGGATCTGATCCACCCGCGGGTCCACGGTCGCCACGTGCATGGTCACCCCCGGAGGCAGGTCTGCCGCGCTCAGCGTCAGCGGCCCGCCGAAATCCGCCCGGGTCGCGGTGAACAGCATGCCGCCGCGCCCGCCGCGCGGCACGGCGACCGCCTGCACCAGCCGATGCGCGGTCAGCGCCAGCTTCGGACGGGCCGGTTCCACTTCGATCCGATACGCGTGCGCCGGCCCGCCCTCATTCAGGTGATCGCGAATGATGAGCACGTACTCGCCGTCGGCGGGAATGGTGAAGCGAAACGCGCTGTCGGGCCCGTCGCTGTCGTCGTTGCCGGCGAGGTATTTGCCGCTGCCATCGTGGATCGTGAGCACCGAGTCCAGCGGCGTGCGCAGCCGTCTGGCCAAAACGATGAAGTCCAGCACCTGGTCCTTCGTCGCGGTGAACCGCCAGCAGTCGCGGTCGCCGGGCTGCTCGATGACGCCGTTGAGCGCGACCGGGACCGCGCACACCGTGGCCTGGGCGACGGCGTTGTTCGGCTCGGCCTCGATGGCGTTGTCCAGGTCGGTGATGCGCAACCAGTTGGGCGACGGCGCCGCACCGACCCCGTCGTCGGGCAGGGCGCCCGCCGTTCCGGGGGTGATCCACCCGCCGATGGTCCGCAGCGCCTCCTCCCGCGCCGGCAGCGTCACCGTGGCCTCAACCGCGCCCTCGGCCGGCCCCAGCGCGCGCACGACGAGGTCCTGACCCGGCCGGCCGCCCAGCGGCAACAGCGCCGCCGGACGGGCGAACCGCCCCACGTGCAGCCGATAGCGGCAGTTGCCGTTGCCGGCGTAGGCGCTCTCTCGCACCTGCACGAGGTAGCGCCCGTCGGCCGGCGCGATGACGGAAATGAAGCCGTCCTGCCGCCCCAGGGCCGAATCGTCGCACGACGCCACCTCGAACCCGTTCGCGTCGAAGAGCGCGATGAACGCGTCGAAGAGCTGGTCGCCCAGGCGCATCGCTTCGATTTCAATGCTGATGCGCTCGCCGATCTTCGCGTCGAGAACGTAGTAGTCCACATCCTCATTGTCCGCGACACCGTTGACCACGCAGCCCGGCTCGATGGGCTGCGGCGCATCCATCGCGTTGTTCGGCTCGGTCTCGTTCACTTCCGGCAGGGCGCCGATGCTGAATGTCCGGAGATTGGAGATGCCCGATGTCGTGCGCACGCGCAGGCCGTGGGCGCCGATACGGCAGTCCGGCGCGATGGCCAGCGTCGCCTGCACGTGGTTGGCGTTGACGACCGTGATGCCGGCCACCGACAGGCCGGGATCGTCCAGCACGAGCGCCAGGGCGTCGTTGAGGCGCTGGCCGTGCAGGTTGATGGTGATGTTCGTGCCCCGCTGGCCGCCGCGCGGCAGGATGAGACCGAGCTGAGGCGAAGCCGCCGACGCCCATGGCGATGCCAGCGCGATGCCGATCGCGATCAGGATCGCCCCGCCCCATCGCGTGATGTCGTTGCGCGCCGTCATGCGGTGTCCATCCTGGTCTCAGGCGAGCAGTTCGGACATCAGGCGTCCGCCCTTGACGATCGCGACCGGCCGGCTGCCGGGGGCCATGAGTCGCTTCTCGGGATCGACTCCGAGCAGCGTGAAGACAGTCCGGGCCAGGTCCTCCGGGCCCATGACCGCATCGTCGACCTCGGCCGCGGTGGCGTCGGACGTGCCGTGGATGCAGCCGCGCCGCACGCCGCCGCCGGCCATGACGATGCTGAACACGCGCGGCCAGTGATCGCGGCCGCCATCGGGGTTGAGCTTGGGTGTTCGCCCGAATTCCGTGGTCACCAGGACCAGCGTCTCATCGAGCAGGCCGCGGCGATCGAGGTCGCGGATGAGCGTGGCATACGCCTGGTCGAAGGCGGGGATCTGGGACGCCATGCCCTGGTCGATGCGCTGGTGCATGTCCCAAGAGCCGTAGCTGAGGGTCACGAAGCGCGCGCCCGACTCGACCAGCCGCCGCGCCAGCAGCATGCGCTGGCCCGCGGCGTTGCGGCCGTACTCGTTGCGGATCTCCTCGGGCTCGGCGGCCAGGTTGAACGCGGCCCGCGCCTCGGCGCTGCTCAGGAGGTCGTACGCCCGCTGGTAGAAGCTGTCCATGGCGTCGAGGTTGTCCGATTCCTCGCGGGCGCGGAAGTGGTCGTTGACCGCGTCGAGCAGGCGCCGACGCCGCGTGAAACGCGCCTCATCGACGCCGCCGGGCAGTTCCAGGTCACGCACCTCGAACTCCCGCGCCGCCGGGTCGGCGCCGACGCTGAACGGCGCGAACGACGCGGAGAGATACCCCGTGCCGGCGAACTCGTTGGGCGCGGCGGGCACGCAGACATAGGCCGGCAGGTTCTTCCGGGGGCCCTGCTCGTGCGCCACCACGCTGCCCATGCTCGGGTAGACCAGGGCCGGGCTCGGCCGGTAGCCGGTGAACATGTTGTGTACGCCGCGCTCGTGCGCCGCCTCGCCGTGCGAGAAGGACCGTACGACGGTGATCTTGTCCGCCACCTGCGCGGTGTGTTTGAGCAGGTGGCCGAAGCGGACGCCCGGAAGCGTCGTGTCGATCGTTGCCGTCGCGCCGCGGTATTCCACGGGCGCATAGGGCTTGGGGTCGAACGTGTCCTGGTGGGCCATGCCGCCGGGCAGGAAGATGTTGATGACGGACTTCGCCCTCGCCGCCGGCGATCCGGGGGCGGGGGCGGCGACGACATCGTCGGCGAACGCCGACTGGAGCTTGAAGAACTCGCCCAGCCCAAGTCCCGCCAGCGCCCCGATCTGGAGGAAACTGCGCCGGCTGGTACCGGCGCCTCGATGCTCTCCCCACATGGCACGTCTCCTTTCGCTGCACCGGCCGCGACATCGCGCCGGTGGCCGGCCCGGTCGGGCCGAAGGGGGCCGGAAGACGTGGAATGGACATCGTATCGGCCCCGTGCCATGAAATCAGACATTTTCGCGCGAAATTGCCGCCAGTGCCGCGATGCCCCTCACAGCCGCTCCAGCTCGGGCTCCACGTGCTTGCGGTAGCAGTCCGGGCAGATGCCGTGGCTGAAGCGGGCGTCGCTGTGATCGGCCAGGTACGCCTCCACGGAGCGAACGTATTCCTCGCCCTCGCGGATGCGCTTGCAGTAGGAACAGATCGGCAGCAGGCCGCGAAGCTGCTTGACCTCGGCCAGGGCCTGCTCGAGCTCATCGACGCGCTCGGCCAATTGCGCCCGCGCCGACTCGGCATCCGTCATCGCCTCGTGCAGCGCGGCCGTCCGCTCGGCGACCAGTTCCTCCAGGTTCTCCCGATGGCGGATCAACTCCGCCTCGTTGCGCTTGCGCTCGGAGATGTCGCGCACAAAGGCGCTGAACTCCGTGCCCTCGGGCGCGGGGACGGGGGCGATCGCCAGCTCGATGGGAAACTCGTGGCCGTCGCGGTGCATCGCCGTGATCTCGATTCGCCGGTTGATCACCCGCCCCTCGCCCGTCTCGCGGAACCGGCGCAGGCCGTCGACGTGGGCCTGCCGGTGCTGGCGCGGCACGATGAGGTCGGCGAGCACCCCCCCGATCACTTCGTCGCGCGGCCAGCCGAAGATCGCCTCCGCCTGCCGGCTCCAGCCCGTGACCAGTCCCTGGGCATCGATCGTGATGACCGCATCCAGGGCGGTGTTGATGATGAGGCGGATGCGCGCTTCGCTGGCCCGCAGGGCATCGGCGACGCGGCGGCGCTCCCCCAGTTCGTCCTTGAGCTGCATCGTCCGGCGCATCACACGCCGCTGCAGCGACCAGTTCCAGACCACGAAGCCCGCCACCGCCAGCGCCAGCCCGCCCGCCCCGAAGGCCAGAATCCACATCAGGCGCCGGCTGGCGAACTCCGTCTCGTGCGAGAGCCGGATCCATCGCGTGAAGATCTCCGAGGACTGCTGCGGCGCGACCTGCGCCAGGGCCTGATCGATCATCGCCGTCAGCTCCGGCCAGTCGTTGCGCACGGCGAATCCCATGCGATAGACGAAGTCCGTCTCGCCCACGACCCGCAGGTTGGTGATGCCCTCCGTCTCGATGAAGTGCGAGGCGACCGCAAGGTCGGAGACGAACGCCTCCGACATCCCCAGCGACACGCGCCGCAGGCCCGTGCGCGTGTCCGGAACCGGCTCCAGTTGAATCGCCGGATAACCCTCGCGCAGGTGCTCGTGCACGGCATAGCCCTCGACGACCGCGACGCGCATGCCGGCCAGGTCATCGGTCTTCAGGCGCTGATCGACCCCTTCGCGCGCGATGATCACCGCGGGCAGGTCCAGGTACGGCGCTGTGAAGTCGAGGTATTCCCGCCGGTCGTGGGTGTCCGCCGCCATCGCGATGACGTCGATCTCCCTCGCCTGGGCCTTGTCGAGGATCTCCTGCCAAGTGTCCGTGTAGACGAGCGCGAACGTGATGCCGAGCTTCCGTTCGACGATCTCGACGTACTCGGCGGCGATGCCGCGATGGCGGCCCTGCTCATCCACGAACTGCGCCGGCGCGTAGTTGCTGTACGGCCCCAGGCGGATCACGGGATGCGCGTCCAGCCAGGCCCGCTGTTCAGCGGTCAGCGGCATCGCATCGCCTTCTGACTGGCCTGCCGCGCCGGGCCGGGCTCCGGTCATGGCCGCGGCGCCGATCACCGCGATCGCCCCCGCCGCCGCGGCGATGACGCGGTGAATCAACATGGTCCCACGACCCTGCTCACGAGCCGCCCGATGCCCTCGATCTCGATGCACACCTCATCGCCCGCCCGCAGCGAGGCCTCGGGCTGGTCGGCGTTGTCCGTGCGCCCCGGCGCGCCCGTCAGAAGGATTGTCCCCGGCGCCAGGGTCACCCGCCGGCTGATCTCGCTGATCAGCGCCGGCACCGAGCGGATCATCTGCCGCGTGTTGCCTCGGCGCGTGATGTGCCCGTTGATGCTCGTGGTGATCTCCAGCCCCGCCGCCAGGTCGACCTCATCCGGCGTGACCACCACCGGCCCCAGCGGGCAGAACGTGTCGAACCCCTTGCCGCGCATCCACGCCATGGGAATGCTCGCCGACTGGAAGCGCCGGGCCGTGACATCGTTGGCGGCCGTGAACCCCAGAACGCAGCCCAGGGCATCGGCTTCGCTCACATTGCTCGCCTCGAGGCCGATCACCACCGCCAGTTCACCCTCGCATACCACCTGGACATCGCCGCCATCATCGAAGCGCGGCAGGCGGATCGCCCGCCCGGGGTCGAGCAGGGCGGTGCGCGGCTTCATGAACAGCTCCAGATCGCCCACGGCCTGCGAGACCGGTTGCGGCCCCGGGTAGTTCCGCCCCACGCACAACACATCGCCGACCGCGGCCGGGGCCAGCACGCGCGAGACCGGTGAGCGTTCGGCCGACGCCTGCAGCGCCGGCGCACAGCCGTTCTTCGCGCTGCGGATCGCTTCGGACACCGTTTCGACGAGCTTGCCCGGCGTGAACGGCTTGTAGAGCACGGCCTCCACACCCTCCTCGCTGGCCCTCACCAGGGCGTGGCCCGGGTCGTAGCCGAAGCCCGTAATAAGGACCACCGGCCGCTGGGCCCGCTGCTTCTTGGACGCGGCGAAGACCTCGTAGCCGCTGTGGTGCGGCATGACGATGTCCGAGACCACCACATCGAAATCAGCGCTGCCCAGCTCGTCGATCGCCTCGGCGCCATCGCGGCACATCGTGCACGCGCAGTCGAACTTCATCAGGGTTGCGGCGACAATGCGGCGCACGCCCTCATCATCGTCGGCCACCAGGGCCCGCACGCCGCGCAGCGTGGCCCGTGCCAGGCGCTCCTCCTCGCGCGGCCCGAAGAGCCCCAGCCCGTCGATCAGCACCCGTGCTGTGCCATCGCCGCACTCATCCCCGATCAGCACCGCGCCGTCGCTGGACTGGAACCGAACGATGCGCATCTCGCGCCTCCACGGCGATGATCACCCGCCTACGGGCGACCACCTGCGACATGATACGGCGATCAGCCGCGTCGTGCCGCTTTCGTGGGCTCCCGGCGAGGGCATTCGCATTCCCGGCGCGACCGTGGTCCGTCCGACGAGCCGCGACCGCCCCCGGCTGGCAGCGGTTTCTGCGGCGTGCGACCGCCCCGCTCCCTCACCCCCGGATAGGTCGCGGCTCGTTTTCGAGAATGCGATTGCCCTGCTTCCGGGGGTTCCCGGCGAGGCCGATGGCCACAAATGCCGGAATCTCGATGAAGTCTTCGCATTGGCTGGGCCATGATTGCCGGGCATCGCCGCCGGCGATGCGCCTGGTGGCACAGGCGTCCCGCCTGTGCGTGCGGCCTGAGAGCTGGCGCTGAGGCAAGCGTCCGGCAATGCGTTTGAAGCGGGGCCCGAACCAGATCACGACCACGATGCCCCTTCTCAAATGGTGCCTGTCCCTATTTATCCTATTTATCTCATTTATCTATTTATCATCCTTGGCGCTCGTCGGCCGTCAGCTCCACCCGATGCTTGCTTGCCCAATGCTTGCTCGTCGCTCGTCCTTGAGCCATGATGGGTCTCCGTGAGAGAAGGTTCGCACCTACCCATCATCGGAACCTCAGCCGTCAGGACCGAAAAACAACCGCGGACGCGGCACTAGTGCAATTCTGAAGTCAAGCGCCATCGTCCACCTTCTTCCCGACTTCCCCCTCATCCATCTCTCGCAAGACTGACGCAATTTCCTTTAGCCCATGATGCGTCTCAATCCCCAGCGACACCGTGTTCTTGGCATGCTCCAAGAACATCTCCGCGAGCACGCTGACCCGCAGTTCAAGCAATCCCGCCCCCACGAGACACCAACACATTGCCCCCGACAATTGCAACCCCACCACCAACCACAATGCATCGTTCTGACCCACGCTCTTCACATCTAGACCCTCGGCATCTTCTGCCACACCCATCCCTTCTACGAGCAACCTCGCAACCTGAAGATCGACACTTAGCGCCATTACCGCGATGCACACCACCGACAGGCCGAATGCGATGCCCGCGAACCCTGGTCGCAATTTGCACACTTCAGGCACT